>Ga0265798_10001801_pt1 | contig 32575 bp, 28 predicted proteins | sample P3T30metagenome_FD_192430 | JGI IMG/M metagenome (GOLD analysis project Ga0265798, IMG submission 192430) | Plant litter microbial communities from East Loma Ridge, Irvine, California - P3 T30 | ecosystem: Environmental > Terrestrial > Plant litter > Unclassified | place: USA: California... | reverse complement strand
GCAGAGGCTGAGCGCCGCGGCGAGCAGCGTCAGGCGGAACGGGGCGTACATATGGTGGCGCATGGATCGTGGAAAGTTGGTAGAGGCCGATATTGTCCCAGACGCAACTCTCCTTGTCTCTGAAAAACGTATATGCATCCTCCTTTATTCAGGGTGCATGCGAATGCGGTTCGCCCACGGCGCTTGGGCAGACATATCGCCGCTATAATGCGATTATCGTCAGCAAACCAAGAGGCCCAGCAAAGTGTCCCGTTTAAAAGTCCTGCCCCAATACGTGATGCCGAAAACGGCGCTGACCAACTTCGCCGGCCGCGTCGCGGGCGCCAAGGGCGGCGCGATGACCACGCGCCTGATCCGCTGGTTCGTCGGTAAATACGGCGTCAATATGGACGAGGCGGCGAACCCGGACATCGCCAGCTACACCAGCTTCAACGAATTCTTCACGCGTCCCCTGCGCGAAGGCGCGCGTCCGCTGGCCGATTGCGATTTCGTGAGCCCGGTGGACGGCGCGATCAGCCAGTTCGGCGACATCGACGACCACCACATCTTCCAGGCCAAGGGCCACAAGTTCACTTCCGCCGAACTGGTGGGCGGCGACGCTGATCTGGCCGAGCATTTCCGCCACGGCCACTTCGCCAACCTCTACCTGAGCCCGAAGGATTACCACCGCCTGCACATGCCCTGCGACGGACGATTGACCCGCATGATCTACGTCCCGGGCAAGCTGTTCTCGGTGAACCCGACCACGGCGCGTGGCGTGCCGGGGCTGTTCGCGCGCAACGAGCGCGTGGTCTGCGTGTTCGAGTCGCCGGAGCACGGCCTGTTCGTGCTGACGCTGGTGGGCGCCACGATCGTCGGCAGCATGGCCACCGTCTGGCACGGCGTGGTGAACCCGCCGCGCATGGCGCGCATCTGCGAGTGGAACTACGACGACCAGGACATCGTGCTGAAAAAAGGCGAGGAGATGGGCCGCTTCCTGCTCGGCTCCACAATCGTCATGCTGTTCCAGAAAGGGACGATCTCGTTCAACGGGCAATGGGCGCCGGAGCGTCCTGTGCGTCTGGGCGAAGTGATGGGGAACCACCCTCGCTGACGCGGTCCTCGTGCCCCGCCGCGCGGCACGCCTCGCCCATCATGTCCAGGAAGGCCCGGGTCTTGGCCGGCATCAGCCGGCGGCCCGGGAACACCGCCCAGCCGCTCGCCGCTGGCAAGTCCCACTCGGGTAGCACCCGCACCAGCTGTCCCGTGGTCAAGTAAGGTTCTGCGAAGGTCGTGGAGCTGCCCGCGATGCCGGCGCCGCCGGCCGCGATGCGCGCCAGCAGCTCGGGCGAATTCGCGTTCAGGCGCGCATGCAATTGGCGCTCCCAGCGCGCCTTGCCGCGCTGAAGCACCCAGGGCACCGAACCGCCATTGCGGCTCAACATACAGAGGACGTCGTGGCGCAGCAGGTCGTCGGGCTGCTCGGGGATGCCGTGGGTAGCCAGGTAGCCGGGTGAGGCGAACAAGCCGAAATGCTGCAGGTTGATCGGGCGCGCGTTCAGCGAAGTGTCGTCCGGCAGTTCGCCCATGCGGATCGCGATATCGAAATTCTCCGCGATCAGGTCGACCCGGCGCGGCGACAGGTCCAGCTCCACCGACACGCCCGGATAGCGCGCGATGAAGCGCGCCACCACCTCATGCATGCCGATGTTGGCGAAATCGTGCGGCGCGGAGATGCGCAGCTTGCCGGATGGTTCGCCCTGGCGGTGCTGGGCCAGGGCGCCGGCCGCCTCCACCTGTTCCAGCACCGCGCGCGCATGCTCGTACACGCCGGCGCCGAACTCGGTCACCATCAGTTTGCGGGTTGTCCGCTGCAGCAGGCGCTCGCCGAGCTGCTGTTCGAGCAGCGCGATGCGGCGCGAGACCGTCGATTTCGGCAAGTGCACGCGCTCGGCGGCACGGCTGAAACTGCCCGCCTCGACGATCCGGGCGAACAGCAGCAGGTCATTCGGTTCGACGTCCATGATTGTTCCATCAGCAGAATAATGTTATCCATTTTACTGGCTTCCGCATTGTTTTTGGAACCGTTAAAGTAGCCACATCGCCACTCCACAAACAACGAAGGGACCGAACACCATGAACATCCTGCAGATCAACTCCAGCGTCCTCGGCGCCAATTCGGAATCGAACCGCGTCACCAACCTGGTCGTCGACAAGCTGGTCGCCGCCAATCCGGACGCGCGCGTAGTGCGCCGTGATTTCGGCGCCCAGCCGCACCCGGCGCTGGACGGCGCAGCGGTCGGCGCCCTGTTCACCCCGAGCGAGCAACGCAGCGCCGAGCAGGCTGCCCGCGTGGCCCTGGACGACGCCCTGATCGCTGAAGCGCAGGCTGCGGATGTCATCGTGATCGGCGCGCCGATGTACAACTTCGGCATGCCGGTGCAGCTGAAAAACTGGTTCGACGCGATCGCCCGCGCCGGCGTCACCTTCCGCTATACCGAGACCGGTCCGGAAGGCCTGCTGAAGAACAAGAAGGTGTACGTGGCCACCTCGCGCGGCGGCGTATACCCGGTCGATGCCGACCCGCAAGTGCCGAACCTGCGCATGCTGCTGAACTTCCTCGGCCTTACCGACCACGCCATCATCTTCTCGTCGGGCATGAGCATGGGTCCGGAAGCAGCGGCCAAGGGCAAGCAGGCGGCCAACGAGGCGGTCGAAGCGGCACTGGCGTAATACGTAATTCAACCATCATCAGGAGAGCAGCATGAGTGAAGTCCTCAACCCCACCATCGCCAAATCGCGCGGCGTCGAGCGCGTGGTCGCCGGCCAGTTCGTGATGGACGGCGCGGGCGTGAAGATCAACCGCGTGCTGACCGGGACCCTGCAGCGCAGGCTCGATCCCTTCCTGATGCTGGACGCCTTCGGCTCCGATAAAGCGGGCGACTACATCGCCGGCTTCCCGGAACACCCGCACCGCGGCTTCGAGACCGTCACCTACATGCTGCACGGCCGCATGCGCCACCGCGACAGCGCCGGCAACGAGGGCCTGGTGACCGACGGCGGCGTGCAGTGGATGACTGCCGGCCGCGGCGTAATCCACTCCGAGATGCCGGAGCAGAGCGAAGGCCTGATGGAGGGTTTCCAGCTGTGGCTCAACCTGCCGGGCAAGGACAAGATGTCGGCGCCGTGGTATCGCGATATCCCGGCCGAGGAGGTTCCGCGTTTCACCAGTGAAGATGGCGTGACGGTGCAGGTGATCGCTGGCGAGACCCATGGCGTGACGGGTGCGGTGCGGCGCGAACACACGCTGCCGCTGTACCTCGACATCGAGATCCCGGCTGGCGTGACGTGGGAACAGCCGATCCCGCAGGGGCACAACGCATTCTTCTACGTCTATCGCGGCGAAGTAGTCGTGGATGGCAAGGGCGTGAGCAAGACCCGCATGGCGATCCTCGACAATTCGTCTGGCGCGGACGGCGTGCGGATCAAGGCGGTCGAGTCGACCCGCTTGATCCTGCTGGCTGGGCGGCCTTTGAACGAGCCGATCGCGCAGCACGGGCCCTTCGTGATGAACACGACGGCGGAGCTGCACCAGGCCTTCGATGACTTCCGCGCGGGCCGCTTCGTGTAAAGCTATACTAGCGGGATGACATTCGTGCATCCCGTTTTTTTATGCCCTTGCTAGACACCGTCGCCGACCTGCTCGCGCGCGCCAGCCGCGCGCTCGGTTTCGAGACCCTTGAGGCCTTCCCTCCCGGCCACGCCTACGCGCGCACGCGCTGGAACAAGGCTTATTTCGATATTGCGTCGGATACCAAGCCGGATGCGATCGAGCAGCGCATCTGCGAAGCGATCGCCAATACGCCGTATGTATTCGGCCAGATCGTCAACCCCACGCCGCGCATGCAGCGGTCGTTCCTGGGCGTGATCGAAGCGCGTTTGCGCCGTGCGCAAGGGGCCCCGGTCGACCTGGCGGCGCTGCTGGTGAATGCCTATCGGAGCCCGCATACGGTCGAAGTCGTGCCGGGCTTGCGGCAGGCGATTCGCGATACTTCCGAGTATGAGCCGCAAACCCAGGCCAACGCCATTCTCGCCTTCCTGGCCGATGCGCCGGCGGCGTTCGGCGTCATCGAAGCGCGGCCTTGAGGCTGACGGGACGCGCCGCATTGCTCGGCACGTAACGCTCGCGAATCATCATGAAGGGCGTCTCCACCAGCTTGTAGAGCAGCCAGCCGGTCGACACTGACAGCAACAACAGCGCCACGATGGTCAGCGGGTGCTCGGCGCCGTATCCCAGCTTCGCCATCCACTGCGCCGCCAGCACGCACACCGGCTTGTGCAGCAGGTAGATCCCATACGACCACAACGCCAGCGAACCCGCGCCGGGCACACGCAGCTTGCGCAGCACCGACCCTTCCGCCACACCCGCCACGATCAACAGCGAAAAGCCCAGCGCCATCAGCGGGAAGCCGAATACGGTGATCCCGAACCCGTAACGGTCATCGAGGAAGAACCAGAACGCGACGCCGCATGCCAGCATCCCCGCAAGGCCCATCAGGTTGCCGTGCTTCGTCAGCCGCCCCCACGCACCCGGATGATGGTTACGCAGCAGCGCCAGCGCCACCCCCGCCAGCAGCTCGTCGACCCTGCATAAGCTGGAGTAATAAATGTACTTGAAGTAGAAGTAAAGCTTATGGGTATGGGCATCCATCGCCTGCCACAAATCGGCCCGCACCAGCATCCCCGCGATGAAGGCCAGCGCGATCCCGGTCCAGGCGAGGCGCAGCGAGCCTTTGCAGGCCGCGCCGATCAAGGCCAGCGCCGGCAGCAGCACATAGAACTGCTCCTCGATCGCCAGCGACCAGCTGTGCGAAAACGCGCTACCCGGCTCCAGCGCGAAGTTCTGGATGAAGGTCGCGTACTTCCACAAAGGCAGCAGCGGCGCATCTCCCCGGAACGCCGGCCACAGGAAGTACAGCGCCAGCACCGCCCAGTAATTCGGCAAGGTGCGCAGCAGGCGACGCGCGTAGAAGTGCTTGAGCGAGAAGCCGCCGGGCGACTTCAGCGCGGCGAAGATCTGGTTGCCGATCAGGTATCCCGACAGCGCGAAGAACAGGTCGACCCCGACCCAGCCGACATCGCCCACCCAGCCGAAGGTCGGCGCATCGCTCACGAACAGCACGTAGTGGTGCAGCACGACGACGCTGACGGCGAGCGCGCGCAGGGTGTCGAGGCCGTGGACGCGAACGGTGGACGTGGTCGGGTGCATGTGGGTCCGGCAAATGACGAAACGCCGATTTTACCGCTAGAATACCGGCACCTTGTCCACCCGATCACTGCCGCAATGACTTCATCCAGCCAGTACCAGTTCAAATCCGTCAACTACACCGGCCTGCAACCCGGCCCGCGCGTCATCATCATGGGCGCGACCCATGGCAACGAAGTCTGCGGCACCATCGCGATCCGCCGCGTGATGGAGGACATCGACAGTGGCAAGCTGCACATCAAGGCCGGCAGCCTCACCTTCGTCCCGATCGTAAACCCGAAGGCCTACGAGCAGAACACCCGCAACGGCGACCGCAACCTGAACCGCAACCTGTTCCCGAAAGACGACCCGCAGGACTTCGAGGACCAGATCGCGAACTGGCTGTGCCCCCTGCTGGCCCAGCATGATGTGCTGCTCGACCTGCACTCCTTCAATGCTAGCGGCGGCCTGCCCTTCGTGATGGTCGGCCCGCTCGACAACGACGGCCCGCTGCAGCCTTTCAAGCATGCGGCGAAAGAGCGCGCCCTTGCCCGGCGCCTGGGCGTGACGCGCTTCGTGGACGGCTGGCTGGCGGCCTACGGCGACGGCGTCGTGCGCCGCAGCCGCAACGCCGACGAACTGGAAACCGTGCTGCGCTACGGCGTCGGCACCACCGAATACATGCGCAGCACCGGCGGCTGGGCGCTGACCCTGGAGTGCGGCCAGCACGTCGACCCGGCCGCGCCGGAAACCGCCTACCGCGCGATCATGAACACGCTGGCGCACCTGCAGGTGATCGATGCGCCGGACCCGGAACCGATTGCCTTCGACGCCATGGAAGCGCTGTCGATGGTGGTCGTGCACGACAAGCTGCATGCGGACGACGCCTTCAGCCGACCGTGGGCCAGCTTCGATCCGGTGAACGAAGGCGACCAGATCGGCGTGCGCGCAGACGGCACCGTGGTGACGGCCGAATTCAGCGGCCGCATCCTGTTCCCGGATGCGAAGGCCGCCGCCAATTCGGAGTGGTACTACCTGACCCGTCCGAACCCGTCGTTCGGCCGCGAATAAGTCACGCGGGCGACAGGAACTTGAGCGCGATGATGCCGGCGGCGATCATCGCGATCGCACCCAGGCGCATGGCGCCAGCCGGTTCGTTCAGCAGGACCATGCCGGCGATCGCGGTGCCGACGGTGCCGATGCCGGTCCAGACCGCGTAGGCGGTGCCGAGCGGCAGTTGGCGCAGGGCAAGGCCCAGCATGCCGACGCTGCCCAGCATCGCCAGCAGGGTCCACAGCGACGGCATCAGCTTGGTGAAGCCGTGCGTGTACTTCAGGCCGACCGCCCATGCCACTTCCAGCAGCCCCGCGATGAACAGATATACCCAGCTCATTTCAACTCCTTCAATCCAAGCAAAAGCGGCGAGTATACCGGTCGCCAGCAGGATTTCCGAACATATCGTAAGATGGCGATATTCGGATCGAAAGAACCCGATATAAAAGGAAGAACATGGACATCGACGCGATCCACAAGGCCCTGGCCAACCCGGTGCGGCGCCAGATCCTGCACTGGCTCAAGGACCCGCAGCAGCACTTCGCGGACCAGGAGCATTCGCTTGACCTCGGCGTGTGCTGCGGCCTGATCGACAAGCGCACCGGCCTGTCGCAATCGACCGTGTCGGCCCACCTGGCCACCCTGCACAAGGCGGGCCTGGTGACAGGCAAGCGCGTCGGCCAGTTCATCTTCTTCCAGCGTAACGAGGAGGTCATCCAGGCTTTCCTCGACCAACTGAATGACGGACTTTAGGAGTAGCACCCAATGACAACGATGTTTGATCCGCTCAAGGTCGGCGCCCTCGAACTGCCGAACCGCATCATCATGGCCCCGCTGACCCGCGCCCGCGCCGGTAGCGCCCGCGTGCCGAATGCGATGATGGCCGAGTACTACGTGCAGCGCGCCAGCGCCGGCCTGATCCTGTCGGAAGCGACCTCGGTCACCCCGATGGGCGTGGGCTATGCCGACACCCCGGGCATCTGGTCGGACGAGCAGGTCGAAGGCTGGAAGCTGGTCACCGACGCGGTGCACAAGGCCGGTGGCCGCATCGTGCTGCAGCTGTGGCACGTGGGCCGCATCTCGGATCCGGAATTCCTGGGCGGCGAACTGCCGGTCGCGCCATCCGCGATTCAAGCGGACGGCCACGTCAGCCTGCTGCGCCCGATGCGTAACTATGCGACCCCGCGCGCGCTCGAACTGTCCGAGATCCCGGGCATCGTCGCCGCCTACCGCAAGGGCGCAGAGAACGCGAAGAAGGCCGGCTTCGACGGCGTCGAAATCCACGGCGCCAACGGCTACCTGCTGGATCAGTTCCTGCAGGATTCCACCAACCAGCGCACCGACCAGTACGGCGGCTCGATCGAGAACCGCGCGCGCCTGATGCTGGAAGTGACGGACGCCTGTATCGAGGTCTGGGGCGCCGACCGCGTCGGCATGCACCTGGCGCCGCGCCGCGATTCGCATGACATGGGCGATTCGACCCCGGCGGACACCTTCGGCTACGTCGCGCGCGAACTCGGCAAACGTGGCATCGCCTTCATCTGCGCCCGCGAAGCCATCGGCGACGACAGCCTGCGTGCGCACCTGAAGAAGGAATTCGGCGGCGTGTATATCGCCAATGAAAAGCTGACCAAGGAAAGTGCGGAGCAGTTGATCGCATCGGGTGAGGCGGATGCGGTGGCGTTTGGCGTGTGGTTCATTGCGAATCCGGATTTGCCGAAGCGTTTCGAGGCGGATGCGCCGTTGAATGAGCCGAAGCCTCAGTTGTTCTATGGGTCGGGGCCTGAAGGATATATTGACTACCCGGCTCTCGCTTAAGTTCGCGGTACGCACGTAAAACGGGGTTCCGGCCTGCGCCGGAACCCAAGTTCGCCGCACACCCCCACCCTCTCCTCCCACCCCGTACGTACGTTCTACAAAACGATATGCATGTGGTGTGTATGACAGCTTTCTCATGCTATTCTTGCGCGATCATTTTTTAGCGCACCCCAATAGCGCGCTGTCCTCAGGAGACCACGTGAAACACTTCGCACCCCGCGTTCTGGCCTTGGCCGTCGCATCCGCTTTCGCCATCAACGCCGCCCACGCCGCGCCTGCCCAGGCTCGTGCGGAGAACGCCTACCTGTCGCAGGAAGACGCGTTCGCGCGCTCGGCGCGGGTGTCGAATGTGGACTACGTGCTCGACTTCACCCTGACCGGCAAGGAAACCTTCGCCGGCACCAGCACCGTGAGCTTCGACCTGAAGGACACCGACTCGGCCCTGACCATCGACCTGAACAAGGCGACCGTCAAGTCGGTCACCATCAACGGTAAACAAGTCACGCCGACCTACAACAACTGGTTCGTGACCCTGCCGGCCGACACGCTCGTAAAAGGCAAGAACACCGTCAGCATCGCCTACGAGCGCCTGCACAGCACCAATGGCGAAGGCCTGCACCGCATGGTCGATCCGGTCGACGGCAAGGTGTATACCTATTCGCACTTCGAGCCGGCCGCCGCGCACCAGATGTTTGCGGTGTTCGACCAGCCCGACCTGAAGGCCACCTACACCGTCACCGTGAGCGCGCCAAATGACTGGCACGTGGTCACCACCACCCGCGAAACCAAGGTGGAAGAAGCCACCGGCGCCAGGCGCTGGACCTTCCCGAAGACGAAGAAACTCAGCCCCTACAACTTCTCGCTGCACGCCGGCCCGTACAAGGTCTGGGAAGACAAGAGCGGCAAGTACCCGATGCGCCTGTTCGCGCGCCAATCGGTCGCCAATCAAGTCACGCCGACGGACTGGTTCCGCTACACCAAGAGCGGCTTGACCTTCTTCGACAACTACTTCGGTATCCCGTACCAGTTCGAGAAGTACGACCAGCTGCTGGTGCCGGACTTCCTGTACGGCGCGATGGAAAACGCCGCCGCGATCACCTTCGCCGAAGGCGGCTTCCTGTACAAATCCGAGATGACCCCGGCGCAGAAATCGCGCCTGGCCGAAGTCATCATGCACGAGATGGCGCACCAGTGGTTCGGCGACCTGGTCACCATGAAGTGGTGGAACGGCCTGTGGCTGAACGAGAGCTTCGCCTCCTTCATGGCGACCCTGGCCACTGCCGAAGCAACCGAGTTCAAGGACGCCTGGCAGTCGTTCTACCAGCAGGACAAACAGGGCGCCTACATCCAGGACCAGAAGGTCTCGACCCACCCGATCGAAGTGCCGGTGCCGTCGTCGGCCAACGCCTTCGACAACATCGATGCGATCACCTATTCGAAGGGCGCTTCGACCCTGAAGCAGCTGCGCCACATGCTGGGCGAGGAAGTGTTCCGCAAGGGCGTGCACAACTACCTGGTGAAGTACTCCTGGCAGAACGCCAAGCTGGAAGACTTCATCGGCAGCCTGGGCCAGGCGGCCGGCCGTGACCTGTCGAAATGGACCCAGGACTGGCTGTACCAGGCCGGCGTGAACACCATCACCGCGAACTACACCTGCAAGGCCGGCAAGATCAACGCCTTCTCGCTGCAGCAGACCGCTGCAAGCCGCGAACTGCCGACCCTGCGCGAACAGCGCGTGCAGGTCGCCGCGTTCAAGCTCGTGAACGGCAAGCTGGTACTGAACAAGAACGTCCCGATCACTTACTCGGGTGCGAACACCAAAGTCCCCGGCATGATTGGCGCCGCCTGCCCGGACCTGATCTACCCGAACTACCAGGACTGGGGCTTCGTGAAGGTCAACCTGGACCAGCGTTCGTTTGAAGCCGCGCGTACGTCGCTGGCCGGCGTCGAGGACCCGCTGCTGCGCGCCATGCTGTGGCAAGCGCTGTGGGACGGCGTGCGCGACGCCAAGCTGCCGCTGAACGAATTCATCAAAGTGGCCCTGGCGAATGCGCCGCAAGAGAAGGACTACACCCTGCTCGGCGACGTGCTGGGCAAAGTGGCCGGCTCGAAGGGCTACATCAATGCGATGGGCATCGACAACGCCTGGTCGAAGCAGACCGGCAAGCAGCTGGAAGACATGGCCTGGCAGGGCGTGCTTGCCAACAAGGGCAACGACGCCTTCCAGCGCAGCTGGTTCGGCGCCTACCTCGGCATGGCGAGCAGCCCGGAAGCGCTGGGTCGCCTGGCCGGCATGCTCGAAGGACAGGGAACCGAAGGCGTGAAGATCGGCCAGGACCAGCGCTGGGCCATCATCAATCGCCTGAACCGCTACAACTACAACGGCGCGGCAGCCCTGCTGGCGGCGGAACAGGAACGCGACAAGTCCGACACCGGGCAAGGCTCGGCGCTGGCCGCCACCGTGGTCCGTCCGGATCCGGCGATCAAGGCCGAGTGGCTGGCCAAGGTCGAGGACCTGCAGACCAAGCTGCCGTTCTCGCGCCTGCGCACCGCGATGGGCTCGATGTATCCGGCCGAGCAGAAGAAGCTGGCCGAGCAGACTGCGGAAGCGCGGCTGGCCAAGCTGCCGGCAATCGACAAGGCGGCAGGTCCGGTCTTCATGCGCGCCTATGCGGGCACCATGATCCCGACCAGCTGCACGCCGGAGAGCGTGACGCGCCTGACGAAGGCCGCGGGCAGCATGAAGGACCTGAGCGCCGGCACCCGCCGCGCGCTGCTCGACACGCTGCAGGAAGACCAGCGCTGCGTGGCGATCAAGCAGGCCATGACGGCGCCGAAGTAAGAACCGGATGCGGCAGCTGGCCTTCGACAATGGCCCGACGGCGCGCCAGCGCCGCTTGCCCTCCTGGGGGCTGCTGCTGACCCTTGGCCTGCACCTGCTGCTGGCCGTCAGCTGGCGGGTCGCGCATTCGCCGGCACAGGATACCCGCGAAGCGCAGGTGTTCGACCTGGTTCACATTCCCCCTCCTCTACCTGTCACCCCGACGCCGCGCATCGAGCCGCCGCCGGTGAATGCAGCCCGCACGTCCCGCAGCGCGCCGGCGCCACGCGTGATGCCGGAACCAGAGGCCATCACCGTCCCCGCCGAGCCCGAGCGCCCAGTTCCCGCGCCCGTTAGCGAGACGGCGGAACCGGTGGCTGCTGCGGCCATGGTCGGACGCGCACTGAAGGACGCCGTTGCAATCGACCGCGAGACGCGCAAGGGCAAGTCCGGTGTACCGGCCGAATCCGGCACCGCGTGGGGACGGTTCGCGGGTGGCCTGGAGGGCGCGCACAAGGACAGCGCCCGCACCATCACGTCCGACTCCTACACCACGCCCGACGGCCAAACCATCTACCGCTTCCGGCGCAATGGCCAGTACTTCTGCCGAAGCAGCGGCTTCGTGCGCCCGCGCATCGGCGGCGCCGAAGGGGGCGGCGCCGAAACATTCGACTCGCGCGGTTTCGAAGGCGGCGCGGGCCAGGTGCGCTGTCCAAGCCAGGCGGAGTGGAAGAAAGGCTAGCCCTTTACAATAGCGCTTTGGCGGCCGCGCGCCGTCTCACGCACCACGAGGCCACACTTGGACTGGGATTACCCGCACCCCTTTACTCTCCCCGTCACGCCGCAAGCCGGCGATATCGACGGCCTGAACCACACGAACAATGCCGTCTACGTACGCTGGTGCGAGCAGGCCGGCTGGGCCCATTCGCACCAGCTCGGCCTGAGCCTGGACGACTACCGGCGCCTGGACCGCGCGATGGCGATCCGGCGCGGCGACTATGATTACCTGCTGCCGACCCTGCTCGGCGAAGCGCTGACCCTGGCCACCTGGCTGGTGGCCGGCGACGGCAAGCTGGCGATGGAGCGGCGTTTCCAGCTGGTGCGCGACAGCGACGGCGCCACCGTGCTGCGCGGGCGCTGGGACCTGGTCTGCATCGAGATCGCCAGCGGCCGTCCGCGACGCATGCCGGCAGAATTTCTCGAGGCCTATATGCCAGCGGTGGCGCTGGCGACCGGCGGCGGCGAGGCCCCGTAGCGTCAACCTCGTGTTGAGGGCGCTCAAGGAAGAGCTTGAGCGCACCGGCCCCCTACTGGCTTGTGCCGCGTCAAACTGGACGGGTCACACCGCCCAGAGGAAACGATGCCGTACTACCTTTTACCTCCCGCTCGCAGCTACATGGTCCGCTCGCTGGCCGCCATGCTGCTTGCGCTGCTGCTGCCCGCCCTGCTCGGCGGCTGCCGCCTGCGCGACGGCGGGCAGGAAGACCTCGTCATCGCGCAGCTGGTGCGAACCGAGCTCTACGTCGCGCCGGCGGGTTCGGACAGCAATCCCGGCACCCGCGAGGAACCCTTCCGCACACTGGCCCGGGCGGCCCAGGCGGCCAGCCCCGGCGCCACCGTGCACGTCGCCCCGGGCATTTATTTTGGCGGGGTGCGCACCGCCACCCACGGCACCGCCGAGGCGCGCATCGTGTTCCAATCTACCGAGCGCGGCGCCGCGCGCGTGGTGCCGCCACTCGATTCGCGCCAACCGGCGGCCTGGGACAACCGCGCCAACTACCTCGACATCATCGGCTTCGAGATCGACGGCACCCAATACCAGAGCGGCATGAAGTGGCTGAGCGGCATCTACAACGCCGGCTCGCACAACGGCATTCACCACAACCACGTCCACCACATCGGCAGCGACGTGCCGTGCGAGCCGCGCGGCGGGGCCGGGATCGGCGTCGACGGCTACTACAAGGGCAATGACGCCGACGTCGCCGGCAACCACGTGCACGACATCGGCCCGCCCGACTGCCGCACCATGCACGGCATCTACGTCAGCACCACCGCCAGCATCCGCGACAACATCGTCTACCGCGCCTCGGGCAGCGGCATTCACCTGTGGCACGACGCCAGCCACGTCAGCATCCGCGGCAACACAGTGGTGGGTTCGAGCATCGGCATCTTTGTCGGCAGCGGTGACTACTATCACGGCAAGGGGCCGAACGACCATACCCATACGGTGAACAACATCGTGTTCGACAATGGCGAAGGCATCGTGGAACAGGGAGCGCTCGGGCCCGGCCTGAGCTACCGCCACAATCTGGTCTGGCAGAATGCGGAGGGCGACTGGAAGCTGGGGCCGGGGCGGCTGCATACCGGCACCGTCAGCGCGGCGCCGCTATTCGCCGACTACAACCGGGCGCTTCCGCTACCCGACTTCCGGCTGCGGCCCGGTTCGCCCGCGATCGGCAGGGGCTTGCCGCCCAGCGCCAGCGACGCCATGGCGATCCAGCCGATCCGTCAGCCCGACATCGGCGCGGTGCCGCACGATGGCCCGGGGCCGGGCGGAATGACGCAATCCTCGCCCTGAGACGACCGGCCCGAGTAGAACCTGCGCTGGCCCGCCTACAGGATCTCGTGCACGCGCTCGACCGGGCGGCACAGGCGCACGCCCTTCGGCGTCACGACGAAGGGTCGGTTGATCAGGATCGGGTTCGCCACCATCGCATCCAGCAGCGCCTCGTCGTCGACGCCGGGCTGGTCGAGGCCGAGTTCGGCATATTTCGCTTCCTTGCTGCGGACGGCTTCACGCACGCTCAGGCCGGCCGCGGCAATCATTGCGCGCAAATCCTCGCGTGCGGGCGGCGTGGCGAGGTAGTCGACGACCTGCGGTGCGTGGCCGGCGTCGCGGATCGCCGCCAGGGTATTGCGGGACGTTCCGCAGCGCGGATTATGGTAAATCGTGATATCCATCTGTGATGTAAGCTCGTCAATGTTCCAGTGAGAGTCTGCCGGCGCCTTGCCATCCGGGCAGCGGCATCATAGCCACAGCGCATCGGCGACGCCAGCATTTTTCCTTGTTGGTCTTTGCGCGGCGCTATAGAATTCCACGCTTATTTTCCGCAGGCAGCGGAAATTGCAGAAGAACAATATAAAACGAGACGGAGAATAGATGAACGATTTCATGCGGGCCGACGACCTGCCGACCTGGGGCCAGCGCACCTCGCTGCGACTGCTGAACCTGTTTGGATGGAATATCCGGTACAAACCGCTGCCGGGACCGCATGGCATCGTGGTGGTCTATCCGCATACCTCGAACTGGGATTTCCCCATCGGCCTGTTCGGCAAATGGGCGATGGGCCTGAAATTCCGCTGGATTGCCAAGGACTCGCTGTTCCGCGGCCCGATGGGCTCACTGATGCGCTATTGGGGCGGCATCGCGATCGACCGCCGCGCCTCGATGGGCGCGACGCGCCAGCTGGCCAAGACCATGCTGGACGAGAAATGGTGCTGGATCGCGATCACGCCGGAAGGCACGCGCAGCTACCGCCCGCACTGGAAGAGCGGCTTCTACCACCTGGCCACGACCGCCAAAGTGCCGCTGCTGCTGGTCTACATGGACTATCGCACCAAGACATTGAGCCTGGTCGACACCCTCACCGTGAGCGGCGACCAGGAAGCGGACTTGGCCGCCATCGCCGCCGTCTACGAAGGTCGCCAGGGCAAGTATCCGGACCAGGCCGCCCCGATCAAGCTGGCGCCTCCGCGCGACCCGGCTGAACCCCAGCGCCGCCGCGCCTGAGTTCCGGTAGGGTGGGCCCAGGCGGCCCCGCGGGCCTCCGCCCACGCGTTCAAATCACCTTAGCTTGCCCGCTCCGTGGCTGAAATCTGTTCCTTGACCGCGTGGGCGGAATTCAGTCCACTGGACTAAATTCCCCGCCCACCCTACTCAACCAGGTCATCCCACGCCATCGCGGCACTCAGGTAAAGCCGGCCACTGAGCGCCGGCAGCAGCGCACTCTCCTTCAGCCGGTCCATCACCGGCCCCTTGACCTCGGCCAGGTGCAGCAGCACCCCGCGCGGCTTCAAGGAAGCATTCAATTCCATCAGCCCGAACAGCGCCGACGTATCGATCGCATTCACCGCCGACAGCACCAGCACCAGGTGGCGCGTGGACGGATGCGCCGCCAGCTCGTCCTCAATGCGCCCGTTGACCGCCTCGACGTTCCCGAAAAACAGCCCGGCATCGACCCGCAGCATCAGTAGCCCCGGCGCCGTCGCGGCCGAATAGCGGTCGATATTGCGGAAGTGCTCGGTCCCGGCGATCCGCCCCAGCACCGCGATGTGCGGCCGGCTGGCGCGCCAGATCAGGGCGCCCATCGACAGCGCCACGCCGACCACCACGCCCGCCTCCACGCCCAGGAACAGCACGCCGCTTGCCGTCGCCAGCAGCGCCGCCGCGTCCGCGCGGTCGTAGCGCCAGGCGGTGCGCAGCAGGGACAGGTCGATCAGCCCGAGCACGGCGACGATGATGGTGGCCGCCAGCACCGGCAGCGGCAGCAAGGCGAGCCAGCCGTTCGGCGCCACCAGCGCCACGCCCAGCAGCAGCGCCGTGACCACGCTGGCCAGCTGGGTGTTCGCGCCGGCCGCATAGTTCACCGCCGAACGCGAGATGCTGCCGGTGACCGGAAACCCGCCACTGAGTGCGCTGCCGATATTGGCCGCGCCCAGCCCCAGCAGCTCGGCGTTGCTGGCCAGCTTCTCGCCGCGCTTGAGCGCCAGGGTCTGGGCGCCCGACATGCTGATCAGGAAAATCATGAAACCGATGAGCAGCGCAGGCTGCAGCAGCGCCTGCCAGTGCGCACTGGAGGTCGCCAGGTTCAGGCCCGGCAGTCCGCCGGTCACGGCGCCGGTGGTGTGCACGCCTTGTGCGTCCAGGCCCAGCCCCGCCACCAGGGCGAGCGAACCAAGCACCACGGCCATCGGCGCCAGCCTGGCGCCGATATCGGCCGCAGTCGGGGGCAGGCGCAGGCGGCGCAGGGCGCCTGCCATCCAGTGGCGCGCCCATACGAGGCAAGCCAGCGCACCCAGGCCCAGCAGCGAGCTCGGCAGGTGGTATTGCGGCAGCGGCGCCCCCAGCAGCACCGGCAGCTGGCCCCAGGTGATCAGGATCGCCGAACCGATGGTAAACCCGCTCATCACGGGGCGCGAAAAGAAGTTGGCCAGGAAGCCGATCCGCAGCAGGCCGCAGGCCAGCAGCACGGCGCCGGACAGCAGCGCCAATTGCGCCGCCAGCACCCCGTGCAGGGCGCTGCCCGGGGCGGCCAGCGGCGCCAGGGTCGATGCGGTCATGAGCGAGATGATGGCCATCGGGCCGATCGACTGGGTGGTGCTGGTGCCGAACAATGCGTACAGCAGCGGCGGCGCGATGCTGGCGTAGATTCCCACCACCGGCGGCAGGCCGGCCACCATGGCGTAGGCCATGCCTTGGGGGATCATCATCATGGCGACGACGATGCCGGCGCTGATATCGCCAGGCAGCATGTCGCGCCGGTAGTGCCGCAGCCAGGAGAGCATAGGTATTGCTTGCTAGAAAAGCCGCAAGCCTACCACATCACTTTGTGTGGCAGGCTCCGCCGTGAACCGACTGCCCTACCCCATCGCCAGTTCGACGCAGTTGCGGCCGGCCCGCTTGGCGCGCGCCAGCGCGGCGTTCACGCGCACCGCCAGCGAATCGCCCGATTCGGTTTCGCCCAGCTGCGCCACGCCCAGGCTGATGGTGACGTGGTCGCATCCAGGAATCTCGGTCGCCTCGATCGCCGCGCGCAGCTTCTCGGCCATCTTGAGGCCATCGATTGCGCTGGTGTGCGGCGCGATCACCTGGAATTCTTCGCCTCCCGCGCGCACCAGCACGTCGCTCGAGCGCAGCATGGCGCGCGCGGTGTCGGCCACGGTGCGCAGCGCGACATCGCCGACCGGGTGCCCGTAGCTGTCGTTGATGTTGCGGAAGCGGTCGATGTCGAAAGCGATCAGCGCCAGCGGCACGCGGTAGCGGCGCGCGCGCTTGATCTCCTGCTCCATCAGGAATTCGCCGTGGCGGCGGTTCGCCACGCCGGTCAGCGCATCCATGGTCGCGAGCTGGGTGACGCGCCCGAGCAGTTCCTCGCTCTCGCGCATCAGTTCCGTCATGCGCAGGCCGAAGGCCGCCAGCTGCGCCAGGTCGTCCAGCGCCGCCAGCTGCGCGTGCGAGAAGGCGTGCTGCGCGCCGAACATCAGGCACAGCGCGCCGCGCGGGGCGCCCGGGCCGGACGCCGGGATCGGCCACCCCAGCACCATCGCGACACCGTGCTCGCGCAGCGCTTGCGCCAGCGCCGCTTCGCCCGCCTTTTCCGGCGCGTCGAGCAGCACCGCCTCGCCGCCGGCCGCCGCCAGCAATCCGGGGAAGGCATGCCGCAGCGGCGACTGCAGCAGCCGCTCGCCGCGTCCCAGCAAGGCCGCCAGGTCGAGGCCGCGCGCGCCCGGCATGAAGGCCGGCTGCGCGCACTGAGCTTCGAGGCGCAGGTCGGCGCCCTCGCGCAGCTGGAACATCGCGGCATGCACCACGCCGGGCCAGCGCAGCAGCGCCACGCACAGGCGCTCGGCGAAGCGGATGCTGTCGTCGGCGTCGAGCAGCGCCTGCTGGGCTTCGGAGCGCACTGCCAGCAGCGCGGCGAGTTCGTCTTCCGTCGGCGTGGCCGGAACGTCAAGCGCACGCAGGCGCGCCGCGACCTCCTCCGCCAAGTCCTCCGGCGCGAGCGGCCCGATCACGTATTGCAGCGGACCGTGCGCCATCAGGGCCGGCAGCCAGCGCGCGTTGGTGAAGGGGCACAGCACCAGCACCGGCGCGCCATGGCGGCGCGCGACCAGTTCCGCCAGCGGTGGCAGGTCGATGCCCGGCTCGAAGCGTTCGAGGTCGAGCACCAGCACCTCCGCCTCCTGCGCGTCCAGCATCGCGCCCGCTTCCTCGATCCCGCCGGCCACGCGCAGGCCGTCGAACAGCGCGCCGCACGCGTCCTGGAAATCGCGGCGGCGCTGGCCGACCGGGTTGAGGTACAGGCCCGACCGAGTTTGCTGAGACATCCCTTTTCTCCCTGACGAACACATTCTGAACAAAACGCCGGCAAGTTTGCCATAAAGCTATTCGACAAGGTAGCGTAAAACTCGTCCCTGTGTGTGGGAGCGCACCGTCTCGCCCTGCGTCGAAGGTGAATACTCTCCCGGTCGATTCAAACATGGATGGGGAAAGCTATGGCACACCAGGACGATGTAGCGAACAAGCAGAAGGCAATCCAGAGCCGCCAGGACCAGAAGGATGCCAGCATGCAAAAGGACGAGAACGACGACGCCGCGCAGACCGGCATCGAGCAACCGGCCCCGCCGTTCCCGGAGCAGCACCTGGCAAAGCCGGGACTCGAGGCGCAGATGGACCTGAAGCCGAAGTTCATGGCCGAACAATACAAGGGCAGTGGCAAGCTCGATGGAATGACGGCGATCGTCACCGGCGCCGACTCCGGCATCGGCCGCGCGGTCGCGGTGCTGTTCGCGCGCGAGGGCGCCGACGTCGCCGTGATGTACCTGAACGAACACGAGGACGCCGCCGAAACCAAGCGTTGCATCGAGGCCGAGGGCCGCCGCTGCATCACCATCCCGGGCGACGTCAAGGACGCCGCCTTCTGCAACGAGGCGGTGGACAAGGTGGTCGCCGAATTCGGGCGCCTCGACATCCTGGTCAACAATGCCGCCTTCCAGGAGCATGCCAGCTCGCTGCTCGACATCACCGAGGAACGCTTGGACGAAACCTTCCGCACCAATATCTACGGCTACTTCCACATGGCGCGCGCCGCCCTGCCGCACCTCAAACGTGGTTCCTCGATCATCAATACCGGCTCGGTGACCGGCCTGAAAGGCTCGAAGCAGCTGCTCGACTACTCGAGCACCAAGGGCGCGATCCACGCTTTCACGATGTCGCTGGCCGCCAACCTGCTCGACCAGGGCATCCGCGTCAATTGCGTCGCCCCGGGTCCGGTCTGGACGCCGCTGAATCCGGCCGACCAGTCGCCCGAGAAGATCAAGGAATTCGGCGCCGCCACTACCTTCGGGCGTGCGGCCCAGCCGGAAGAACTGTCGCCGGCCTACGTGTTCCTGTCCTCGCCCGTGTGCTCGGGCTACATCACCGGCATCATCCTGCCGGTGACCGGTTCGATCGGCGAATAATCACAAGGAGACTTCTATGCCACGCAGCATGTGGAAAGGCGCCATCAGTTTCGGCCTGGTGCACATCCCGGTCGATATGTACGCCGCCGTCGACAACAAGGGACTCGACCTGTCGATGCTCGACCGGCGCGATTTCTCCCCGGTCGGCTTCAAGCGCTACAACAAGGGCAACGGCAAGGAAGTCTCCTGGGACGACATCGTCAAGGGCTACGAGTACACCAGCGGCGAGTACGTGGTGCTGTCCGAGGAAGACCTGCGCCAGGCCAATCCGGAAGCGACGCAGACCATCGACATCGTCGCCTTCGTGGATGCCGAGGACGTGTCGCTGCTGTACTTCGAGCAGCCCTATTACCTGGCTCCGGGCAAGGGCGGCGACAAGGTGTACGCGCTGCTGCGCGAGACCCTGCGCAAGGCCGGCAAGATCGGCATCGCGCGCGTGGTCATCCGCGTCAAGCAGCACCTGGCGGCGCTGGTCTGCGTCGGCGACACCATCGTCATGAACACCTTGCGCTACGCCGACGAGATCCGCGACGCGGGCGACCTCAAGATTCCAGCCAAGAGCGACAAGAAGGTGCAGGTCACCGACAAGGAACTCAAGATGGCGATGGCCCTGGTGCAGGGCATGGCCGAGGACTGGGACCCCGAGCAGTACCACGACACCTACCGCGAAGACGTGATGGCGATGATCGAGAAGAAGGTCAAGGCGCACCAGACCAAGACCATCACCATGCCGGAAAAGGGCGAGCCGAAACGCGAGAGCGGCAAGGTGATCGATCTGGTGGCGCTGCTCCAGGCCAGCCTGGGCAAGAAGTCCGGCAAGGCCGCGCCTGATGATGAGGACGACGACGACGATCCGCCACCGAAGAAGCGCCGCCCCGCCGCCGAGGAGGACGAGGAAGAGGAAGCGCCGCCGCGCGCCCGAAAGACCGCAGCGCACAGCAGCGACCGGGTGGCAGCTAGCGGCGCCACGCCCAAGCGCAAGACGGCGGCCAAGCCAGCGGCAAAGAAAGCTGCGGCCAAGCCGGCGGCGAAAGCTGCCGCTCCGGCGCGACGCAAGAAGGCAGCTTGACGCATGGACGAATTCATCGACTTCCTCCAGTGGCCGGCGATGCTGGTCACCCTGCTGGCCGCCTACCTGATCGGCTCCACCAATCCGCGCCGCCGTGTATTCGGTTTTTGCACCTTCATCGTCAGTAACGCCCTGTGGATCATCTGGGGCATCCACGACGAGGCCTGGGCCCTGATCGCGCTGCAGGCCGCGCTGTGCGTGACCAACGTGCGCGGCATCTTCAAGAATGACAAGCCGTCGAATGCCGGCAAGGTCAGCGGGTCCGTGTGACGTGGGCGTCGCGTGCCGCGCACCAGCCCAGCGCCGCCTCGATCGCGCGGCGGTAGTCGGTATCGATGTGGGCCGGCGTGCAGCGCACGTAATGCTCGGCCTCGGCGCGCTGCTTCGGCGGCATGGCGTCGAGAGTGGCGACTACTTCGCGCGCGCTTGGCACCCGTCCCGACACCTTGTTCGACTTGGCCGGCAGCGCAGTCCAGACCGCGGCGTCGATGCGCTGTTCGCGCAGCCAGGCCGCGATGCGCGCATCTTCGACCGCTCCTTCCCTGCCCGGGATGCTGCCGATCCAGTCCGGCCGCGCCGGCGTGATCTTCTCGCGTGCGCCGACCATGGCGCGTGCTTCATCCAGGTCGTGCGTAGCGAGATAGGCCCAGTAGGTGGACTGGAGGCGCGCGCCTTCGCACAGCACCAGCGCCACTTCCGCACTGTCGTCGCTGTCGCGCACGAATTCGAGCGGCAGGCGCGGGCCGCCAGGGTGCCAGCCGGAAGCCAGCTTCAAGGGTCCGGGCTTCCACAACAGGGAGCCCCAGGCGATACAAACGATATTCATGGGTAGCTTGATGGTGTCGATTCATTGCAGTCTAGTCTGCCAGCGAAAAGGACCGAGCACGGGACACGGCCCGGCTTTGCCCCGCACAAATGCGATACTGGAGACGTCATTCATTTCATGGGCCAGACCATGCGCTTCCTCGTATTGACACGCGCCGGTTTCGACGACATCGCCCAGCGCGTCGACCTCGGCAAGGCATCCCTGTTGCTCAACCCCGGCTTGCTCGATGAGGACGAGATCGCGCGCCTGCGCGAGACCGGCGCCGCGGTGCAGGTGATGGCGACTGTCGTCGACCCGGGCAATCCGCGCGAACTCCAGCAAGCACTTGGCCAGGCGCGCGAGGACGGCGGCAGCGTGTGGGTCGAACACGAAGCCCCGCCTGCCTCGGCGCCCACCACGCAGCTGCAAGCGGCGACAACGCCGCTGACCTCGACCACGCCGCTCAGCCGGCGCCTGGCCCGCACCGCCGGCCAGCTGGCGAGCGGCGCGATCCGCCGCCTGCGCGCACCCGAGCGTGGCCGCGCGCTGATGGCGGTGCCCTACCTCGGCTTCGGCAACGCCCGGCGCATCTGGCTCAAGGGGCGCCTGCTCGACGAGATCGCCTTCCGCGAACAAAGCGTGGCGGACAGCGGCTGGGCCAACCTGGTGGCGCTCTACCAGCGCCTCGAATCCGACGAGGTGGCGGACGCCCGCGTGGTGGCGCACCTCGATGGCAGGAGCGCGGAGACCCGCACCGATAGCGGCGGCTACTTTTCCTTCGACCTGGCCTTCGACACAGTGTTCGCGCCCGGCCATCACCGGGTCGCGCTGAGCTTCCCCGACAATATCCAGCCCGACGGCCAACCCTTGCAGGCAAGCGCCGAAGTGATCGTGCCGGCGGCGACGGCGAGGATCGGCATCATCAGCGACATCGACGACACGGTCCTGTGGACCAACGTCACCAACAAGCTGAACATGGCCCTGATGCTGGCCCGCACCAACCACCACACGCGTAAGCCCTTCAAGGGCGTGGCCGGTTTCTACCGCGCCCTGCGCGACGGCGCGGGCGGGGCCGAGGACAACCCGCTGTTCTACGTCTCGAGCAGCCCCTGGCATCTGTACGGGCCGCTGGTCGACTTCCTCAAGCTGCAGGACATCCCGCTCGGCCCCCTGCTGCTGCGCGAACTGAGCGTGCGCCAGGTCCTGAACATCAACCAGCACGGCAACCACAAGCTGGAGCAGATCGAGCGCATCCTGGACTTTTATCCGGACATGCAATTCGTGCTGATCGGCGACAGCGGCGAGCAGGACCCGGAAATCTACGCCGAGATCGTGCGCCGGCACCCGCAATCGGTGCGCATGATCTACATCCGCAACGTCAATCCCGACCCCTCGCGCATCGATGCGCTGGACCGCCTGATCGAGGAAGTCAGCGCCACCGGCATCCAGCTGGTGCTGTCGCCCGACAGCGTATTCGCGGCGGCGCATGCGGCGGCCGAGGGGCTGGTCGCGGTCGACCGCCTGGGCGCGGTGCGGCAGGACAAACGCGAAGACGAATCCGCGGCGCCGGTGAAGACGGGATTATGAATAACTATTGGATTCATAGAATCAATCAACTTTTATAATTGCTTAGCAGCACCTAGAATCTCTCTCATTGCAAGAACGCACACATGAGGAGATTCACGATGCGCCAACCCCGCCTGACCACCGCCTCCGGTATCCCGGTCGCCGACAACCAGAATTCGCTCAGCGCCGGCCCGCGCGGCCCGCTGCTGCTGCAGGACTTCCACCTGATCGAGAAGCTGCAGCACTTCAACCGCGAGCGCATTCCCGAGCGCGTGGTCCACGCCAAGGGCTCGGGCGCCTACGGCACCTTCACCGTGACGAACGACCTGCGCCCCTACACCAAGGCGAAGTTGTTCAGTGAAGTCGGCAAGCAGACCCCGGTGTTCCTGCGCTTCTCCACCGTCGGCGGCGAAAAAGGCAGCGCCGACACCGAACGCGATCCACGCGGCTTCGCGCTGCGCTTCTATACTGAAGAAGGCAACTGGGACCTGGTCGGCAACAACACCCCGGTGTTCTTCATCAAGGACCCGATCAAGTTCCCGGACTTCATCCACACCCAGAAGCGCGACCCGCAGAGCAACCTGAAATCGGCCAACATGATGTTCGACTTCTGGAGCCAGGCGCCGGAAAGCCTGCACCAGGTGACGATCCTGTTCTCCGATCGCGGCACCCCGGATGGCTACCGCCACATGGACGGCTTCGGCAGCCATACCTACAGCCTGATCAACGAGGCCGGCGAACGGGTCTACGTGAAGTGGCATTTCAAGACCCGCCAGGGGATCAAGAACCTGAGCAGCGCGGAAGCGGTGCGCATCGCCGGCACGGACCCCGATCACGCCCAGCGCGACCTGTTCGAGGCCATCGCGCGCCAGGACTTCCCGCAGTGGGACGTCAAGGTGCAGGTGGCGACCGAGCAGCAGCTGGCCGACTGGGAAGGCCGCACCGGCTGGAACCCGTTCGACCTGACCAAGGTCTGGCCGCACCGCGATTTTCCAATGCTCACCGTGGGCGTGCTGGAGCTGAACCGCAATCCCGACAACTACCACGCAGAAGTCGAGCAAGCCGCCTTCTCGCCAGCCAACGTCCCACCGGGCATGGGCTACTCGCCGGACAAGATGCTGCAGGGCCGCCTGTTCGCCTACCACGACGCCCAGCTGTACCGGGTAGGCACCAACCACCAGCATCTGCCGGTGAATGCGCCGCGCTGTCCGTTCCACAACCAGCAGCGGGATGGGGCGATGGCGATTGCCAACGGTGGTTCGGCGCGCAATTATGCGACCGTGGATCCGGTTGGCCGGGGGGCGTTGGGGATGGGGCATGGCGAAGCTGGGCTGCCGATTGGCGATACGGCCGGGCGTTACGATTTTCGTGGGGTGGAGGACGATTACACGCAGGCGGGGAATCTGTTCCGGCTGATGTCGCAGCAGGAGCGGCAGAATTTATGTGACAACCTGGCGGGGCCGTTGTCGACGGTGGATGAGGATATCTTGCGGCGCCAATTGGGGCAGTTCGATAAGGCGGATGTGGAGTACGGACGTGGCGTGCGGGCGTCGTTGAAGGCGTTGGGGCGGATCGTCGACTAAGGTTTAGCTTAGCGGCTACGGTGCGAAACTGGGTTCCGGCCTTCGCCGGAACCCAAGTTTCCACGAACAGCCACTACTCCTCCTCAAACCCCAACACCTTCATCGCCTTCGTAATCCCCTTCCCCGCCTTCGCATACCCGCTCCACGGATCATTCCCCTTATCCAGCCGTGTATGCACATTCAGCACCGTCCACTGCGCGCTCGACTTCAGGGTCTCCAGCTCATCCCACGCCAACGGCACCGAAATCCCCAGCCCCGGCCTGGCCCGCGCCGCCCAGGCGCAGATGGTGGTGGCCCCGCGGCCGTTGCGCAGGTAGTCGATGAAGATCTTGCCGACCCGGTTCTTCGGCCCGCTCTTGAAGGCGAAGCGCTCCGGCAGGGTGCCGGCCAGGTGGCGCACGATGGCTTGCGAGAAGGCTTTGACGGTGTCCCAGCCGTATTCGGGTTTGATCGGCACCACCACGTGCAGGCCCTTGCCGCCGCTGGTTTTCAGGAAGGACGGCAGCCCTAGTTCGTCGAGGAAGGCGCGCATGATTTGCGCGGCTTCCTGCATCGCCTTCCACTCCACACCCTCGCCGGGGTCGAGATCGAACACCATGCGGTCCGGCGTTTCATAACTCTTGGCGACCGCGTTCTGGGTGTGGATCTCGATCGCGTTCCACTGCGCCACCGACAGGATGCCTTCGACCGAGACGATTTCCAGCATCGGCGGGTTGCTCGGGTCGAGCGCGGCATCCATCTGCTTCACGCCCGGCAGCTTCTTGACGTCGGCGTGCTTCTGGAAGACCTGCTCGGCGCCGATGCCGGCCGGCGCCCGCACCAGGGTGACGGGGCGGCGTTTCAGGTGTTCCATCATCAGCTCGCCGACCAGCGCGTAGTAGCGGATCACATCGAGCTTGGTGGCGCCGCTGGATGGGTCGATCACGCGGTCGGGATTGGTGACGCGCAGGGTCTCGGGCAGCTTGCCGTGCAGGCCCGCGGGTGGCGGCGACACGGGCGCGTCGGCCAGCGCCGGCTTCTCGACGTCTTCGATGTGGCGCGGCTCTTCGCGCGTGATGCCCTTGGCCGGCTTGTCGCTGCGCAGGCCCTGGAACACCGGATGGCGCACCGCGCCGGCGCTGGTCCATTCGGAGAAGCTGACTTCGGCCACCAGCGTCGGCTTGACCCAGTGGTGCTGGCGGCCCGGCACCGCGCGCGGCGGGAACGGGCTCTCGTCGCTCGCGAGCGCTTCCAGCCGTTCGCGAATGTCGGTCAAGGACGCGTGGTTGAAGCCCGAGCCGACGTTGCCCGCGTAGCGCAGCACGCCCTCGCGGTCGTAGGTGCCGAGCAGCAGCGAGCCAATGCCCTTGCGCGAACCCTTCGGGTCGGTCCAGCCGCCGATCACGAATTCCTGGCGCAGGCCGCATTTGAGCTTGATCCACTCGGGCGAGCGGCGCGACACGTAGCGCGAATCGCGGCGCTTGCCGATCACGCCTTCCAGGCCGATGCGGCAGGCGGCCACCACCAGCTCTTGCGGGTTGTCGCCGAATTCGGCCGAGAAGCGCACCCGCTTCGATTTCGCCCCTTTCAGGATCGCTTCCAGCGCCGCGCGCCGCTCGACCAGCGGCACGTCGCGCAAGTCGTAGCCGCCGCAGTAGGGGATATCGAACAGGAAGTACTCGATGTCGGCGGTGCGCACGCCGTCGAAGGCCAGCTGCAGCAGGCCGAAGTTCGGCTTGCCGCTGTCGTCATGGACCACGATCTCGCCGTCGTACCAGCCGTCCGGCAGTCCCATGCGCTCGAGTTCATCCTTCAACGAAAGCAGCTTGTCGGTCCAGTCGTTGGCGTTGCGGGTAATCAGGCGCGCCTCGCCATTCTCGATCCGCGCGAGCATGCGGTAGCCGTCGAACTTGACCTCGAAGATCCAGTCAGCCGGGTCTTGCGGCGGGCTGTCGACCAGGGTCGCCAGTTCCGGCGTGAATTTCTCGGGCAGCTTGGCCTTGGTCGCGCCTTCCGGCATGCCCTTCGACGCGGCCTTGGCGCGCTTGGCCGCCGGCTTCGCGGCTGCCTTGGCTGCGGGCTTGGCCGCGGACTTGCGCGCCGGTTTGGCCGGCGCTTCGGCCTCCTCCTTCAGCGCCGCGACCTTGGCGCGCGCGCGCTTGGGCATCGGCAGCGCCTTGACGCTGTCGGGCATCTCGTCCACCACCGAGAACTCGTCGGCGGGCCGCGCATGCTCATCGTTTTCCTTGATCAACAGCCAGGCTTCCTGCTTCTCGCCGCGGCCCTTCATCCGCACCAGCACCCAGCGCCCGTGCATCTTGTGGCCGTGGATCTCGAATTTCAGGTTGCCCTTGCGGTAGCCTTCGTGCGGGTCGCCGATCGGGGTCCAGGTGCCCTTGTCCCAGATGATGACCTTGCCCGCGCCGTACTGCTTGGGCGGGATGGTGCCTTCGAAATCGGAATAGGAGATCGGGTGGTCCTCGACGTGCACGGCCATGCGCTTGTCGTGGGTGTCATAGCTGGGGCCTTTCGGCACCGCCCAGCTTTTCATGGTGCCGTCGAGCTCCAGGCGGAAGTCGTAGTGCAGGCGCGTGGCCCAGTGTTTCTGGATGACGAAGGTGAGCGCTTCCGTCCCCGGAGTACCGCCCTCGGCCGGCTCCGAGGTGACATCGAAATTGCGTTTGGCTTTGTAGAGTTTGAGCGCGTCTGGCATGACCCCTCCGGGCTATCGGTGTCCACCGAGTGTAGGCGGGCATCAGGGGAACGACTGTACGCCAGCTAACCGTGTTGCCGGACTTGTAAGAGATTGTAAATACCGTCAACCGCGTGCTCTCGCGCCGCGTTGATGGCTCAGTAACACGGAGTTCATCCAGTCATCCAACCTGAAGAGGAATCGCCATGCGTAAAATCGTCGCTACCCTGATTGCCGGCCTGTTTGCTGCTTCCGCGTTTGCCCAGACGGCCGATACCAAGGCCGAAGCGAAAGCCGCCGAAACGGTCGCCAAAGCCGACGCCAAGCAGGAAAAGAAAGCCGCCAAGGCGGACGCCAAGGTAGCCAAGGCCAACGCCGAGGCGAAGGAAGACGTCGCGGAAGCCAAAGCCGATGCTGCGAAAGACAAGGCCAAGGCGAAGAAGGACGCCACCGAGAAGAAAGCCGAAGCCAAGGCCGACAAGGCTGAAGCCAAAGCCGACGGCATGACCACCGCCAACGCGCACAAATAACACGCCGCCCAGGCCCCATATGCCAAAAGACAGGGCGCGTCCCTGTCTTTTTCCGTTGGCGACTACAATGCGGAGCATCCTCCGCCATTTGCGAGCCGCCATGCACAAGATCGTTTTCCTCGACCGCGACAGCCTGCAAGCCAGCCTGCGCGACCTGCCCTTCCCGCACGACTGGACCAACTACGCCGGCACGCTGGACGCCGAGGTGGTCGAGCGCCTGCGTGGCGCCACCGTCGCCGTCACCAACAAGGTGCCGCTGCGCGCCGCCGCCCTCGATCAGCTGCCGGACCTGAAGATGGTCGCCATCGCCGCCACCGGGACCGACAACGTCGACCTCGAAGCCTGCCGCGCGCGCGGCATCGTGGTGTCGAATATCCGCGACTATTCCCTCGTCTCGGTGCCCGAACATACCTTCACCCTGATCCTGGCGCTACGACGCAACCTGCGCGCCTATCTGCAGGACGTCGAGGCCGGGCGCTGGGAGCAGTCGAGCCGCTTCTGCCTGCTCGATCATCCGATCGGCGACCTGGCGGGCAGCCGTCTCGGCATCGTCGGCTATGGCGCGCTTGGACGCAAGGTGGCGCAGCTCGGGCGCGCCTTCGGGATGGAGGTGGCGGCCAGTACGCGCTCGCCGATCGCGGACGATGACGTCATCCGGCTGCCGCTGGACGAACTGCTGGCGACGTCCAGCGTGGTCAGCCTGCACCTGCCGCTCAACTCCGACACCCGGCACCTGCTCGGCGCGCGCGAACTCGGGCTGATGCAGCCGGGCGCCATCCTGGTCAACACCGCGCGCGGCGGCCTGGTGGACGAAGCGGCGCTGGCGGCGGTGCTGGAAACCGGTGCGATTTCGGCCGGCTTCGATGTACTGAGCAAGGAGCCGCCGCTGCCGGACAATCCGCTGCTGCGCCTGCGGCTGCCGAACTTCATCCTGACGCCGCACGTGGCCTGGGCCAGCGGCGGGGCGATGCAGACGCTGGCCGATATGCTGGTCGAAAATATCGAGGCGTTTATCGCCGGCCAGCCGCGCAACCGCGTCGTGTGAAACGTCAGCGGTCGGCGCCGGCCGCATGCGATTCCGGCGCATGGAGCGGCAGTTCGAGGATGAACGCCGTCCCCTGCCCCGGACCGCTCTCGACACGCACCGTCCCGCCCAGCAAGGTGGTGACGATATTCCAGCTGATGTTCAGCCCCAGCCCGGTGCCGCCCTGCCCCATGCGGGTGGTGAAGAACGGATCGAAGATGCGGGCCTGGTGTTCCTCGGGAATGCCGCGGCCATCGTCGCGGAACACGATCCGCACCAGGCCACCGTCGATCGGCGCGGCTTCCAGCCGCATGCGGCCGCCCGGCTCTTCGTAGGCGTGCAGCAGCGCGTTGTTCACGAAGTTGATGATCACCTGGCCGAGCGGACCGGGGAAGCTGTCCATCACGATCCCGCCCGGGACTGCCAGTTCGATCCGGTGGCCGGCCAGGCGCACCGTGTTCATCATGGTCGCCACGATTTCCTGGCAGGCTTGCCCCAGGTCGAAGCGGCGGCGCTGGGCGCTGGCCTGGTCGACCGAGACCTGGCGGAAGCTGTTCACCAGTTCCGCCGCGTTGTGCAGGCTGCGCTGGATCAGGCCAGTGGCATCGAGTGATGCCGCCATGTAGTCGGCCAGTTCGGAGCGCCGCAGGTTGGCGGTCTCGAACGCGGCCGCCACCGCGCCGGTGCGCTCCTGCAGGGTGCTGGCCATCAGCAGGCTGTTGCCGATCGGGGTATTCAGTTCGTGCGCCACCCCGGCCACGAGCGAGCCGAGCGAAGCCAGTTTTTCCTGGGCCGCGAGCTGGGCCTGGGTGTCCTTCAGCTGGCGGTAGGCGGCGGCATTGTCGATCGCCACGCCGACGTAGGCGGCCAGTGTTTCCAGCATGTCGAGGTGGACCTGGCCGTAGGCCTGCGGCGCGCGGCTCTGCACCGTGAGCGCGCCCAGCACCCGCTCCCCGACCATGACCGGCACCAGCAGCAGCGAACGTGGATGCATGCCGGCGCGGGCCGCGCAGGGCAAGGCCGCCGCCAGCGCGTTCGACGACTGCTGCGCCAGTTGCGCCGGCAGGGTGCGGGCGAGATCCTGCTCCAGCACTTCGCGGCCCTGCGCGATCGACCACGAGGCCAGGTGCGCCTGCGGCTCTTCCGGCACTTCGAAGGGCTCGATGCGCTCCCCGTCGACCACCGCGTGCATGTATTCCACGGTGCCGCGCTCGGGCCGGCGCAGCACGGCCGCGAACAGGCTGGCGTCCATCAGCGCGGCGACGTGGCCGTACAGGGTGCGCATGATGGCGCCGGTGTCGAGATTCGCAGTCAGGGTGCGGCCGATGTCGGACAGCTGCGCGATGTTGCGGTGGGCCTGCTCCACCACTTCCTTCTGCTCCTCGACTTCCAGCTTGCGCCGCTCGGCCGACTCCTTCTGGCGCCGCAACTCGTCGGTGCGGGCGCCGACCTCGCGCTCGAGCAGGTCCTTCTGGCCGACCAGCGCGCGGATCCGCAAGCGGTAGCCAGCCGTGCCGAGCGCCAGGATGGTCAGGACCGCCAGCGCGCGGAACCACCAGGTCTTCCAGAACGGCGGCGCGATCGTGATGCGCAGCGATGCCGCATCCGGACTCCACACCCCGTCCTTGTTGGCGGCGCGCACCCGGAACACGTAGGGGCCCGGGTCCAGGTTGGTGTAGGTGGCGAAGCGGCGCCGGGCGTCGGCCTCGACCCAGCCGGCGTCGAAGCCCTCCAGCTGGTAGGCGTAGCGGTTGCCCTCCGGGTCGGCGTAATGCAGGGCCGCGAATTCGAAAGTAAACACGGTGTCCTTGTACGAGAGCGCGAGCTCGGGCAGCGCGTGCAGGTCGGGGATGCCGCGCGAGCGGTTCAGTACCAGGAAGTCGGTGATCGCGACTTTCGGCGGGTAGGGATTGTCGCGCACCGCGTCGGGCTCGAACGAGGTCATGCCGTTCACGCCGCCGAAGTAGAACTGGCCGTCGGCCGCACGCAGGCCGGCGCCGACAAAGTAGGCGCCGTCCACCAGCCCGTCCTTGGCGCTATAGTTCTTGACCTGGCCGTTGGTCGGGTCGAGCCGGGTGATGCCGGAGGTGGTGCTGGCCCACAGGATGCCATCGCTATCCTCCAGCACCGCACCGATCGCCAGCGCCTCGCCGCCGCGCGTAAATGGATAGAAGCGGAAGCGCACCCCGGCCGCATCCTGCTCCATGCGGTGCAGGCCGCCGGCGGTGCCGACCCACAGCTCGCCGCGCGCCGACTCCATCAGGTAATACACGCGGCTGTGGCGCAGGCTGCTCGGGTCCGCGCTGTCATGGCGGTAGCGGGTGAATGCGCCGCTGGCCGGGTCGTAGCGTTCCAGTCCGTTCTCGGTGCCGATCCAGACGATGCCCTTGCGGTCTTCGAGCACCGCGAAGCAGTAGTTCTCGCCCAGCGTGGCGGGATTGTCGGCGTCGTGGCGCCAGCTGCGCACGCGCATGCTGCCTGGCGCCAGCGCGGCCAGGCCGCCACGGGTGGCGATCCACAGGGTGCCGCTGCGGCCCGCGTGGATCGATTGCACATAGCTGGCGCCTGGCTGGGCGCCGAGCGGGACCGCGCCGAATTCTCCGGCGCCGTCGCGCCACAACAGGCCGGTGGGGGTGCCGATCCAGGTGCGTCCGCGCGCCACCGCCAGCGCGGTGACCAGGTCGCCCGGCCCCTTCCCATCGGCGAAGCGCTCGACGCGCCAGCCCGGACGCTCCAGGCGCAGCAGTCCGTCGCCGGTCGTGCCGATCCACAGCACGCCGCCCGGTTCCTCGACGATGGCGCGCACCTTGGCGCGGCCCAGGCCTTCGGCGCCGGCATAACGCACGAAGCCGCCGCTGGCCAGGTCGGCCCGGCTCACGCCACCGTACTGGGCGCCGGCCCACAAGGTGCCGGTGCGGTCCACCAGCACCGCGCTGACCTGGTTGTCGGCCAGTGTATGCTGGTCGGACGGTTCGTTGCGATAGGTGACGAACCGCCCGTTGGCCGGATCCAGCCACTTCAGTCCCTCGAGGTCGGTGCCGACCCACAGCGTGCCGCCGTTATCGTGATAGAGCGAGAGCACGCGCACTTCGCCGATGCCCTCGCTCTCACCCAGGCGCCGCCGCTCGGGCGTGTCCTGCACCAGGCGCCAGGCTTCCAGGCCGGCGGCGCTGCCGATCCAGAGCGTGTCGCGCGGGCCCATCGACAGCGACAGCACGGTATTGCGCTGCGGGTCGTGGGCGTGGACCACATGGTGCTCGAAGCGCTCGGCGCCCGGCGCCAGTCGGTCCAGGCCGGCGCCGGTGCCGATCCACAGGTTGCCCCTGCCGTCCACGGCGAGGGCGTTGACGCGGTCGTCGCCCAGGCTGTGCGGGTCGCTCGGGTCGTGGCGGTAGGTGCGTACCCGGCCGCTCTCGGGGTTCACGTGCAGCAGGCCGTCGCCGGTAGCCAGCCACAAGCCGCCGCCCGGCGCCGGCACGATCGCCAGCACGCTGCGGTTGCCGGCGCGGCGCAGCGATTCGTCCGGCGCCGCGTAGCGCACGAACCTGCCGGTGGCGCCGTCGAAGCGCGCCAGGCCGCCCTTGGTGCCGAACCACAGGCGGCCCTGGGCGTCCTCGTAGGACGCCGAGACGTAGTTGTCGGGCAGGCTGTCGGGATCGTCCGGGTCGTTGCGCCAGGTGGTGATGCGGTAGCCGTCGTAGCGATTCAGGCCGGCCTGGGTGCCGAACCACATGAAGCCGCGCCGGTCCTGCAAGATGGTCAGCACCGACTGCTGCGACAAGCCCTGCTCCACCGACAGGCGCTCGAAGCGCAGGGTGCGCGGGGCGGCCTGGACGGATATGCTCCAGGCAAGCAACAGCATGATCAGCGCCAGCAGCACTGCGGCCGGGCCGCCACGCGATCCCGGTTGGAAAGCAGACATAGAAATTCCAGCTCCTTCGATCCGCTTAATCTACCAGAGCTTGTTTGCCTGTGGAAAAATTTGAGACTTACACAAACGATATTGCGCTGCTATAATGCGTGCATCGGGCGGCTGTAGCTCAGCTGGATAGAGTACTTGGCTACGAACCAAGGGGTCGTGGGTTCGATTCCTGCCAGCCGCACCAAGAATATGAGGGACCAGATTGCAAAATCTGGTCCCTTTTTTCGTTGCGCGAACACCGGGGTCAG
>Ga0265798_10001800_pt1 | contig 32576 bp, 43 predicted proteins | sample P3T30metagenome_FD_192430 | JGI IMG/M metagenome (GOLD analysis project Ga0265798, IMG submission 192430) | Plant litter microbial communities from East Loma Ridge, Irvine, California - P3 T30 | ecosystem: Environmental > Terrestrial > Plant litter > Unclassified | place: USA: California... | reverse complement strand
TTGAGGGAGGAAAGTACAATATCTGGGTATCTCAGTTTGAGGGCGATGAGGTGAAACTGGATCTGGTGGAGGTCTCTGCTATCAAGTGGGGTGTCAGGAACAAAGCATAGTTGTAAATGTTACGTGAAGATAATAGAATGAGCAGACGGATGTAGCTATTCATGATGTTACGTTACAACACACGTCGAGTCTCGGGATTGTAGCTAGTCCATTGTTCTTCAGCGTCTGGCCAACTGCATGGACTAAGTGTGAGTACCCAAACCTGGAAACAAAAGTTGTAACGCTGTCGATCTTCGAGGCACAGTTCCTGTTCCTAGCCCGGTGCCTCGCGTGCCTGTCCCGCTACTCCGACTCCGCCACCTAGCTTCTCGCCCAGCTAGCAGACATGCCGACCTTGTTTCACTCCGGCTACTCGGCCAGTGCAGCGCCTGTCACTCACGTACTCTCTCTTTGTTTTGAATCGAATTTAACTGGGGTCCCAGGCGCCTCTGTTCTTCTTTGGCGTTGGCGCTTGGGAGGTGGCCAAGCGAACAAAGCGCGTGTCCCGAGATCCCGAAGTGAAACGCGTCGAGAGTGGGACTTCGGGTCTGAGCATCCGGGACAATAATTATATATACGGACTGACTCGAATTGACATCCTCAAGGATTGTTGTAATATACTTATCACTATCACCATTATTGCTTTATCAGCATCGCCGGATCAAATACGACCATCTTCAACTCAATCATCTAGATACAGTCACTTGACTCGAATCTCGGATTGACTTTCTATAATTGATACCAAACTTCATCATGTCTACTGTATCAGGCTGGGAGATCATCATTGATACTTGCATCAGGCAAGTATTGCGGGACGTCAAGCGGAACAACAGTCAGATCATGAAAGGATCGATACACACTGTAAGTGCTCAGTCAATCGAGCTCCCTGACCCATTACCCGACGCAGCGACCCGAAAGCGTTCATATTCGCATCTCTACAATCCCCAATCACTCGGTAGCGGTCTAGAGCGTATTTCAGAGCTGATGATCCAGAAACGCCAAACATTCCTCCAAATGCTTAAAACAGCTCTCTCTCGTCAATTCCCAACAGCAAACATAGTAATAATCCGCCATGGTCAAGTACACCAATGCCGGGCAGACTACGTGATGCGAAAGGTAGAAGGACCGATCCCCGCTCTGAATGCTTTCTTTGGCTTTGGGTCGTTCGAGTAAGTCTTCATCTGCTCTTGTCGGACGGTGGTACGGAATACTTGTCAAGAGGTCTCATGAATACGAGCAGGGCAGATTGTAGGAAAGGAAAGATGAAGCATATGAGAATAGCCAAGGGTTCCGAGCTGATGTCAGTTACTACGTTTACGTGTGCCGCCGCGGGTCATTCACGAATTTCAGTCATGGTGGTCCTCTTGATGTAAGTTCTCTGCAGGCCTGCCTGAGGCGCAACTGATGATCAGCTGGTTTGGGCAGGTCGGACCGAAGTAGCGAAACAAGCAGGATTGAGATCTCGGACATTACTCTTGAGATGACATCGTCCGTCATAATCAACCGTCCAATCGTCCAAATTCGCGAACCGGCAGGATTGAAGATCCGGTAGCATCGTGTGTACCCATCGGGAACTCAGTCACCAAATTTCCAGGCCTTTCTCTGCCAATGTGCTATCTCACCAAAGTCGAGATCGAGATGTTTCGTTCAAGCGCAGATCTACCGAATAGAAGTCAAACGAAATGAGAAGGACCAAGCTGTAAACTAGACCGTTAAGCAGTCAGTGTCCGTTAGTTGTAGTCAAGATCAATCAAACATGAAGCATATATACATGCATATACAGCATCTACCCTCGTGTCGTACCCAGAACGATATTTGCAAGGAGCCTGATACAAGGTAATATATCTGTCGGAATGAAGAAGTGTCGTTTCGAATGCCATGTACATGTGTCGTAAGGTGTGTATACAAGAAATCATGCGAGCGATGCGATGGGATATTATGATTGTCCATACTCACACAGTCTTCAAGCTCCGAAGGTGAAGGTGAGGGAAACGTAGTATCGTTGAATAGTTCACAGAAATCCAGAAGAGTTGAACCTCCTCAGATTCTCTGGTGGTGGACCAACCAGTCGATCGATCAAGTGAGGTAATTTTCCATTTGGCGAGATGCCCTTGAGTAAATCGACATAACGAGCCAGCTCGAGATGTAATGTTGGATAATATGTTGTCGAGGCTTTTCGCATTGTCTATCATCAGCTCATATCCCGATTCACCACTGAAGATGGAAGCTGCAAGAACTTGATTGAAGGGAGGAAGGAGAAGATCGGAAGAAGGTAGAATGTAAAATGTAGAAGATGAACAGTAGGAAGAGACATACGACCAAGATTCTATCCATTCCCGACATCAAGAGATCATTATGTAGTGATCTTGCTTTTTCGCGATCATCAAGAGCTTGTTGTTTGCATAAAGCATTCAACAGCTTGAAGTGCATCGTCTAATACATCAGCTTCAGATTCGATCCTCAAAGCCATGGCTAGAAAGGTGGGACAGAACTCACGACGTAATTCATAGCTTCAAACTCCACTCCGCCAGTCGCACCTCCAGGGGCTACGGGTTTTTCCACACTTCTCTCATCCACTTGATCAAGAGACCAGAGGGTATTGGAACCGTGGCACATGATCCAAAAGTAATCCCTACAGATATCACTCAATTCCCCTACCCACGCCTTGAATACTTTAGGGCGATGTATACCGGTAATAAAAGCGTGTTGTTCCAAACTTGGGTCTGGGATTTCAGGCGTGAGTAGACCCCTAACATCCTCGGTGGTATTGACGAGTCGGCGTTCCGGACCAGCGCCAGCAAAGGGAGATGAATCGAATCTGACCGAAGTCGGGCGCGAACCCGGTTGACGCGAGGATGGTAGAGCATTAGGGGAGGGAAAGAGATCGAATAGGAAAAGCCATAATTCCACCATCAATTGCCTCGGAGCAAGATCACCTGGTTTCTTTTCTGAAAAGAGGAGTGCGGACAAGTCGGGAAATGGTCGAGGGTAGTGTAGTCGAAGAGCAGCTTTGCCTATTTCGGTAGTGGTGAGTGCTTTGATACACCTCAAGAGCTCATAAAGCATCTTGTCGTCGTGTTGCTCCTCCCTACTCATCAGCTCAATTCTGGCAAGTCCGTACAAATAAAGAGAAACTTACCTCCACTCGATGTCCAGCAGATCTTGCAACCTCGCTAGGACAAGCTCATACCCTCCAGCATCCAAGAACGTTTGAACCCAGCCAGTAGATTCATGCCTCAACAACATTCTCAATTTCTTCATCCTATCCACATCCATCCTCACATCCGTTCCTTTGTAGCTTTGTAGCCAGTTGATAAAAGCATCAGGTTGTTCTCCCATCGAGATCCCCAGTCCCTTGGCCGAAGAAGACGAAGCGAATACACCCGACATGGGTCTTGGGGAACTGGTCGGTCGACCTGAAGTACGCGGCATATCGAAAGATTGACGAGTGGAAGGTAAAGGAGGGGATAATGGTGATTTGACAATAATGAATTCGTCTCCTCCGACATTGTATGTCTGTCCAACAGTGATCTCTTGCTTGATCGATTGTGATGATTTGACATTACGTAGTAGCGGAGTCGACATCCTCTTTTTGATCCGAGGTGATTGAGGCGGAACGGGTAGACCGAGAGAGTTTAGGATATTAGGATTCGAGTTGGTGGATGAAACGAGTATTGACGACTTCACATCAAGTGATACCGTTTGGAACTTTTCTCGTACTGAGTCGGCCACCTGAAGATTATCGAGCAATTGATGGAACTGAGCATCTACATCTTGATCGTCGAATGTGGATGCGTTATTTGATTTAGGCGATTCCAAATATGTATTCCTACTGGACCCTCCTGAGATATTGTGTCGTGTACTATCCCTTAAGCTCGAATCACTAGGACTTGAGTTGTTGGAAGATTGGTGGGAACGACGTTGAACTTGGGATTGATTAGGAGGGGGTCGGTGTGTAGATCGAGGCGGAGGCATCGACATTCGCTGTTGAGGTTGTTGGTGGTGTGCGCCATGAATATGAGGATGAGGATTCGGAAGCGCGTGATGTCGTGTCGATTGAGATGGATTATGATGATGGTTGTGATTACGGGTTGATTGAGAATGCAGATGCGATTGATGTTTATAGTTTGTAGTAGTAGTCGCGTCTGCTCTCACAGGCATTCCAGGCGGTATGACCGGTGGACCCCTGGTAGTAGTAGACTGTCTAGGGACCGTCGTCATGTCGTAACTCGTTATAGTGATAGGTAACAACGATATATGGTGTAATGAATGTATTGGATGGTAATGATTGTTATCTTTGTTGTTTAGTTGAACGAACCCTACAAAGTCAGCCGCGTAGCACCACTGTGAACGGAAGTAAATATACATTGAACCCACGTGAGAACCAGCTCCGGGGTTCATCCGTCATTCGGTACACTCCCCTGATTAGCGACGGATAAGGAGTGTACCTTCCTGACTCATAGTGGGCCTAGCAGCCCGTCATGGGGACTAGGTGGGGGAGTCGGATATACATTATCGTGAAATAACGTATTGTGAAATAACGTAACCTGATGATGGGGCTGGGCGGGTTGTGGGGGCAGCGGAATGATGGGAACGACAGCAGGTCCAAACATGGTGGCGAGTACTTGTTGCCATGTAGGGTTAGGGGCAAGAGGTGGGTTCAATCCAAAAAATGCATTCGCCACTGGTGGAGGATGTACGGCTGGATGGACGAAGGGAGGAGGTGGTTGAGCCAGGGCGACAACAGGAAGCGGGGCCGGAGCGGTGGCAGCGGCAGTGACTAGATTGGGGGCAGCGGCGGCTACAGGCGCAGTAGTCGGGGCAGTAAAGGGTGGAGGGGGTGCTATGGAGGCGGAAGAGGTCGATGTGCTCGTCGAAGGGATTGATGTTGAGGATGAAGCCGCCGGCAAGGAGGCATTAGCCATTCGAGGGGCGCCTGGGGGTTTTGCGAATGGTGGGAGCGGGTCCTGGTCCATAGTTGCTTTGACGAGATGATGAGTATTGTATATTTCAATGAAGGTCACTATGAATGTAATGGAGATACAGGAGACGCGACGTTATCACCAGGCTGCATTAGTACATCATACAGGAACCAGTGCACATCTCATGACCTTCAGCTTGTGAAAAGCTGACTTGACCTGCTCAATCCTACATAACCCATCTGACTACGCCTAAGAGGTAGTAACAAAGTGTATATGTTTCATCAAGAGCTTCCCGCTCCCTCGGACGGATGTGGCACTGTGGATGACTTCCAGCGGTGTCAGTGTCCTGTCACGCATAAAACAGTTTATGCCTTTGCTCGAGTACGCAACGTTTAGAAGATAGGGTGGAGTCATGCATGAGCCATTGATTACTATCATGATACCTCTCCGCATCGACCGGGTGCCGAAGCTCGGCCCTGCGGCATGTGTCCAGTGCATCCCTATCATATCTGATATCAGCGTTGGAATGTAACGCTGGCCTGTAGGTCTGACGTCAATCGTTCCTGATCCACCACTGGAGTCAATATCCGAACTAGGGTCACGTGACTGCTAGTTCACGGCGTTATGGCTTATTGAGACAGATTGTAGGCTCGTCAACCTATGCAAGGTGTGTGTGACTCGTGTTGGGTATATAGCGCATGGATGTATCAATCTTATATACGTGTATTTTTTTACGCAGCCTTGGACTACCGGAAACTTGAGAAACTTGCCTCATGACCAGGAATAAGCGGATAAATTTGACTTTGTCCTCCGGTCCCTTTCTCACCTTTGACCCGGCTCAAGCCCACGGTGAAGGCCTCTGTCCTCCACCCTACAGGTCCGGTGTGGAACCAGCCAAGCGAGACATGGAGATCTTTTAAACGACACATCTGTGATTAAGCCGCGGATAAATTGTAGAGTGGAGGTAAAGGTGGAGAGTGGAGGTCGAATGCCGTCGCTCAGCGTATATATAGCGTACACTTTAACGTATCCCATCCTTTCACTTCTTCATCACACTACCAGCAAGAGCACCCACATTCAGCCAGAATCGCAGAACAAATCACGATGGTAGCTATACTCCCATTTCAAGATCTCAAGATCACCGCTCCAGGATTCGGGTAAGTCCCCTCAATTTCTCATTTCAGCTACAGCTGACTCGTAGCGCAATGTCGTTCTCTGGCGGCTACGGTGAAGCCAACGATGAAGATTCGCTCAAGGTCCTGGCTAAGGCTGTGGAGATCGGATGTACGTTCTGGGATACGGCCCAGGTCTACGGTCAGGGGCACAACGAGACTTTAATCGGTCGTTTCCTCAAAGAGAACCCAGGTGCAAGGGAGAAGGTGTTTATCGGATCGAAGTGTGGTTTCACCGTATGTCTTATTTGTTCCTTGTCTCTAAAAGAATCCCTGTTACCAGAGAATAAGAGGCTGACTTGATAGAAAGACTTCAAAGTCACCAATAAGCCTGAACATATCTACGAATCTATCGAAGCCTCCACCAAGCGATTGGGTACCCCTCCCGACTTATACTACCTTCACCGAATCGATCCTGATACGCCTTTGGAGGAGAGCATTAAGGCTTTACAGAGTATCAAGGAGAGTGGAAAGACGAAATATATTGGATTGAGTGAACCTTCTGCCGATACCTTGAGGAAGGCTTGCAAGAGTGAGTGATTTCCACGCTTTCCGTAATTAGCCCAAGTTGACAACTTAGTCGCACACATCGATGCTGTTCAGATCGAGCTATCAGCATGGTACACCGATCACGAGGAAGATGGTCTAATCGCCGCAGCACGAGAAAACAACGTCACTATCGTCGCCTACTCTCCTCTTGGAAAGGGCGTATTGACCGGAGCCATCAAGGATAAATCTCAAATGACTTCAGCAGTTATGAAAGATGCACCCAGGTTCAACGAGCATTGGGATCATAACAAGAAGATTGTTGAGCAGTTTTCAGCTTTAGCAGAAAAGAAAGGATGTTCACCTGGTCAACTTGCTATTGCGTGGGTTAGTGCTCAAGGTGCTATTCCTATTCCTGGAACGAAATCTATTGGAAGATTGGAGGAGAACTTTGGAGCTGGAAAAGTGGATTTGAATGATGAGGAGCTGGAGAGTATCAGGGCATTGATTAGGGACTCGGGGACTCAGGGTGATAGGTACGCGCCAGCTCATATGAAGATGGTCGGTAATTAGGTTGAACAGTGGCTGTGCGATGTGTATCATGCAACACCTGACAATTCACCGGTCTGTAGTGTAACCCAACAGTCAAGGGTCGAGGGCCAAGCATGTCTCTCGATAGGCTTAGTCGAAGCAGAGGGCCACGAGACCACCGACGGTAACCGTTTGAAACCGTACAACCCCCACTCTTGTATTTCAGGGTTCATCATCAGTGTAGTCATAACAAACCGATCATAACCGTCAATTCACCTACCTATATAACCTTTATCATCACAACCATGCATTTCAATCTCCAACAACGACACCATGGCTCTCTTTACAATCAAGCCAAGCGATTGGGAATACGCAGAGATTACAGATCCCTCATCGGCACCTGTGACTGAAGAAGCAGAGTGGGTGAAATGTAAACACTTTCCAACCGAGATTCACTGGGAGTTGCTCGAAGCTGGCAAGATACCCGATTGGAATATTGGAAGAGCTGAACATGATGTTCAGTGGGTCTCGAAAAGGACCTGGGCCTTTCGAAGTGTCTTCGACTTGGCTGCGGTGGATGTCAAGGGCAAAAAGGTCGAAATCGAATTTGAATCTTTGGATACGTTTGCTACAGTATACCTCGTACGTCTATCATACACTTTCAACTTCAATCTTCTCGGTTATGCACCTCCTACCACTGGTCTTCGTTTTCAACCAGAGGATGTGACGCAAGCTGACAAACAGAATGGCAAAGAAGTACTGAAAGCCGATAATCATTTCCTCACCCACCTCGTGCCCCTTCCGACCTCATCTTTGAAAGAGAGAAATGAGCTCTTGATCATATTCCATCCTCCCGAAGCTATAGCTCAGGCTGTATCTGATAAACATGGACCATTCTTTGGAGGATCTGTCAATCTTGGGGCGAAGTTGAGGATGGGAGTTAGGAAAGCACAATACGGCTTCAGGTGGGATTGGGGACCTGAAGTACGTATCTCTCTTTTCTCCTTCCTATACCCACATGAGCCTTATGCTGATATTATAGCTATTGACCATGGGCCCTGATCGAGACATTCTCGTCAAAGTCTACGAAAGTCGCCTGAAAGAAGTTCAGACCAGTGCTAAAGTCGACGAGAACCTGAATTGTAGTCTGGGAGTGGACGTCCAAGTCAAAGGAGAAGCGGACGAATGGGAGATTACCCTCATCAAAGAAGATGGCACTGTGGTCAAGGAAGAGAAAGCGAACGGGAAGGTGGATTGGGAGGTTGATGCGGAGTTATGGTGGCCTGTTGGAGAAGGTGCTTCTACTCGATATACCGTCAAAGTCGACCTTCTTGACAAGGTACGTCTATTGACCTATGCGAGTAGTAAGCTGATTATCTAGAATGGGTCAGTAGTCGACTCAATGACTAGGAAGATTGGTTTCAGACGAGTGGAACTCATCCAAGATCCCCTTGAAGGACAAAAGGGGACATCATTCTATTTCAAGGTCAATAACAAGAGGATCTTTATAGGTGGAAGTAATTGGATTCCGATCGATACTGTGCAATCTAGGGGCACTGAGGCGAAATTCAGAAAATGGATCGAACTGCTTGTAAGTCTTCAGCCTCTTCTTAGCTCCCACCTCTCGCCTATGATCCGGTCTTGCCTACCTATTCAGCACTAATGTCAGGTAAAAGGGAACCAGAATATGATTCGAGTTTGGGGAGGAGGCTTCTTCGAACCCGATATCTTTTATGATCTATGTGACGAGATGGGCGTACTGGTCTGGCAGGACTGTGAGTTGGTTCTTCTTCTTGCCATCTTATTCTATCTGTACTTCCAAAACAATCCTAGAGCTGGGCTAATTTCAGTCATGTTTGCATGCGGAGTGTATCCCATTTTTCCAAAATTCCTTGAGAGCGTCAAGAAAGAGGCGGAATGTAATGTGAAGCGATTGAGACATCACCCGTCGCTCGCCCTGTTCTGCGGTAATAACGAGGATTGTGAGTCATTCATCCCTGATCTGTAGATCCCCGCTGACACCACTATAGATCAGCAGATCTTGCAATGGGACATCGATGAAGAAGGCAAAGACCCACTACCAGCTCGGCTCATCTACGAACGAATCCTCCCCGACATCGTATACGCTCTTACAGACCCAGTCGTCCCGTACTGGCCAGGATCACCTTACGGAGGTGAAGGATGGGATACAGCAGATGAGACTGTCGGAGATGTCCATCAATGGAATGTCTGGGCTGGTAGTGAGAGGTCTTACCACGATTGGGATATCATGGCGGGTCGATTTATTAGCGAATTCGGGATGCCTTCTTTACCAAATATCAGGACTGTCGAGTACTGGCATGGAGATGATACTGCTCAACGACATCCGCAGTCGAAAATGATGCAACAGCATAATAAAGCTGGAAGCCACGAGAGAAGGTTCGCTGTTGCGATGAACGAGAATTTTCGGTACACTGAGGATCTGGAATCGTATGTCCCTCTCAGTCACTCGTTGCGCTTCTCTTCGTCGAGCCTTGTATCCTTGTCCCTTCTGGTTCGGCTCCATTTCTGCGCCAGCTTCTACCCCCTCGGCCCCACCTCTCTTGAGGTATCTTCGCTCTTCACCTCACGCCCCCCCATCTGGATTCCTCACTGGAGTATGAGCTGACGAACAGCTATGTATACCTAACTCAGCTCATGCAATCAGAAGCCGTTGGTACTGCATACCAAACATGGAGGAGGAACTGGAAAGGGCCGGACAAAGAATACAGCGCAGGCGCAATTGTCTGGCAACTAAACGACACTTGGCCAGTCACTTCATGGGCTGTTATCGATTACTTCGTAAGCGCCCCACATGACCATGATCATTGAAGCAAAGTGAGCTAATGGCAGTACCGACCCAAACCAGCTTATTTCGCTATCGCTAGGGCTATGCGACCCATCACTCTGGGTATTAGGCGTGAAGTGACCAAGAACCGTCCAAACGATCGACCTAGGAATTTCTACGAATACGGTTCATTCCAATCGAGAGAAGTCACACTTTCAGTCTGGGGCTGCAACTCGCGACATACCGAGTCTACCTATACTCTTAGAATATCCGCATATGATATCGCTACTGATTGGCGAACTGATCTCTCGGACAAGGAAGTAACATTGGGCGAGAATAGGAGTACGGAACTCTACTCTGGTAAATGCCCCGAACCACCGCTGGACCAGGTACACGATAAAATCGCACCTAGCGGGACTGTTGTCATTCATGCCGTCCTGATTTCGAGTGGCGAGGTGGTGGCTCGATACACAGATTGGCCACAACCTTACAAACTCCTAGATTTACCTGATCCAGATTTGCGAGTAGAAGTGGGAGAGGGTGGAATCAAGCTGAACGTTGATAAACCGGTCAAAGGGGTATGGCTCTCGGTCGAGGAGGATGACGCTGGAGTAGAATTTGATGATAACTCGCTGGATCTCTTTCCTGGGGATGAGCAGGTTGTCCAAGTAAGGGGGGTAGGGGGAAAAGCGGTAACGGCTGCTAGTTTATGGAGTCCCAAGGCGGTCAAGGTATGATAGAAGAGATAATAGAAGAGATGATGCAAAGATATGGCAAACATGGGTACCTGCCTACTGTGTTCATCAGATATCACGCAGCATCACAAGACCCACAACTGTCTGGACGAACTCATCAAACACGATGTCAGACATACATAATCCACGTATCAGATAGACCTACGAGCACAAACAACAACGGACGATAGCATTGACGAACATATCTCCTCCGCCTCGACCTCAGCCGGGAACTGCACCATCATAACGACCCGGTCGCCGATCTGATGATCAGTGGATGGGCGACACAGACAGAATCGACTCACAATCTCTGCTTCATCAAGAACAGGGGCGGCAAGCCAGACGATCGGTACTTCATCCTTGTACGTAACGCCAATCACCTAATAATCAGCCATGTTTAGTGATCAAATCGTATTTGACCTAGCTCTTTAGCGTGATCCCTGACTCGTGCAACAAGAACTTTAGGGTCATTAGGCTTGGCAACCCGAGGAAAGTGGTCCACGTTAGGATGAGGGAGTTGTTGACGGACCAGTCTGAATACAAAAGACAGGTCACAGTTCTTGACGGCGTCCACGACAATCGATTCTGGATAATCGTTCAGTCGGTCTGTAGGCTTCAGCTCGAGTCGACCATCGTTTCCTAGAAGGAGGCTTGAAGCTGATTGCGAGAAAATTATAGCCACCATGAAGTCACGCTGGGTCGAGGATTCAATCTTTGTGAGCACGTTCTCGAGATCAAGCAAGCGGGTGGGATCGGACAGAGTATAGGGCTTCGGACGCGATTTTGAATAAAGAGGATATTCGATCGAAAGTGTGAATATTCCTTGTGCATATTCTTAAAGTCGTGACTGTGACCTGCAGGAAAGTAAAGCCATCGGGGTCGTAGCGCTTCGAGAGGTGAGAGCGACCATTGCTCAGCCCAGTCAAAAATAGCCACTTGAGCTTGTTGTGACTGAGTTTCGCGTATAACAATGTCGCCTTGCCCAGTCCGGACAGGTAGACCGAGGACTATAGTGCCGATCCGAAATCTTCCATTTTCTCGATTGGACCTAATCCATTAGCAGGCAGACAGGTAGGCATTCAGGCACCAAGAATCTGGCTTACAAAGCGGTATCGTTGGATGGGATGAGGCTACCACAGAAGCGCAGGGTCCATGCGGGATCTTTATCCTTCAGATCGAGAGAGTCGTGGTGTCCTAGCTGAGCCCGGAGAGTATCGAGCAGACCACTCGTGCGGACAAAGTCTGGGTCTAGCTCAAAGTGTTCAGACTGAAAACGTCAGCTCAGCCGAGGACAAGCATCCCAACATGGCCCACATACCGATACGTGTCTGTGTGATCTGTCGTCATTGCCGCCGGAGGAAAAGTCTAATACATCTTGGATTACTTTCCAGTTGAGCGGTGCTTTAATCGGCAATGTGGAGCTGGATCTACCCATCAGCCAGGAATTCTATGCGCCCCAAGAAATCAACTTACTCTGGCCTTGTTGGCGAGTGCTCGCGCTTCCATTTCACTTGAAGTTGTTTCTTCTCTATCGGAGCTGACTCGGGAATATCGTTCTCTGCATACACTTTGGGCTCCTTAGCCCGAATCGCGAACTGGAAGGCTTGTTTCCACCGGTTTCGTCCTTCGTAAGGCATCACGATATCTCCGTCAAATGCAATCGGTAGAGGGAGCTGAGCGAGAACATCGACGAGATCGGCGAACTGATGAAGTGGAAATTTGCGATGCTCAAGGAAGACTCTGATTTCGTTCGGCGCGTGAAATCGATCTGGGTCGGGAACGAAAGCCGTTTGTTCAAGAGTATGGCCCTCGATGAGTGGGTTGAAGGTAGTGGTTTCACCACTACGAACGTTAACTACGTGGGTTGAGATAGTTTGGTTCTTCGCTCCAGCAATGTTCTCGTTATCATCGAGTGCCCCGCTAGCTGGTCGGGGGTTGGATGTGGAATTGTCGTGAATTGGCGTATGAGGTCCAGAATCAGGAGTTGTGAATGCACCGCTTGTTGACGAGGAAGACGTCGAGTTTGACTCAACTGTATTGGCGCGATCTCCAGTGACCTGATGGGTTGGTGTGTTGAAGTAGGTGTTGGACTTCGACATGATGGTTGATGGACGGGGAGGTACGGATACGAAGGATCGGAGGGAGCTTGGGCGAGGGAGTAAGGTTGGTGATGGTGTAGGATGATAGGTTCGATAGGAAGGTAGATTAACAGCGGTGTTGAGGTAATTGAGCAGGTCGATAGCAAGCTGGACAAGGGGTAGGTAATGGTTGATAGCGGTAGATGACTGGAAAAATGCAAAGGGTATTGGGTAGTGGTGTAGAGCTGAGAGGAGTTAAGAAGAAGAAGGGGCTTCGAAAACGACATCGCTTTATAGGATCTTGGGATGTTGAGGGATGTAGTAGGTTGGGTGAAAGTTGGTTGAATATTGTTTTTCAGGTTGAAAACATCGATGTACAGTAGCCGTTGCAATGTCACCGGATCACACCATTGTCCAATCTCCAGTGAAGCATGACCGCCTTCGCTGAAATCGGATGCATTGCCAGAATTGCTGCAGATACGATCCTGTTATCAGCGATCAAGAATACGACCACATCCTCCAACAACTTACATGAGAATCATAGAGCCCTAGCTGATCGCACCCCTGACGTGTCAAGAGCGGATACTCCGATACCCCCGATATGCCTCTGACCAAAAGTAGCCCTACTTGACCCCATATCCATGTTCAAACAGCAGAAACACCTCTTCCAATGATAGTCTATGCATCAGCCCTGCCCCCCTCGAAAACAAAGATAGCTCACCCAGATGTCTCGGGATAGCATATCCAACAGAATACCCAGCTCCCAACACAGAAGGCTGCATAGATCCCAAATGCTCCAGCTGGAGATGCGATCCTCATTAAGCTAAGGAAGGTAGCGCCAACAAGTAAATTCGAGGACCTACTCTCAGCACGATCCGTCTCACGTCTGCGGTAACAGGGGGGACATACCAGTTGACGGCTGTACATATACTAGTTCCTACTCCCCTCACTTCCAACCTGAACAGCTCGCCTTGTTGCCATGGGATGTTCCCGGAGCCGAGAGCGTAGCCAGCTACGAAGAGTAGCATTGACATCAGGACTAGCGAAGCGAGAGTAGGGGAGTATGGTATGGGAGGGTCGGGGAGAAGGATACCGCCGGTGGGCACAGTCAAGCCTGATTGTTAGCCACCTCCCGTCAAGTAGCTTAGGCAAGCGCTTACGATGGAAGAACACGGAGGCCAGCAGTAGAGCAATAACCATTATAGGTATGGTGTATAGCATAGTCTTTCTCCTGCCGAAAGGATCAACGATCTGTCTTGTCAGCTTGGCTCTCGTATATCCTGATAAATGGACTCACCTGGAGAGCAACGAGTGTAAAGATAAAATTCACCGCCGCAATCAATAGCCCGACAGCTGTACCATTTCGGAACCCTATAGCTGCAAAGATAGACGCAGAATAGTACATGAGCGTGTTGAACCCACAGAGCTGCTGAGTAGCTTGTAATCCCGCTCCGACTACTACCTATCAGCTCACTCCCTATCTTATCAAGCTGACTGACCTAATGCACGACGATTTGATCCGATATACAACAACTTGTTTATTTTCTGCTTAAGCGATGCTCTACTCAGGGCAGTGTCCTCCTGCACAGATTTCACCATTTCGTCCACCTTTCTGGATATTTGGCAAGGGCTCGCTGAGGGGTATATCCGTTCCAAGACCCTTTGAGCTTTCTGCGTTTGCCCTCGAAGAATAAGGTATCGAGCTGGAGATCAGCTAGACCTTATCGGGTTTGGTGTTCAACCTACGAGATTCGGGAAGAAGATGAAGGGTCGATAATTGGAGTATTCCTGGTAATGCTCCTACTCCTACCATCCACCTCCATCCGTTTGGGGTGTGTTTCAAGCTCGCTCCAATAGCTGTTGGCATGAGCGACATCTGAAGAATAGAGGTGAACACTCGCCGTAAGCGAGAACCTGTCCCAAGGTGATAGCGACGCAGTTGATAGTGACCAATCTTCCTCTCAATGCCGCCGGGCTAAGCTCCCCAATATACAGCGGCACCACACAAGACGCCGAGCCGACTGCGAGACCGACAACAAAGCGTCCAGCAGTCATACTTGAGATTGTATGACTTGCCTAACATCAGCGCCTTCTGTAGCGGGTATTTGGAGAGACTCACCGCCTGCCAGAGAGCTCCGAATACAAACACCGCCCCTGCGATGCCAATGAACCCTTTCCTTCCCAGATCATCACTGACAGCTCCCGAGACGAGACCTCCTATCAATGCCCCGAACGTGGTAGCTGAGGTGATGAGTTCCTGATGTCAGCAGATGGTATAAATACCTTTATTTCACTTACCTTCTCTACATCCACAAGGGGATGTCCCAGATCGGATCCGATGACCACAAGAGTCCCCGAGATCACACCAGTATCATAGCCTGAAGTCTGAGCTCCGTAGAATGGGTGTCATGTATGTTCGGCTTACCGAAAAGTAGTCCAGAGATGGCTGCACATCCAACCAGGAGGACAGCGAATCTCGTTATCCTGCAATCAGCAAAGATTTCGTTCAAGCGACATACTGATCCTCTGCAGAAGCCTCAATACTCGCGTAGTCGCTGCAAGTCTCAAGGTCTTCCTCGAGAAGTGGTCTGCCGGCTTCGTCCTCACCAGCATTGTCGTGAAGGTGACGATTCAGCGATGTCGAGGGCGCTTCTGGGGAGGCTGGCGGGTACAGGTCGGTCATTGAAATTGTCGTGTCAGCGCACCTTATCCGCTGCAGACCATTGAGCCATGGATAGCTGTGGACCGTGTTGAGTGGCTGTATCAATATGCATGAATGTGTATAGTGGGGTGAAGCCCACGAGACGCGTCACAGTGACACTGAGTCGCAAGCTGGAACAGCGGGATTAGCGCTAAAACCTAGATAATTCCGATGTCGAGAGAGTACGCGTCGATCATCCATCGGAACGCTTTCACCTCGGCCTCGGTCTGTGATCATCGGGATGACGCAAGAGACAACGGAGAGCCGTCTCAATTGTGGGAACTGCATACCAGGGGGAGGCGTCTGGGGTGCTTCCCTTTACTCCTTGCAGCATCTGGGCCACCCCGTCTGCAAATTAGGCCGAAACCAACCTTGTCTTCCTTTGTTGGATGCCCGACGATAAAGATCGCCGTCGGTCCCCTGCCCGCGATGGCCGAGGCAATCACACACTTCATACAAAATTGACGGCCTCACACTCGACTTCAACATCTTTTCATCCTTTCGTCCGACCTTTCGCCTCTTTCTGATACATTTCATCGGTTTCCGCGACCACTTTTCACCCAACCATACTTCCGCGATGGCAGCTCACCACATCGTTCAAGAGGTCGAAAGCGGTCTCATGGCCGAGCAGCGCGCTCCGACCATCCTACCCGCCGATAATGTCAACTCGCTGTCAAGTGCACCAACGCTCAACAACGACCAACACAATCTCGAGAAAATCACGACCCATTCCACCCACGCTCATACAGATATCGCAGGAGAAAAGAATGAGAAGGATGTCGATGGCACGTCCCCCGAAGAGGATTCGGGGTTGCTGTCAGGTGCCAGGCTTTACTTGGTCTTCCTGTCTCTAATGCTGGCCGTCTTGGTGCGGACATTCCTCCAACTACATACGACTCGTAGCTGACGATCAGATGTTTGCACTGGACCAGTCTATCGTCGCGACTGCAATTCCCGTCCTGGTGTCCGATTTCAACGCGTTCGCTCAGGTTCCATGGGTCATTACAGGGTACGTGCATTCTACACTCCTTTCATGCTGAACCATGCTGACACTCTAGATATTTCTGTAAGAAACTTCCTACGCTCATCATCAACGTCAGCTAATAAATAGTGACCCAATGCGGTCTGATCCTACTCGTTGGTCAACTGCTCACCGTCATCAAGGCCAAACATGTCCTTCTCGGCGCCATCTTCTTTTTCGAACTCGGTAGTTTGATCTGCGCCGTTGCCCAGAGCATGCCCATTCTCATTTTTGGTCGTGCTGTACAGGGTATTGGTAAGCTCACATATCCTGTCCAGTTGGCATAGCTGACATGTAGGTGCTTCTGGGATGTTTGTCTCGATCCTCGCCGTCATTGCCGTCATCACCAGAGTCGACCAACGCGCCGCTTTCATGTCTGCCTTTGGGTAAGCTAGCTTCACCTCTTGCGTGTGACCTAAAGCTGATCCGCAGTATCGTCTTCGTCATCTCCTCCGTCGTCGGACCTCTACTCGGCGGAGTATTCACCGAGCGAGTGAGTTGGAGATGGTGTTTCTGGATCAACCTTCCTTTCGGCGGAGTTGCTGCTGCTGGTGGGTCTCCACAGCCGATCATCGTGATTACTCACTGACTTGAAGCCGTTGTCTTCCTCCTCCCCGCTCGAGACCCGGCAAAGACTGAGCATGGTAAGACCGGCTGGCGACAGATAGCTCGAATGGACTACATCGGATCAGGCTTGATTCTCGCTTGTGTCACCTGTCTCCTTCTCGCCCTACAGTGGGGAGGTAACGATTACCCCTGGTCCAGTAAGCGCTACAGCATGGTGTCGAGCATAGCTGATGGGCAGACTGGCGAATCATCCTCCTCTTCATACTTGGCGGTCTCCTGGTGGGCGTTTTCGGATTCTGGGAATGGTACATCGACACCAAAGCGCTTGTTCCTCTTTCCATCCTCAAGAACAGGACCCAGATCGGAGCTTCGATCTTCATGTTCTGTCTCATGTGTGCTATGCTTGGTGGAACGTATGTTCTCCCTCTCTCCACTCGACGTTACTGATGTGCAGGTATCAGCTCCCACTGTACTATCAGAGTGGAAGGAACCATTCACCCGAACAATCCGGTATCGATATCATCCCATTCATGCTGGCTGTGTGTGTTGGAATCTTCGTCTCAGGAGGAGCCGTCTCCAAGACTGGTCATTACTACCCTTGGCTCGTCGGAGGGTAAGTCTCCCATTCTCACTCGAGTTTCGACTGACATCTAGACCACCCCTTGCTGCCGTCGGTCTAGGTCTACTGTATACTATCAACGACCAAACCGCCAACGCCAAAGTCATCGGGTTCCAGATCTTGACCGGTTTCGGAGTGGGTCTATGTTTCCAGAATGGCTTGTTAGCTATCCAAGCCGAATACGCCGATCGACCCGACCTACTTCCCCAAGCTACCGGTATCGTCACCTTCGCCCAATTGACAGGTGCAGCATTAGGTATCGGTATCGTCAATACCGTTCAATCCATCTTCCTCAATCAAGAACTACGATCAAGAGCTCCAGATGTTCCATTCGAGCTAGTCCGACAGTCGACCAAGGCGATCTACGAACTACCCAAAGAACAACAACAACCCGTGATCGACGCTTATATTACCGCTATCACCAAGAGCTTCATCCCCATCATCGTCGCTATTGGATTGGGGTGGATTGCGGCTTTGTTCGTCAGGAGACATAACATGAAGAAAAGGGGAGTTACCCCCGGTGCTGTCGCCTAGGTCTGGTGATCATTTGCTGTGTATATGTTTATAGCTGTCTCCTCACTTCTCATGATGCATTCTGTTCATGCACAACTATCCTGCTTGTCTTGGGACCGTAGACACAAGAGCTCTTGTAAGTCCAGCTCACGCTCAATTCACTTAGCGTTACCCAAACTCGGCGATTGGGCGGCAATTTGAATATGTCGTACTGTATATGTCTTCTCGCTATCTTATCAGCTGAACTTGATAGTTCACATGACATACAGTACATATCTTTATTGCTACAAATACTCTGCAAGCTACACCAAGATGTACTACCCTGTCCCTTGATTACCTCCTATCGGCGGATAGGATTTCGATCAACATGACCACACCCGAGTAAGCCTGGACGTCATCCACAGGCTAGACTGTCAGCTGATTAACACAGCCAAGAAGCAACATAAACTCACTCCATTCCCAATAAACTCGTAATCGTTTCTGAACCCATAACTATCTGGATAACACACCCAAACCAACTGCTTGATCTCTTCCTGACCTTTATCAAGGGTCTCAAAGAACATGTTATCATTTCCACCAAGATCGTCGTCGGACTTTCCCTCTGCGGCATCAGGCTCCGTTGGTAATGACGACCTATGTAGAGTCAGTTGACTTTCACGCGGTGAAGGGACTACTTCACCTCGAACTTTCTCAGGTCATTCCGATATAGAGCATTTAAAGTTGTTGATGAAAGTCCGTGTTCCATACCATCCCAGTATGCCTCCACATCGTCCATCCTTTCTTCTCCTAATTTTCTATTGAACGCCGCTTTGAACGAGTATGTCAACCGCATCCGCACCTTTGAGGCGGTCTTCCAGGCCTGCCCATAGTGACCCGGTTGTCTTTGGGTACGAATGTGATAGACCGAAAGTTAAGATACAACCGTCCTCAGCAAAGCCGATACGATCCTTCAGAGCTTCTTGAAAGACTGCATAGAGCTTATCGCTCTGAGTCTGTGATTTAGGTTGTTTCGTCTTTGTTTCGGGGATAGTATAGATATCGTAGGCGATCGTCAAACGCGCTCCTTTGTATACCTTCTTCACCTTGTGGGCCCAGTCGCCATAGAGGAAAGCCCAATGAAACGCAGTTGACGGAGTCGCTCCTAGTTCGTATTGGTCGCGAGGCATGCCCCAGTCGAACGCGATTGCCGGACCACCATGACCCACAACAAGCTCTCCTCCAGAGTATGCTCCTGGAAGACCAAGCACAATTGTTCCAATATGTGTTGATGATTTAGGAGTACTGGGCTGTCAGCCATGTACGATAGGTTCAGTGAGATTCACTTACTCGCAATGACTCTTGAAGAACCCTCCTTCGGCGTAGATATTGAGTTTCGGAGTCTCGGCTCGAAGCTTGCAGGTCATATGTAAAGTCATGGCAATCTGGTCGAGTATATCATTGAAGTCAATGATGGGGTTAGGACTGATCTCGAACCAATCAGGCTATTTACTCAGCATGTGTCGACGTTGATGTGGTTCTCGGCTCACGGTTATCTCCATTGCTTTTCGGTATATGGGATCGTAGACCGTCTTGTTGCCTTTGCCGAATGGAGCAAGTGAAGCAAGAGCTTGGAGCTGCTTAACTTGATCAGCATTCAGAGGAAATTGAAACGTAGCCCTATAGTATCAGTTTGATCCATTCGACACCCTCGGATGTAGACTCACTCTCGGCGTTCTCCCAACCTCTGAACGCCGTGTCCACCACTGGAATTCGATGATACTTGTTCGGGTCGTTCTTCTCCAGGTCCTGCTCCCTCTGCTCATTCTCTGTACATCTGATCCGAGTCACCCGCTTCCTTCCAAGCCTTGAGCCTTGATTGCTCACAGTTCGCCTGATCGGACGCAATAGATTCCCCAAACGCAAAAACCGTGAACTTCGGATCCGTGTTCTTGAGTGCTTGGTATAAGAGCTCCAAGTGGAACTGTATTGGATCTGCCATCTCCTTCTCCCTTTTCTCCTTATATAATATAACATCAGGCCAAGTCAGGTAAGCTTCTTCGTAATCCGAGCTGTTACTCTCGTCACTATCCGACCCATCTGGTCGAGAAGTCGGTGAAGGGGTATTTTTTCCTCTAGGGTCGGACTCGACTGCCATGGGCTGGGTATTGAGTGGGTTTGGTAATTGGACCGGTGTCAAAGTGAGCGATATCACTTTCTTAGGGGGGTCGGGCTGATCATCGAAGGTGTGGTTGACCATATTGCTCGCGGGGTGAACGGGAGGTTGTTGACCAGTGTCTCTGCACCTCAAAACCTCAAAAGGATCGATAGGAGAAGGTATCAGATGGAGTACGAATGAGGTGAAGTATAGTTGAGAAGGCAAGTTGGAAGAGTGATAGGGAACCGATGTGTGTGTGGAAGTGTAGGGTTGATCGAAAGTTGGATCATGTGCGACAGCTCAAACGCACACCAAGTATATACCTCAAGCACAAACACTCGCTCAGCGTGTCGAGTCGATACGTTCGATCGCGAGTCGGCTCGCCTCTATTACATGGTGTCAAATTTTGACTCGTGAAACCTGAGGAGGTGTTTCAGCTGAAGGTACCGAGGACAGAGAACACCGTACCTGAAGAGGGACTTTGTATTATGTATACAGCTTCGATCCCCGGATCTGGCTTCTCAGACTCGCTTTCCCGCTATATTACTATCCTGGACTTATAAACATACCGAGCAACCCATGTGGCACTACTATCATACAACTCGTTGAAAGATTGCCTCAGATTCGCTTGAGATGTTAGCCTGAATTGCGAAACGCGATCCGCGGAAGCAGGGCCTCGGTCATTCGGGCTGTAATGATCCAGTCAACCGCTCACTGATTGACATATATATCTGAGCCTCATACGCCCGAGATCATTCTCTTGACCTTATCCGACCCTTTTCAGTATATGATGTCTCAGCCTAAAGTCCTCCCGAACTGGTGGTCTTTCACCTTCATCGGTCTTCAAGCTGTAAGCGACCTCATTCAATCTGGCTAACGCTAGGCTTCCCTACTCCCGCTCACGATTCAACAAGTAATGGATCCCGTTGGAACCTTCATCCAGTCTATTCCGGATGGCTATGATAGAGCTACAGATGGAATTGTCAAGAGTATCAGGGTCGAGCTCGCTGGAACTACAAATGCCCAAGGTATGTGACCCTTCAATCATGGCACGTCCGCACACTGACCATCAGCGTACCCAATGATCATGGTTCTTCTCATTGGATCCGTCCTGTTTGCAAGGAACTCCCTGAAGGGACAGCCGAAGCTTCAGCAGCGACTTGTCAAGCTGGCTGTGTATACAGCTTTGGGATCAGATGTAGGTCTTTTGCAACCCCGGGCTAAATCCCCGCTGATTCCTGTAGCTGTGGTTGCAAGTCTCAGTATCCTTCTCACATCTGGAGAGTACTGATCAGCAGATATGCTACCTTTGCTACCAAGCTACCCAGCGCCATACTCTGGAACCCGGCAGTCTGGACTCCGAACATCAAGGGGATCATTTACGGTTTACCAGTCGCTACCACACTAAAGCTTCTTTGGGTCTTTGGTATTGGTCGAGATGTGGTATAGGCAGTTCGGTATCAGTCAGGGCGTGATGCGTGATTTTGGTTATATAGTGATTGAAGACATACATTCCATCTTCACCGAACTGCAAACAATAACAACTTATTTCCCCGTCTTGTGCGTAGTCTGCCAAAAATAACTTGCCCGATATAGTCAATCACACTTCCCTGACATGGGTACCGCCAATTTTCTCCTTCTCCGGGAACTCCTCTTCTTGCCTTCTTGCCTCGATCTCCGCAGCGACCAGATCCGCGGGGATATCATTAGGGGTGGAGTTGACTAGGAATACCATAGGGACAACAGCTGCACACATGAGTCCAAGCGTTACACAGCTGATCATTAGCTCACGATGGTGATGCAAAGTAGGGCGTAGACTCACAATCCAATCAAGGGAGTAGTCTTGATCTGTGTGTTCATGCCGTATGCGATGGCTTGACCGACGGCTTCCAAGGATCGGAATGCAGCACCATTTCTGACGTTTGCTATTTATCAGCACAGCATGAGCACGATTGAATTCAGACTTACCCTGGGCGTCTGTAGCGAATGAACTGAGGAGCCAGTACATGTAGCTTTGACTCAATGGCCCGGTCGTCTGAACGAAGAAGTAAGGTAAGAATGACCTGGCGTAGAGGTCCTCGTCCCAATCGATTTTACCGGGGCTGTTTCGTTGAAACTGAGCCTGCATCACGATTGACCAGATGTATACACCGAGGTTGAGAACGACGACCATCGCCATTCCGTATTGAGCTCGACGACGCTGCGATGTGTTCTTCATGTCCAGGACTAGACCTAAGCCGAAACATCCGATACTTGTTGTCAGCAGAGCTCCGCAGCCTGAGTAGTGGACTTACATGCAGAAAAATGGGGACACAAGTGACGAGAGTGCTCGAGATCGAACGGTGAAGTAGGTTCCGAGGTAGGTACTCTAAACGCCATCAGCTTAGACGGAGATCAGCGTAGATCAAGTTCACCCATGAACCAGAGTAGAAGAAAGACCAGACAGCCCAAAGTGCCGATAACAAGATCAATTTAGAGGTCATGGTATATTTGATCTTCTTGAATTCGTTCTTGGTAGAAAGTTTCTCGGCCATTACAATCCTGGTACCATCCGATCGAACGACGTTCTCGAGTGGAGAGATGAGAAGAGCGAAGGGAAGAGCCATACATTCGATGATCAGGAAGGCGATATAGGTGTCGGGTGTGACTCCACCGGTTGCGCCTTTGACGTGGTTTTTCGAGAGGCTGAACATGAGTATCGAGCATGTGTGGTGACCGCGAAGACTTACTTGATGGCACCACCGACAAGTTGACCGAGCTGGATAGTCAATATCTGGACCGAATACAGGCAAGGAAGCTTACATTTCGGGCAACAATCCACAAGGCAAGGTATTTTCCTCGAGCACCGCTAGGGGCTAGAGACATGATAGATCCAGCTTCGGCGACGCTGCAATAAGCTTTGGTCAAACGATACCCAGAAAGCAAGACTCACTACCAACATCCACTTCCGATGCCGGTAAAGAAACCACCCAGAATCAAGTACCACTGGTTTCCAAATTTGCTATTGCAGTAATAAGATGATCCTCGAATAGGGAAGGAACATGCTCCGATGACGAGAGCCCACTTTGTACCAAGCTTGTTGACGATCGGACCACCAAACATACATATTGTCGCAAGCATGGTGTAGTTGATTGCGGTAGCGATGTTTGACGTCTGAGGAGTTGCAAGACCACCACCTCCAAGACCTAGGTATGAGCTGGCATATCTACATTTGCTGAGAGCAAGTACATACCAGCGATAGCATCAGCCATGGCGGGACCACAGAAGGCCTGTACAGAGAGCAGGATCATCTGGGTCAGAGAATGCTGCCAGATCCTCTTCCAGAGGGGGATATCTCGCTCATAAGCCTCTCTATCGATGTACATCTCATTCTGCTCATTGGTAGGTAAAGCTGCCGAGAACGGTTGATCGTTCTTGGTTCTGAGGGCATCGTCGTTGCCGCCAGCGTGGGTGTTGGGTGGAGCTGCGTCGAATTGCGACATAGTTGTCAAGTTCCGTGGGTATAGTTGTATGTCGAGTGGATATGACTACTATTTGATGGTCTTGAGAGCGACTTGTTGCGGGGCTTATACATGACATGAAAGGCGACTGTGGGGTTTATATGTACAATAGTAAGAGGTCAGCCAACAGATAGGGACCGAAGTCGCTCCGTCCGCGAAATCGGAGACTCGAAACCCTGAATGGAATAACACCCTCTGACCTCTCCCTCTACTACCCGGAATTCAAACGGAATACACTATGGAGTCAAGATTCTATCGGCTGATAGCTAGCGACAGCCCAGCGACGCCTCAGATAGGGACGCACTTCAGCGAATAGGATGCCTAATATCGTGCCCCGTATTCTCGGTTGGCCTGATTACGCTCTCCGACATGCGGACGCCGATGCAGCATCTCCACACCCGCGCCATCGGTTCATCCTCGTTAAAAGCTAGTCTGGTATCTCTAAGTCATTCTCCTATCTACACCTTATCATCACCATGGCAGATAGGAGAAACACTGCATCAGTGATCATTGTAGGCGGTGGGGGAACGATGGGATCATCGACCGCTCTCCACCTTCTTCGCAATGGCTACACCCCATCCAATATCACTGTCCTCGACACCTATCCCATACCATCGAATCAATCAGCTGGTAATGATCTCAACAAGATCATGGGTGTTCGTGTCCGTAACAAAGTCGATCTTGAGCTCAGTCTGGAAGCAAGGGATATGTGGAGGAATGACGATCTGTTCAAGCCTTGGTTCCACAACACCGGCAGGCTCGATTGTGCGGGTCTACCTGAGAGTATCGAGTCTCTCAGAAAGGCATTCAGAACGTTGGTGGACTCAGATACGGATTTGAAGGATACGACGGTATGGCTCGACAACGAGGATCAAATACTGGCCAAGGCGCCTTTGCTAGATCGAGTACAGATCAAGGTGAGTCGTCATCGATTGGCGATTGGCGATGATGAACGTAGCTGACTGATAGGGTTGGAAAGCGGTATGGAGTGAAGATGGGGGATGGCTTGCTGCCGCAAAGGCAATCAACAGTATTGGAGAGTACCTGAAGGAGAGAGGTGTGAAGTTCGGTTTTGGGGGGTACGCCAGTCCAGCTTGTCGCTAAATACCCATGCTCACCTGTAGGGCCGGAGCTTTCAAGCGACCACTTTTCGAGGCTGATGGAACGACATGTATCGGGATCGAGACAGTCGATGGAACCAAATACCAGGCCGACAAGGTGGTCTTGGCTGCAGGTGCTTGGACTTCCACCTTGGTGGATCTGGAAGACCAATGTGTCTCGAAGGTACGTGAACTGCTTGTAAGGCAAAGAATGGAGCTCACACTCAGGCATGGGTCTACGCACACATGCAACTGTCTCTTGACGAAGCCAAAGACTTCAAAAACTCGCCGGTAGTATACAACGGAGATATCGGATTCTTCTTCGAGCCAAATGAGTGAGTTGGATGGACGGCAATTCAGCTGATAATAGGCATGGGGTGATCAAGTACTGCGATGAGTTCCCCGGATTCACTCGCTTCAAGCAGCATCAGCCATATGGCTCAACTTCTTCCAAGCGCATATCGGTTCCCCGCTCTCACGCTAAGCATCCCACCGACACCTACCCCGACGCATCGGATATCACCGTCAGGAAAGCCATCTCAACATTCCTACCACGCTTCAAAGATCGACAGATCTTCAACAAGACAATGTGCTGGTGTACCGACACGGCCGATGCGTCTCTCCTCATATGCGAGCATCCGAGATGGACCAACTTTATCCTAGCCACTGGTGATAGCGGGTATGCCATTTCTCATCTAAAACTTAGAACAAGCTGACACGTAGTCATTCCTTCAAGTTACTTCCAAACATTGGCAAACATATCGTCGAGCTTATAGAGGGCACCCTATCGGAAGAATTGACCTACGCGTGGCGATGGAGACCAGGAGGAGACGCTTTGAAGTCCAGGCGAGCGGCTCCCGCCAAAGATCTAGCAGACATGCCTGGGTGGAATCACGATACAACGCCTGATCGAGATAGCAAGCAGACCGAAGTGAATGATGTAGTGGCAGCTCTAGATAATGTCAAGATACGTTCACAGCTCTGATCATAGTTTGTACTTAGCATGCATGAATGCGATATACACGTTATCGACCTAGAACGGACATCGCCGGTCAGTTCGGTAATCCTCCTTCGTTATCTGTTGTCGTTATTATTCTTGTGTTGCGATCATTTCCCATCCGCATGCAGCGATGCAGCGGTCCCGTTCGGGCAAGACTATCAGCTGTAGGTGTCTACGTTCAAGTAGTTATGTATGCTAATGTCAGGTGCCGAGTGTCGACGCTTGAAAGTCAAGTGCGACCTAAAGTTTCCTTGCGCCCATTGTATAAAGCGAGGTTTGGAGAAGTGAGTCCTTCCCCTAACGCTACAAACATCGCTTACATGGCAGTATATGCCCGAAAGGAGAGCTGAGTGATGGTATAAGAGGTCAAAGGGTGCTAGCTGGTACAGAAGTGAGTGTTCTCCGTAGGTGACGTTAGCTGACGGATAGGAACTCCACCGTAGGGTCATTGTCCTTGAGGATGCGCTACGACACGCGACTTCGTCATCACATCCATTACTCGCTAATTCGAACCGCTCGACCAGTGTGAGCACGGACGCGGAACAAGGAGCAAGTCATGCTGCTGGATCACCGGTCCGAAGTCGGCATCAAGCTATTGGAGAAGGCGCGGTAGATAGCTTATCGGGATACTCCCACTTGGTAGTAGAGGAAGACCCGGGACGCTCAAGGTATTATGGAGCAGCCAGCTCGGTCTACTTGACGGTGAGTATCCCTTCCCAGCTCGCTCGACTCTCTTAGAGCAAATTGACGGACAGAAACGCTCAAACACTAATCGCCATCCTAAAGCGGTCACTGAACCTATCCCCCCTCCTCTGTTCGATCTACCTACGCCAAATGCTGGTCAAGCACGTGGGTACTACACTACACCGCAAATGACGAGTGCCGAGATAGTGTTGACCTATCTGCCGATGGAGGAAGATGCGAAGGAGCTTGTAGATCGGTATTACCGGGTAAGCGCTGGACCAACGTCCCAGAAGGCATCGTGACCACCTCTACTCCCACGTCTCCCCCGGCCTCAAGCCTGACTCTCTCTTGTTGCCATTGTGTTAAGCCTAGCTGACAAGCAGACTTTTGGGTGGTTCACGAACATCGTACCTCAAACCGGATTTCAAGCCAAATACATCGATCCCATATACCACTCGTCGACTCCGCCGCCGTCTCAGAACCTCACAATACTCTTCCTGGTACTCGCTCTTGGTACCGTCATGGATCCTACCCCTTCAACTGCCGCCAACGAAGTTACGTATGCATATATCACCGCTGCTCGTCAAGCTCTTGCCATCGACATGTCCCACTCCGTCACCCTCGTTCAGATATGTTATTTATACGTGACATTCGTCATGAACGGTCGGAAAGATACGGCGGGCGGGGAGATTGGATGGCCCTATTTGAGAGCAGGGATGGGAGTGGTTGAAGCTATCGGATTACACCGCGATCCGGCTCAATGGGATTTACCCTTCGAAGACGCTACCGAACGACGGATCATCTTCTGGGAAATCCACGGTTACGATGTACTTCAAAGTATCGCTCTTGGTCGGGGACAGTGTATTGCGGATCATTCCATAGATTGTGAATTACCCGATGATGGCGACGAAACGTCATTCCATCGGATGGCTTATACTCTCACTCGGATCTGGTCCAAAATCAATGAAAGGCAAATTCGAATCATGCCATCACCATACTCGGACGTAATCGAGATAGACGACTCACTCAATCATTACGAACGAGCTCTTCCACCTCATCTCAGTCCCGGCGTTGCCCCTTCCCTTTATGACCTGACGGATCCCGCCCGGAAACGCCTTGCATTTCGCCGAAACATGCTATTGATGTACCTCACCGAAGCAAGAATGGCACTTCATCGAGGATGGTTCGTCCGCGCTCTCAAGGAGTATCCGATGGAACCACTCCGATCACCTCAATCGATGTCATTCGTCAATTGCCTCGAGTCCTGTAGGACCTTGATAGGGCTAGTACGAAGTATGCTCGCTTTGCATGATCAACAAATCAATCGGCGATGGCATTTCTTTTTTCATCTCTTCAGTGCTTGTGCCTGTCTGGCGGCCTGTGCTATACGTGCTCCCAGGAGTGAGCTGGCATCGGCAGTGATGTCGGAGCTGGACAGTGGGATCGCACTTTTCCAGATTGCTGGACGTGATGAAACAGTAAGCTCAATGCTTGATTCTGCTAACATCAGGCCCAGCTCCAGCGTCTGGCCAATATAGGTCGTGAAGCAATCAGACTTGGAGGGAGAGGACAAGAGGATGACTCGGAAGATTTGGACCTGTTGTCAGCTCGAAAAACATTCCGAAGATCCGACAAAAGGGGTTCTCAGCCTATCGCCAAGCCCGGTCAAGACCAAGTGTCGCCTGAGAATTGGCTAGTGCCAGGAGCTGTTCATACGCAGGCCTCGTCATCGGATCACACCGGGTTCAATAATTTCTATCCACCACGCGACTTCAACATCGATCAGGTCGACCAGTACAAGGCCCATCGGATGCCTCCTATCGCCGAAATGCTTGATGACCCAACGTGGGGGTATACCAACGTAGATGTCGGTGAAGATGTGGATCTGGGTGGTTTGGGGGACTTTGATGTCAATGCGGTGAGTGCTGAGCAAAGCAGTAGCGTACTGCTCGGCTGAATACTAGTTTCTGGAAGAGATGGGGCTGCTATAACTTCAGATCTCTCACCTATACCTCTATTGCTCACCATGGAGGGTGATCCCGGCAATCATCTTCTCGCCTGTCCCTCATGACACGACATATTCTGTACCTCATGTATCAGCGGGATGCCCGCATCAATAGAACCAATATGCTCAGACCACCGATTCAATTTATGTGAAGGAAAGGCACGATTGAGACGAAAGGCCTGCTAGGCCACGAGTCGGTCGAGCCGTTACCGAGGTTTGACTTCAAGGACCTCGGTGGAAAAAAAACAGAGTAGAGTACTACAGTGACAAGTCTAAGTGCCCGATCAAGGGCAAGGGTGTGACCTACAGCGTTTGGAAAGATGGTGATTTATAACACCTTGGATATCAACCTCGACTGCACGAACTGCACGAAGTGATGAAGATCTCGAAGGGCAACGACAAAGGTAAGATGTAATGCATCGAATTAGCTTTATACTGCAGCCTGGGTCGATTTTCCATAAATCAGAAACATGTATTCATTCTTGCCAATTCGAGACCATACAATACGCTCGTGACTAACGGAGATTACAAAACATCCTACTGAACTTGACTAGGCAAAATACACCAATCTCCCTGCTCGACTTCCCGCATCCCCAACCATGCCAGCCGTACAACACGCCTGCGACCTACCACTTTGTGGGGTAATTCTCTGGATCAATACCGAAATATCCACTCGCTGGAAGGGGCTCGAGAGAGCCGACTTGGTTGTACATGTCCCAATCGAAGCCGCTTCGCTGAACCGTGTTGCCCCACCAGCTGAAGTTGACTCCCTTGCCGACTCCAAAACTAAAGACCAAGGTTACAATCAAGCCGGAAATGGCGACTCCAACATTGAGACCGGCGAATAAGAGATAAGCGTACTTTCCCCACCACGCGGTGTATCGACGCTTGAGATAGTATTGGAAGAACCAAGCAATGTATATACCAAGGGTGGCGTAAGAAAGGTTGTTGTTTCCAGCCCAGGCGAGAGCTCCGGATAGCGCGATAGCGGGGTTGAGCGTTTCGAGCAAACTGGAAGCTGGACCCCAAAAGTATTTGTCGAGGGTGAAAAACTTCTTGGCGTCCATCTTGATTGAAAGAGATCGTCGGACTTTGGGCAAGAAGGTCTCTCCGCCAAGCCAGACGAGTGCCAAAAGTGCGCCAAAGAGGAAGCAGTATGGCAGCATCGGATAAAGGACAAACATGTTGTTGGTACCGAAGGCGCCAAAGAAGATGGTACTACTGTAAACGCTGTTTGCGTACTGACACACCATGAAAGCCTCGTTATCCCATCGGCAAAGGGTGGCGTCGTTGTTGAACCATTGGAGCATCAACTCGAGCATGATGCAGTACACGAAACAGTTTACCACTGTCGCCATGATGTGGGCGCGGAAGACGGCACGCGGCGGGAGTCGGGCGTAATGAGCATATTTGAGGTCGTGAGCAAAGTTGCCCGCCATCTGCTCGAAAGCTCCACCCAGCATGACGATAACGAGCTGAGGCATGGGCTTCCCCGGGAACCAGAGACCGGGCAAGAGCTGCCAAATGACGTTGAGCTGTATACCGGTATTGGCTATACTTTCGATAATGACCCAGGGAATAGTGAGGACGGTACCGATAACCGTGACTCCGATGATCGACCACCATGGCGTCTGGGTAGGCCATGCTTCGCAGGCGATGATGGAAATCGCAAAACCGGTCGCGAAGATGATCCCGTACCACCATTCAGGTACATCTCGATATTTTTTCATCAACCGGGTATTTCCGTCGTCGAACCCATAGAATGTAGATCGGCGCTTGATCAAGTTGATAAATAGCCCATAGAATGCCTTCTTGAGTGGTCGCCAGTATCGAATAAAGACATACAAGACCGAAAATGTGTAGTACACGAAATTTGCGCCAGTCTGCACATTAGATCGTTTCATGCCCGAAGCAGTATAGACTCACGACGTATAAATTGGCGATAGCATAGTAAGGAGGTCCATAGTCTAGGTAAGCATCGATGTCGACGGTATTGTCATCCTTGAGTACTCGAGTTACATTGTACTGCCCCATAGTTCTGTCGAAAGAGGCGTTCGAATTGATGGGCATGAAAGAAGCCCAAGACACATTGCAGTAGTAGAGGATGAGAATGATGAGACCACTGATGGCTCGCATCACATACTGCTGAAGCTGCCTAAGCATGTCAGCGTCTGGCCGTGAAGTATGCAGGGTTGATGACTCACGCAAAGAAAGGCGAGTTCATCGCCTCTCTTCCGGACGTGACCGGATCGAATGATGAGATTGGGTTGAAGCCAAGACCTCCGTATGCGCCCGTGACAATTGCTAGAGCTTTGTTCTGGGGAGAGATCCAACTCATCCAGCTAAAAAGCCGAAGAGCGATGAAGAACTGATTCGGGATCCAATAATAGACAAGGAAGACAACGCTGGATAGGACAAAGGCCGAGTACCGCGAAATTTTCCAACCATTGATTTTCTCCCGTCGGTTGTCGGCATTGACCAAGGTTCGATTGAGGGCTAATGTCGGTAGCGAATTTGGCCAGACCGCTTCAGTGGGATATACTACCAATCTTCGAAGGATGCCGGCGAGACCCATACCGTAACCCTGATTGGCCAGGGCAAGGACGATACAGAATCCGAAAGTTGCCCATCGCTGACCGAAGAAAATAGGAAGTCGCATGACAAGCAGCCCAGTGAAATTTCCTATGGTCGAATTTCCGAGGAACAGTATAGTCGCTAGCAACTGCTCTTTACTGGTCCATGGACCAGGATTGATTGTATATCGAACTCCTTTGCGAGTAAAACCCCAATCGGGTAAGATTCGAGCTAGACCTCGTCCCATGGGCACCAGCAGCAACTGAACAACCGAACCTGGAATGGAAATACCAGGCTGTCTGGGTGAAAAGACTGCCAAGTCAGCAGACCCATAGATGTCCTTGACTTACAAGTGTTGACCCCAGTCACGATAATAACCCAAAAGAATCCCAAGAAGTAGGCCCTGAACGTTTCGCACGGCTCGGCTGGATCGTCATATGGAAGCGTTACCGCTCGTACTTCGGCGTAAGGGGACCAGTTGTATATGAATCCGGCAGCCTTGGCCGTCATGTATGCCCAGTCCGCGTATTCTTGTCCATAAGCTTCGGGACCCTGCACAAGCAGCTTCATCCGCTCCCAAAACACTGAATCGAAGTTGTAATCATGATCGGGAGCATCAAGTCTCTCTTTAAGCAGTTTGACAGCTTCATCCTCGTGCATAGTGAGAACGGCTCGGGCCGTCATTTCTGGATCGGAGCCAGGAGGTAGTGTTTCCGATTGTCCGCCATGTTCACCAGAGTACTCATCAATGAAGCGTGATATCCAATCTTCAGGTACAGACCATGCGGTCACCTCGTCAACCTTCTCATCCTGAACATCGTCCTTGGACGTCATCTTGTCTTCGTCAAGCGGTGTCTCCGGCTCATGTCGGTCGACATGAGGCAGAATATCGAGAGTGTCCATCGCGGCGAGCCAGTAAAGTGCAGTGTGCGACTATCACTACCGGAGGAGATAGCTGATGGTAAAGCCAGGAGTGGAGCGAAAGCCGTGTGAACATATATACCATGCCTATCAATGTATTTCCGACAACGACCCGTGGGGCCGGTGCCGGTGCCATACCCATGCGCGTCCAAGTGGGGTGAAACCAGTAGCTGTAACTTGGCAAAGGTCAAAACGCCGACCAGCAGTGGGCTAGTGGATGTGGATGAGAGTAAGCTTGAGTGGAGCACCGATTGTCCCCCACTTTACCCTGATCGGCCGAGACTTCGGCGCGGATGACCGCTCCACACTCGGGCACAGCCGACGTTCAGTCTTGCTCCAAAAAATCCCGCTCTGGAAGGGAGTCAGGGCTAAGCGTGCGGTTCACAAATTGTCGCGAGGTGTTGTGGCGGGCGGTTTATGTCGAAACTGTATTGCTCGGATCGATTATTACGTCTTACCCCAACGAGCA
>Ga0265798_10001799_pt1 | contig 32578 bp, 31 predicted proteins | sample P3T30metagenome_FD_192430 | JGI IMG/M metagenome (GOLD analysis project Ga0265798, IMG submission 192430) | Plant litter microbial communities from East Loma Ridge, Irvine, California - P3 T30 | ecosystem: Environmental > Terrestrial > Plant litter > Unclassified | place: USA: California... | reverse complement strand
AGGTCGAAGTCGACATCGCAAACCCCGAGCCCATGGAGGTCGTCGCTGAAGAGATGGATGTCGTCGTCGAGTCACCTGATGAACTCGCTCTGGAATCCGTCGCCGTCGCTGTCGCCATCCCAGAGGTCGTAGAGGCCGTCGCCGAAGAGATCGATGTCGTCCTCGAGTCACCAGATGAAGTCGCCCTGGCACCCGTCGCCCTCCCATCGCCCTCGCAACCCATCACCACACAAACCGATGTCGTCGCCTCACCCACGCCTACCACCACCACTGTCCCCCAAAACACCACCGCCGCCCTCCCACCCACCCCACCAACCACCATCCCCCCACCCCTAACAAACACATGGGACACAACCGACTACTCCACCGTCCCAGACCTCACAACCCCCACCCGCATCACCACCACCTACCAACCCAACCCCCGCAACCGCAAACACCGCAAATCCACCTCACCGCGCCTCCCCAACAAGCGACCCAAAGAAACTCCCGCCTCGCCCCGCGCCCCACCCCGCATCCCCACCAACAGCGGCTGGGCCAACTTCGCATTCGTCATCAAGCAGGATGATCGCGCGGTGTTGGAGAAGAATAAAGAGCATTATGAGAGGCATGGGGGTGATGTTTTTAGGCCGGAGATGAAGGAGACGTATGAGGATCGGAGGGGTGGGAGGGAGGTGCAGATGTATGAGAAGGTTGGGGGTGAGGTGGTGGGTGCTTAGGATGGGTGTGGTGATGGATGGAAGGATGGTGGAGCAGAGCTGGACTTTGTTGTGAGCGGCGTTTGGATGGCTGCGCTGAGGGTTTAGATGTGAATAGAATATATGATCAGTACTTTTTGGATGTGTTCATGGTTCGTTATGATGTGTGTTGTTTTGTTCTTGAGGTATTGAAGATGTCCTGGTACATGCAAGAGCTGACACACTCCTCTCATAAATTAATGAACATAGCGTCCATGGAAATAACATGTGCATACCTGGAGGCACTCATAGTATAATGCATCACCAAACTGAACAATCTCGCAGCATCGAAGATAACCAGGACTGCTCATGCTTTGCAACATTAAGCTTGTCATTACCATATGATTGCTGACTCCACACCTCGCATACTCAGTGAGAAAGTGAACACAGCGATCAATGATGAGTGATTAAATCTAGGGTCGCTCGTACTTGTATGTACGAAGTAAAGAGCTCCTTCTAGTCCGTAGTATCCCATGACACCCAAATATTCCCAAACTCCGTCGCTGAAGATGCACATGGTTCCCTCGTTCCCAATACCAGTATCCGCGGTATTCCATTCCACCTCCAAATTTCATCCCTCCAACAATCACGGTTGGCCTCCAAACCCCTAGTCCTTGCCCAACATCTCCTGCTCACTCCCATCCCTCGGCACGTAATTAATCCCCGCACTCTCCACCGCGACCAGGACATCCTCAGGCAAAATGCCCTCCACCTGCGTCGCATACACACCCGGGACATAGCCCTCGAGGCGCTGGTATCGGGCGACCCAGCTCCTATTTGTGTCGGCGACGCTGATGAGGCCCTCGAAGACCTGCGAGGTGCAGTCGTTGATCTGCTCCGGGTTGCCGATCAGCTCGAGGATGTCTTCGCAGTTGGGGCAGCCGCCGGTCAGGAATTGCTGCTGCGTGCGCACGACGGAGCACACCATGCAGGCGCGCATGTTGCGGTGCTGGTTTGTGGGGATGGAGGCGCCGCCTTGGATCATGGTGTCGGGGTAGGTGGGTTCGTTGTTGGTGGGAGGCGGAGTGGTGTTGCGAAGTCTAGTAGGTAGGTTGTCGCTGCTGAGTCTGGTGTTGTTATTCTGGCGGGAGAGACTGGCGTTGGTATTGGCGTTTGCAGGAGCAGCAGTAGGTGAGTGGCGGGCTGGTGAGTGGTGTGTAGGAGGCCGAGTGCGGGTCGGAGGTTGTTGAAGAGCGGCGCTTTGTCCCATGGTCGCGTTCGAGGTCGGCGAGTCTTGGCGAGGCTGTGGCTTATTAGACAGCTTTGGCGGCTCGCGTGCTCCTGCCGGATCGATGTTCTCCTCCTCAGATGCGCGGCGCGTCAACGTCTTCGTCTTTGCCTGCGCCCTCTTCGCCGTCGGGCTGCTCTGGACAGGACCATCGTACGAGTCGATGCTGCTCCTGCTCTCTGAGCCCGAGCGCTCGTCGCCGTCCGAGTCGACGTAGGTGTACTTACTCTTGGCCTTTTTGACCGTGGCCATTCCTTTGCGGGGCGGCATGGCTGACTCGCGTGCAGTTGATCGGCTGGGATCGCTGGTTGGTTGATGCGTGTGGGTGGCGGGCGGTATTGGAGATTTTGGGTGCGGGAGCTTGCGAGCCTGTAGTTATTTACTTTGTGTGCGAGCATAGACAAGAGCGAAGTTTTTGTCATATTTGCTATAGCAACTGCTTCGGCGCGCGACTTCGTTTTTCCCTCCTGCACGTACCCGTCTCCCGTCGCGCCTGCCTACATTGCCACCGCCGTGCCTCGCAAACCCCACGCATTTGCCTATGAAGATGAGCCCGCAAGACGAGGCCACCGAGCTCAAGAACAAGGGCAACGACGCCTTCAAGAAGCAGGACTATGCCACCGCACTCGACTTCTACTCCCAGGCCATAGAGCTCAACGACAAGGAGCCCTCGCTCTACACCAACCGCGCCCAGGCACACATCAAGCTCGAGTCGTATGGCTATGCTGTCGCAGATGCTGACAAGGCAATTGCTCTAGACTCCAATAATGTCAAGGCCTACTATCGCCGCGCCACTGCCAACACGTCGATACTGAAGCACCGCGAGGCCCTGCGCGACTGGAAGCTCGTCATCAAGAAGGCCCCCAATGATGCCAATGCGAAGCTGCGCATGACAGAATGCGAGCGCATCATCAAGCGAGACGCCTTTCTCAAGGCCATTGAAGTGGAAGATGCGCCGTCGGCAGCAGAGGGCCTGGACGTGGAGCACATGATACTTGAGAATGGCTACAAGGGACCAGACCTGAAGAGCGGCATGACGCTGGAGTTCATCGAGGACATGATCGAGAAGTTCAAGAACGGCCAGAAGATCGCCAAGAAGTACGCCTACCAGATAATACTGGCTGTCATGGACATTGTCAAGAAGGAGCCCACAATGGTCGAGCATGACGTCGAGGAGGGGTCCGAGATCACAGTCTGCGGTGACACGCATGGTGGGTGGAAGCAAAACCTACTATAGTGATCCTGCTAACATGTCGTCAGGCCAATTCTTCGACCTGCTCAACATCTTCAAGCTCGCCGGCAACCCCTCGGAAAAGAACTCGTTCCTCTTCAACGGTGATTTCGTCGACCGCGGCTCCTGGTCCACCGAGATCGCACTCCTTCTATACTCCTACAAGTGGCTGTATCCCAACCGATTCTTCCTCAACCGCGGCAACCACGAGACAGACGACATGAACCGTATGTACGGCTTCGAAGGCGAGTGCAGGGCAAAGTACACAGAGCGCATCTTCAAGCTCTTCTCCGAGTCCTTCTCCATGCTGCCTCTCGCCACACTTATCGGCAAGAAGTACTTTGTCCTCCACGGCGGCCTCTTCTCCGACGACAAAGTCACCCTCGACGACGTGCGCAAGCTCGACCGCTTCAAGCAGCGGCAACCAGGCCAAGCTGGCCTCATGATGGAGATGCTCTGGACCGACCCACAGACTGCGCCTGGCCGTGGTCCGAGCAAACGCGGTGTTGGCCTGCAGTTTGGCCCCGACGTAACCAAGCGCTTCTGCGAAAACAACGGCCTAGAGGCAATCATCCGCTCGCACGAGGTCCGCATGGAAGGCTACGAAGTCGAGCACGACGGGCGCTGTATCACTGTCTTCAGCGCGCCAAACTACTGCGACAGCACGAGCAACAAAGGCGCCTTCATCAAAATTGGCCCAGAGTACAAGCTCAAGTACACCAAGTTCGACGCGGTGCCACATCCAAACATCAAGCCCATGGCCTATGCGTCGAACGGCTTGATGTAGGGTGGTGCCTTTGTTGGACGCGCACGCAGCGATGCATATCTTGGTGTTTGGGCGCTTTAGCATATCTTGTTAGCTTTGGAAGGGGGAGGTTACCGGACAGCTGTAGCATAGCATTGTAGACTACACTAGATCACCAGGACTATATACCATATGTGGTAGCGACAGCATGTGAGGGAAACGTGACGTTGCTTTGGCGTGTCTAGCGCGCTGTCAGATCGAAGCGAAGTTGTCGTTGCCCCGCCGTACCCGTCCCGTGTTTGGCGGGATAAACACGACTTTCGCGTCTTTCCTCGACATCAGCAGCTTACAACGCAACGCAGCCCACTGCCTGGAAGCTACACAGCATTATCATTCTTAGCATACCATCTAGCGATGTGACATTCTAGCCCACCATGTCGCCCTACCAGCACATCTTTTCCACCAACGCCGTCCTCAGCGTCTGGCGCAACCTCCGCTCCAACCGCGACCAAAATGACCTCCTCCTCACCTTCCAATACCAGCCCGACGAACTTCGCCGCAAGCAAGAGCATCAGAAGGGCCACGCGCACCAACACACGACTGAAGTATCAGACGGCAAGACCCTCGATGCCGGCAAGAAAAGCATCGGCTTCGTCGTCCCCTGGCGCAGCCTCCAAGCCCAACGCCGCGACCTAAAGCAGCGCGAAAAAGAACTCGCCGAAGCCCTCGTCGTCCTCGCCGGCGAAGTCGCATTCACAGACCTCTCGCCCACGCTCCAAGCATCCCTCACGCACAATCCGCTCGTCCAAATCCGCCACCTAGCCGCCGGCCTCTCCCGCCAAATGTCCAGACTCGAACTCCAAATGCTCGACAACGCGCCCTTCAGCGTAGGCAAGAACCTCTACACCGGCGGCGAAATCGCGACCAAGTTCTTGCCTACGATACAGATGCTTTTCCACCAGGATCCCGTGCCGCGACGCATGATTTTCGAACTGTTGATGGAGTTGAAGGATCTGGTGTTTCTTGGTATGAGTGGGTGTGAGAAGGAGGTTCTACAATGGGAGAATGGCAGTGCGTTGGAGGAATTAGATGATGCGCTCGTGAGGGCCATCACGCCGGTAGCAGTTGAAGTTGAACAGGCTCCTGGACAGCAGCGAATGCTCAAGCGCAAAACGTCTTCACTCTCGATATCAACCAACACGAAACCACCACAACCACAACCCCAATCCTTCCTATCAACCTCCCCACCAACCCTCCTCTCCACCCTCAACTCCCTCGAAACAACCGCCCTAGCCCTAACCCACCTCCCCATTCCAATCACAGATTTCTGCGCACACACCATAATCACCTTACGCCGTCTCGCCCGTCCCTTTTTATCCACACACGCAGAGGAAAAAGCACACCGCACCGCCCGCTGCGCAGAGTACGCGCGCTGCATGAAGTGGGCGGGCACGAGTTGGCGCGCGGCTGGGGGGTGTCGGGGGGGTTGTGCGAATGAGGATGAGGATCGGGGGGCGTGGCCGAGTTGGCATCGGTGTAGTCGGTGGTATGATGAGGGTGGGGTTGGGACGTGTATGGTTGGAGGGGGAAGGGCTGGTGAGGGGAGCGGGAGGGTGGATGTGAGGACTTGATTGGATGTGGGTTTGGTTGGGACTTTTGGCGTTGGAGGAGTTGGGATTTGATGATACCCGTTGCATTTCGTTTCCTTTGTACCTACACACGAAATACAATTCTATTCTTCTTGATTCCGACAAACATCCCAGACCCCCACTCAATACCTACAAAATCTCCTTTACCCCCTTCCCCTCCAACCACACCACACTCCCCCCACCCTTCCCCATGTCCCCGATACCAACCTCACTTCTCCCCACATCCCTCACAACACTCACAACATCCCCATAACTCAAATAATCCGTCTCACACCCCATCTCCCCTTCCTCGCCCTCTTTCTTCACAAGCCTGACATCCACACCCGGTAACAACGTCACGCCAGCCTGCAGCGGTACTAGAACCACACTCCATTCCTTCACTTCATCTTCGGCAGCGGAGAAGTGCATGCGGCGCGGGCCGGCGATTAGCCATGTCTCTGGGTTGGCGTCGATGGTTGCGATGAAAGGGAGGGGTGCGGGGGTGGAAGGGGCCCAGGCGCGGGTGTGGGTGATGCGTACGGTTGTGGGGATGGGCTGGCCGGTGTATACGATTGAGGAGGAAGAGGGGAGGGATGGGGCGAGGAAGGCGGTGTGCAGGATGTGTGTTTGGGGTATGGAGACTGTTATGATCATTTGGCGGGGTGGGGAAAGTGGGGTGGTGGGGTGGGTGAGGGGGATGGATTTATTGGACTGCTTGAGATTAGTAGTCGACCGTGGACGAAGGACGTGAGGAACGGGGTGAATACTTACCTCGTGCCACTTTTGCAGCCACGTTCGTGTCTCGTCGCGCAAGTTGACTGGTAAACCGTCCAGGACTTCCTGCCACTTCAAGCCCTCGTACGTGCCCATGTCGACCTTGTCCAGCAGCGCGATGCGCTCGAATTGTGCTGGGAGAAGGCTGTGTTCTACTTGGTTCTTGAAGTGGTCTGCGAGGAGGCGGCCTAGGGGCTCGACTGGACTTGATGCAACGTCGGCCGCAAAGAGAACGCTCAAGCGATCCCGCACGTCTTCGTCCAGGCACTTGTACGTCACTGATAGTGCGAGGCTCGCATTGGTCGACACTTTGCTCTGCCGTTTCTGCGCTTCGTTCTGCGTCTTGTTCGTGATTTTGTAGGTGACGGCGACGGGCTGCTTGGCAAAAACGTAGAGCGGCTCCTTGCTTCTCTTAGGCGCGTGGACTTGAAATTTCTCGGAGCTCTGTAGTTCCACGTCGAGCAGCTGTAATGGGACGTGGTTTGCGGTCTTGATGTTGAACTTGCTGAAGAGTGCGTTCCTTTTGAAGTGGTCGTGGACATTGACGTCTAGTGGAAGATCGACGGGGATTGTGAAGTTGGCAAAGTACTGCATCTGCCCGGCGTCGGTGAGGTAGTCAATTTCGACCTTGATATTCAGATCCTGGTGCAAGGATTCCATGTCATATGGCACCTTTAGCGTGATGGAAGAGTTGGGAGCGATGGCTCCAATGGCTAATAGTCCGGGTGTCGACTTGTCTGTGAAGCCAGTATCTCCAGCTTCGACCAGCGCTTTGGCGGTCCTGAGTCGTAGCCCGGCCGATGCAGACTTGAGCCGCACTTCTGCGCGCGTAATCGCAGTTCGGCCGCTCGTACATTCGATCTCGATATGACGGGGCTTGTCAATGTGTAGAAAGTGAGACAGGTAGACCCGAGCATCAAAAGCGTCGGACCGCGGGTAGCACAAAATCTGCGCCTTCTTGGCAGCTTTCAAAGAGTGGGCAGACACCGAGGTGATGATGCCTAGTGGTGTCGTCGCTTCGGTCTTTTGAAATGGCTCGTGGACAAAGACAATGCGTTTCGCTTCGAGGACGATCTTATCGACCATGTAACGCCCAATGGTGTTGATCTGAGAAATCTTAGCTGAGCTTCTAGCCTTGCGACAGAAGTCGTACATTGCAATCGAGCGATAGTCGAACCGATCCCTTCTTCAAGATTTTCGGCTCAGAATGTTCAAGCCAGATATCCTTGCCTTGGTTCGAATCTGCAGACACAAGTCGTATTTTGGCCGCTTTGATCGTGACATCATCTTCGAAGACGTGCCGAAAGGACAGGCGTAGTTGAAATCCATCCTTGTCTTCATAGTGGCGAACGTATGGCTCCACGGAGATGTCACCAAAATACTTGGCCATGGGTGCGCTAACGTCGTAGGGTAGTTGCTGTGAATAGTCAATCAGCTCATTGAAGATGCCAACAGTGTCCACTTCGTCGTCATTCAGCCAGCCATTAGATTTACCAGCGAGAGCGCTGGGGTCCACTCGTCTAGATGAAGCAGTAGAAGACACACTACTTGCTGCCGACTTGGAAAGTAGGTCGAGCAAAGTGCGAACGTATTCGTCTTTGCGGTTCAGTTTCCTGAGGCACTTGGCATGAAGTTGGAGCATGACAGACTCCACCGTATTCCAGCGCGCTTCGGCGAATGTGGAGGCCATGCGACCAAAGTACATCGACGCTGCTGCAAAGTCACCCTGCTCACTGCATGGTGTCAGAAATAGTGAAACCAGATCAGATGCAGGACTCACAAGCGTAAAGCAGCTAGATCACCTAGCACACCTTCGGCAGATTTTGTATGACCGGCAGCCATGTAATGCTTCACGATGTAGTCGCTCAAAGCCTTGGTCAAGTCAGCTTCAGATTAACCTCGCCTGTTGTAGTTCCTACCTCGTATGTTTGACGGAATGTACCAAGAGACATGACGGCCTTCTTCAAGCTTTGGGCGAAGATGCCGACGATCTGTGTGCCCTGTGCAACTTTCGTCTCCGCTCGTTTTTCCGCATCCTCGTCCTCTTCATCGAGGTTGACGTCGCTGAGCTCTTCGTGCTGACTCAAAGAGGCAATCACGGCAGCCCAGCCGATATCCCATTCAAGACTCTTGCCCACTTGCTCGAGCACCCGTCGTTGGACGATGATGAGCTGTGCTCTTGTACCTGCCAGTTCTTGTAGACCATTCTTGGCCTGAGGCAACGTGCTCGTTTGAGCTGGAGCTGGGCGGTCGTGGTATTGCCCATTCTCGAAGATTACCTGGCCCGTCGTCGTGGGCTGAGAATACACTGGCTCGGTAGATGAGCGTCCCTGACCCAATGATGACGAGCGAGAGGGATGTATCATGGACTTTTGCTCCGACACGCGAAGCTTCTGTTCTTTTGCCTGACCACCAAACGAGAGACTCTTGCTCGAAGAACCACTCGATGCGTCTCGGAGGTATTGCGTAAATGGTAGCGAAGATGTGGCAGTCTTTTGCAATATCTGATCAAGCGCAGTCCACGTCCAGGATCTTACTACATTATCCACCACGCTTTCGGGAAAGGTCGTATAATTTGCTTTGGCACTAGGTTATGCGATCAGCGGCTGTCGCATTGAGAATTGTTCAAACTTACCCTTGCACTATATCGTCTCGCAAGAGACGTGCAGCGAACGTGACAAAGTTGAGTGCCCGAGAACACAGCTCTGCAAACGAATACAGGTCCTCGGCACTGTTGGCCTGGTCTTCTACTTTCGTTCCTGCAGCAGGATCATCGCCGGGACGTGGTTGCAGCTTATTGGCCAAGTCTGATTGCGTCGACAGAGAGTTACCCAGCCTCAGCAGCAAGGACATTTGCCGTGCAAAGATGTACACCTGAAAGTCGAAGATGGAGATATTGTTGGCAAGTATCAATGCGCGATAGTCCTTTTTGTGTGCATTGATGGGCTGTTCATCGTGCAGCTGAACCGAGCGTCCAGTATCGGGCTTTTGTGATTGCTGCAGCATACCACTCGCCTCTTTGAAGAGATCCTCGGAGTAGCTGAGAATGACACTTCCCTGAGTATCATCGCTGGCCTGATCGCGAATCACAGTATCCAGCCCAACAGATAGTTCGTCGTAGCCAAGTAGAGCATCTTCGACTAGACCCACGCTCTCGAACCCTCTCGCCAGACCTTCTTTGAGGATGAAGAACGTGTTGAAGTTCCAGCCGGGAAACGAGCGCTTCGCCTCATTTTTTCGAATGTCATCCTCGTACTGGCTGACCCTCAAGTCAAAAGACGATAGTATGAGAGTTTTGAATCTGGTTATGACATCTGACCACGCTCGGTCCTGATCCTGAGGGCTTTCAGAAGCGGGAGGAGACGTCACTGCCGCTGGTGCTGGCAGCATGTGCGGTGGAACCCGCTCTTTCGGCATACGTATCTGAGCAACACGGTCGGGAGCACTTTTTGACGATATGTTAAAGTCTGCGCGTAGCTTCTCCAGTAGCGTCGTTGTTCCTCGTGCCCAACGCGAGCCACTCTTCTCTTTCTCGCCTGTCGCATTGCCTGATGACCCGCGAGGCTGACTGGCGGCTGGCGTATCGGGTATCACGACATGGAGAATCATCCACTCAAAAGCATCGTGGTTTTCCAACGTACTAGTCGAGGAACTGCTTTGAGAAGGTGGGGTATGCTCCTTTACCCAATCTCGAATCTGCTTGCGAGCAGTCGACTTGTACGAGTCGGAATCATCGCACCTCAAAAGATAGACCTTGAGATAGGGTGTTTGCCGTAATCCTGGTATCTGATGGCGTCGTTGCTTCTCCTTGATAGGTGGCCGAAGAATTTCCTCGGTGGTCCGTGTAGGAGCTGCTGAGCCACCTTGAGCAGACGCCGATCCCGAATCTGATGTTGCAGAGAGACGTGCAGACTCTTTGCTGGGCACCAAATCCACATGAAGCGAGTCTATGGATCTTAGGGGCCTGGTTGGTGCCTTCCAGTGCAGGTTGCGAAGCGGCAATCGTTTTACCAAATCTTCTTGGACTAGTCCAAATACTCCGGATGGATCATGATATTCGACTATATTGTGTCAGTGTATCATCCATGTATGTGTATAGTGTATCGACATCCTACCAGTCACCTTGCTGCTTGATAGTTCGTCCATTGTGCGCAGTACTTGTCAATCAACATATTTCAAGCCACCGCGTCCGGCGTACCACGACAAGCCACAGTCGCAATGCACGATCTGAGATTTACTCCTGGGTAACTACAAGCAGATGAGGCGTGATGTTGTTTCTTGATGCCCTGTTGTTGGACACGCGAGAACGTGGCGGTCACCGCTACGCTAGCGGCGGCCTCGCTAATTCCTTCCGTTCTATCAGCGTGCGATCGCCTCCCACAGCCACGCTGCCTTGTCGACTACACCTCACACATGTGCAAGGCTTTTCGGACGTGTTTGCGATGTCCAATAGCAACGAGAGCGTATTCCTATCTGGTAATAATTCAGCCTTATGCGACACCGCGTGGTAGATGATCTCGCTTCGCAAAACTTTCGTATTCGTCGCATTCCCCTCTCAGGCATGTTATCTTGAAGCCACGGAGGTCAACGAACCTCCGGCCTCGCGTCCACAAGATGCTACAGCGACTCGCTTTCATTTCATTTGTACTTGCGCGTCTCTTGCAGCAAGCTGCGCATTGGCTTTCCTCGTACTCCTCGTCTTTCCTGTGAGCCTTGCTGCGCATGACACTGATCAATGAATATATATACGCGCATGTCTTCGCCTTGATATCGACTTCGTTCAAGCTCGACGTCTGAAGCTTGAGTCCTCAGATTTACCACCACATCAACCGCCAATATGGGCATGGGAGATTACTCACCCGGTAGCAAATGGTTTTACGCACCCAACAAGGCTGCCCCAATCCTCTTCATCATTCTCTTCGCCATCTCAGGAATCATACACGCATGGCAGACAATGTACGTCGATCGCACCGCGCGAACAAACCTCCATCACTCACTGCTGCAGCAAACACAAATCATGGCGAACCACACTCCTCCTCCCATGGGCAGCAATGCTCATGATCGCCGGCTTCGCTGTCCGTCTAGCTGGCGCATACGACACCGGCAACCTAGTATATGTCATCGCATCGACAGTGCTGATCATGTCTGGTCCACCCGTCTACGCACTCATCAACTACTGTACATGACAAGCCAACTCACACCTCGATAACATTAGCTTATGATTTCGCAGTCATCCTCGGTCGCATTCTCTACTACATCCCCTACCTCTCCCCGCTACACCCCGGCCGCGTAGCCACCACCTTCGTCGCCCTCGACGGCGTCTGCGAAATTCTGATCGGGAACGGCGCATGGCGCATGGCCGACAGCAGTCGCACCGACGCACAGCGCCAAGTTGGTTCCAACATGGTGACCGCCTCTTTGTGCCTACAAGCCGCGTTATTCGGCACTTTCGGACTACTGGCCGCACAGTTTCATCGCCGCGCAGCCCAGGCCGGAGTACTAACAAAAGAATTGAAGATTGTGCTGTGGGTCATGTATGTCAGCGCGACGATCGTCACGATACGGTGCATCTACCGGCTTGTGGAGTACATCATGGGCTGGGAAAGCTCGATCTATCAGAACGAGGTGTACTTCTGGATCTTTGAAGCTACGATCATGTTCGTCAACACTGCGCTTCTAAACCTCTTTCACCCGGGGAAACGCCTGCCAAAGTCCAATTCAGTATTTCTGGATCGCGATGGCGTGACAGAGCGCCGGGGACCGGGCTGGGCAGATGACAGGCCGTGGTTGGTCACGGTGTTTGATCCGTTTGACATCTGGGGCTTGGTTAAGGGCAAGGACAAGAAGACGCAGTTTTGGGATATGAGTGATGAGGAGCTGGAGAGGGCGAGGCTGGAGAAGAAGAAGGGGAAGAGGGGTGTTGTTCAGGGTCTGGTGGATCCGTTGCATTTGTGGGGGAGGGAGGGGTATGTTGGGAAACGGTTTTCGAAGAAGGAGGGTGGGGAGAGTGTGGGTGAGAGGCATGTCATGACTGCGTCTAAGGGAGTCTGAGCAGGGATTGTTCGCGCTTTGCGTTGCGTTCATCTATGTTCGGTTAATATCTACAGGTTTCATTCTTTCATTCATTGTCATGTACAAAACACTCTCAACCACCAACTTGTATCTCGAAGCCGTGATCATCCCGCATCAGACGCGAGGCACAGAGCTTGCATTGCACACAAACACATAATTATCTCATGTTTTCATCTCCCAAACTCCCATTCCACCACCTTTCAGGCCTTTGTCCACCGCGAAACATTCACCGCCATCCAGCTTGCTCTCAGCCGATTGCCAACCCCAAACAAATGCCCTCACAAAGCAACAACAGCAATCATGATCCTTTACATAACAGAACCGAAGAGCACCTCAACCAGCAACCCCACAACTCATCTGAACCCACAAAGACACCAAGATGACACAAACCACCACAATCACCACAGCCGCCTTAATCGCCCTCCTCGAAGCCGTCCGCGCAAACGGCAGCATCATCATCGGGACCTTCTTAGGCATCGCAGTAGGCGGCACAATCCAATGGTACCGCACACGCACCACCAACACGCCCATCGCCACCCAGAACATCCCCATCAACGGCACTCCGACCGACATCACCCCCATCTTGACCCACACCACCGATGCGCCTACAACACGCCACCGCCCCACACCCATCAACACCTCCGGCCTCCAGACCCCCAGCTCCGGCAGTCAAAAAGCCACGCCCGACGACCAGATGATCACCGAGGAGGGCATCCGCCATCTAGGCGAATTTGCGCCTGGCATGGACACGCCGGAAGCGTGGCAGCTCATGCAAGCCCATCGGGAAGAGGCGGCTGTCAACGGGGGACCTGCGACTGCGGCGCTGGCCGGTCCTTTCGGGGGAGGTGCGGCGAGGGCGGGACCGAGTATGAGGAGGTCGCAGGGCGGACCGGGATATCGTGGGGAGGAGTGGGTGCTGGAAGAAGATGAGGAGGTGGTAGACTTCTTCGATGACAAGGAGAACGACAACGCTGGACCGTTGGATCGCCAGGACGAGGATGAGAATGGTCAGGATGGAGGATCTATGAGGGGTGTCTATTGAATGACGTGGTCGAAGTGTGAGATGTACTGATGGGCACGTGAATCTCTGTTCATAGATGGGAAGTTTGCTAGAATGGAAAATCTGTACTTGTACGCCTGGCGCCCTGCTAAATGCTATGCAGTATGCCGTGATGTTATCATCTTATTTCGACTTGTTGGGGAGGACGAAGAGTTGGGGCTGCATGTTTAATTTGCAGAGGCGGGCGACGCAGCCGGAGAGTTGGAGCAGTGTTTGGACGCCTTCTAGGATGCGCATATGGGTGAAGCCAATCTCCTGTGGAGCTGTTAGCATGAACCAGTCTCGATATTTGGGCTTGCCATACCTTTATGAACTCCAGCTTGGCATGCTCGCTCAACGTGTCGATGCTCTTGGTCACCCGAAACATGGTGGTGATGATGTCGTGTGTAGAGTATCCCAGATCCCACAGCTCCTTGAGCGACGCCAACGCATCGTCGATCCTTGCCTCATGGCAAGCCTTAATCATGGCCTGTACCTTGATGGGATGCGGGCTGTCCACCACCTTGAACACATTATCTCCGTTCAAGAAACCAAAACCTGCATGCGTCGACTGCAAGTTGTTGATGGCCTGTCGCATGTCTCCCTCGGCAGAGAAGACGAGCGCCGCGATTCCATCGTCGGAGTATTCCACGTTCTCGGCCTCGCAAATTTGCATGACGCGGCGCACGACTTGGGCATCGGTGAGGCGAGCATAGCGGAGAATGGCGCATCTCGACTGCAGCGGCTCGATAATCTTGTTGGACTGATTGCACGCAAATGCGAATCTCGTGGTGGCGCTGTAGATTTCCATGGTTCGTCGAAGGGCCTGCTGCGCGCCGCTCGTCATGCTGTCTGCCTCGTCGAGGATGACTAGCTTTTGCCGTCCTGCTGGCAGCGTGACCTTCTTCTGCGCAAAACCCTTTATGCGGTTGCGTACAACATCAATACCACGCTCGTCTGACGCATTGAGCTCGAGCACAGCTTCCTTGTAGGCGTCGCCGAGCAGCTGCCGCGCGAGGCAGAGAATCGAAGTCGTCTTTCCAATGCCCGGCATGCCCGAGATGATCATGTGCGGCATGTTGCCATCTTTGGCGATGATCTTGAGGCGCTCAATCGTTTCTGTGTTGCCGACAACATCATCGAGGTAGACTGGGCGGTACTTTTCGACCCTATACTTGTTAGTGGGGTGAAGTGGTGTGTTACAGGGAAAAGCTGTCTACCAGGGCAATTCGTAGTTTGCGCCTCCCGGCGCATTTGGATTCGCCCGGACACCGTTTTTGGCCGCTGCCTTGCTCGATTCGGCCTTTGCCATGTTGTGCGGTGCTGTCGTGGTGCTGAGGTTGAGGGCGGACGCGACTCGCCAGAGTAACGCGCCGCACCGACATCTGGGACATTTGGACGCGTAAATTGATTAGCGTGGTCACGTGCAGTCAGCATTTAGTGCTTCCAGATGTCGAGCTCGACGAACGTCAATTGCTCTGATAATATCGTCGATTTCGCACGATGGTCGATCATCACCAAGACATGCTCGTCGTGGAAGCCACTGTCGTGAACCGACTTTCACACGCTCATCAGTCAGCGGAACATGATTACCAGTTCCTGAAGATCCTCAATTAGGCTTCTTCCATCATTGCGCGACGCTGCATGTCACCCATGTCCCTGAAAGATGACGTCTGCGACTAAGACAAACGTCAAAAGAACGCGTTGAAGCAGCATGACTGAGCAGCCACGGTGACGGCGGTTGGCATGCTCGGTCTGCCATGGAAGCACTTACCGCGCGCCTTCAACCAGGATCGTCGAGACAAAGAAATGTCATCAAGACTGTGGGCGTGCGTGGCCCGGCGCGATCTGAGGCCATGTGTGTTGCAAGTTGCAAGTTGCCTTCGAATGTGATGCTGGGAACGAATCACAGAGCCACAGGACGCACCGCCACGACGGCGTACGCAAGCTTCTACGATAAATGCAAACAACTCTTCTGTTGGCTCCTGCCGTCCTTTGAGGTCTGGGCGATTCACTTGATCGTTCGCACTTGCACTTGTCTGCTTTTTTACGTCGCCGAAGGTTCCGCGTCTATACGTCACCGAACAAGCCATCAGTACGCGTCCGCTAACAATCGCCTCATCGCTAGTCGCAGCATTAAACTCGGTGCCACTCCTATCCATAACCTCTGGTTTGGCTTCTCTCACTTGGACGAGTTCTACATTCTTCGCTTTTTCATCCTTCCATTGCTCCGAGCTGCTGCCTCTCAACTCACTCGTCAAACAAGCCTCCCCTGCAGTGGTTGCGCGCCCGAACCTTTGGCGCCTCAGACTTTCATCAGCCACATTCGAGGCGCCTCATATAGATTCCATCACTCCCACAGTCTTGTGTAATCGGAAGTGCAGCGATGAAGTATACAACGCTCTTTACGGCCGGTTTGGTCTCGTCAGCAAGTGCGGTACGGCTTGTCGCGAGAGAGGTAAGCAATACTTGGCTTTGTTCGAAGCGAATCTTCCCGCTTCCGAGCCCTTACTTCCGGTCAACCAACATGACGATGCTGACACTCTTCCTCAGAACCCGCAAGTAGTCGGCCTCGACATTCAGCGCCGCCACGTTGCCGATCCCACAGAACACGACCAGCTGCGACGGCGGCAGAGCACCGTGCAGCAGACGCTCGACAACCTCGAAACACTCTACTTTGCAAACGCAAGCCTCGGCACACCACCGCAGAACTTTCGCTTTCACATCGACACTGGCAGCAGCGATCTCTGGGCCAATGCGGCGAATTCGCGGCTCTGCAGGACAGGCGGCAACCGTTGCGGCATATCGGGCACATACAGTTCAAATGACTCTTCAACATACCAATACGTGAACAGCGTGTTTAACATCAGCTACGCGGACGGTTCTGGAGCATCAGGAGACTATGCCACCGATACTTTTCGCTTTGGTAGCCAGACGGTACAAAACTTGCAATTCGGCATTGGGTACGTTTCGCAGTCACCCGAAGGCATTCTTGGTATTGGATACGCCATCAACGAGGTGCAAGTCGGACTCGCAGGCTTGGACCCCTACCCGAACCTTCCTCAAAAGCTGGTGAACGATGGCACCATTAAATCGAATGCATATTCGCTTTGGCTCAACGACCTCGACGCATCGACTGGCAGCATCTTGTTCGGCGGCGTTGACACTGAAAAGTACCACGGAGAGCTGCAAACATTGCCCATTCTCCCGGAGCAGGGTTCGATATACGCCGAGTTCGTCATTGAAATGACTGGTATGGCATTAATCAGCCCGGGCGGCAGGAACCAGTCCCTCTTCTCCAACCAGAATGTGCCAGTTCTCCTCGACTCTGGAACATCGCTCACATACCTCCCTAACACTGTGGCGAACGCGATCTTCCAAGAATTCAACACGCAGTACGAATCGTCCCTCGGCGCCGCGCAAGTCGACTGCAACGCCGCCAACCAGCAAGGCTCCCTCGACTTCAACTTCTCCGGAGTGCACATCTCTGTTCCCTACAACGAGCTCGTCATCACGAGTCAAATAATCCGCGGTCGCGCACTCTGCATTCTCGGCATCGCACCACTCCTGAACGGAGTGGCTATCCTTGGTGATACGTTCTTACGATCCGCGTACGTTGTGTACGACCTCGACAACAACGAGATTTCGCTCGCGCAGACGAACTTCAACGCCACGAAAACAAGTATCCAAGAGATCAAGAAGGGTGCAGAGGGCGTGCCGAACGCTTCTGGTGCACCCAATGCTCCAGCATCGTCCACAGGTGCGGCGATGCCAGCCATCACTGCGAATGCGTGGCTCGGCGGCGCGGCTGCGTTGGGTGCTGGAGCTTTTGCGGGCTTTAATGGCTTTTGATTCGATCTTGTCTACGACTTTTCTTATGACCTGTTCTGCTGTATAATTGGATTGAATGGGATATACGAGTGGCGTATCAGGCTTGCATTCGTGGCGTTATAGAGATGGTTGGACAAGACAAGAGGGGAATATCCATTGTTATCACTATCAGCCTATAAGGACTTTCATTGCTTTCAACGTCCTACGACCTATACATCCTTACCTTACTTCCAACATTCGATCGGATCTTTACTGTCTTTTTCAATAGCCTAAGCTGTATACCTACGAATACGCATCCTGCCTCAAAACATACAGGAATCATACCATACTCGCTCTAGGGGACTTTGGTTCTCGCCAGAATACTGCGCGAACCACTGAGGCTTAACAAGTTCATCCACGGCAGCCATTGTCATTACGCATGTTTTCGCGTGGAAGTAGCAGTGCAGTGCGTGCGTCTTGCGTGGTTATCTAGTTCCTGCCATTAGCTAGAGAACGGACCGCCGATACTGCGAATTTTGATCATTGTGTTGAGTCGATGATCTTGACTGCACCTTCTGAAGATAAAGGTCTTTCAGCGTGCGTCATGTGGCGCACATCGCAAGGTCGAGGAAGGCGTGGCGTCGTTCTAGCAAGCTTGTGCAGCTGAAAAGTACAACATCAATGCATCAACCTTTCTTGGCACGCCATAGAAAGGCACTGATATACATTTTACGCAAGCCATAAGCATGGCGCAGCGTTCCTACGGTATCGTGAGTCGGCACCCGCTCAGCGTGACCAGCCAAGGCAAATCCTCCCTCGCTGTACGCATAGATAAAGCATACATACACCTCGAGCCTACGGATGACATCTCAGCGACGCTACAGACTCACGAAGAAGAGCAAGAACCATGGCTTGGTCAACTCCACCAAATCTGCTTCCGCCCAAGCCCGGGGCTAATTGAGTTTACCCAATTTTGGTCAACCACGCCGGCCGACTGTACATCTTCTGGGGCGAAAAGTCGGATCATTACTATGATATCTGGTGGTCCCATATGGGCGTGGACGGCAAGGCAACGCCACCCAAACAAATCGAATTGAAGGGCAAAGGGCTGGTGACAATGACGGGCAAGAGCTGCATAGATGTCACCACGGTTAACGACACGTTGCATCTGTTCTTCGCCAACGAGCGCGAGATGGACATAATGTGCCACATATACTGAGATGAGGACAAAACTGGAACGTGGATATCGCTCTTAGACACCAAGTTGTCCTCTGACCTTGCACCCTTTCACAAGCCTGCTGCAACGACCTGGAACCAGCAAATCTTCCTAGCAGTCACCACCAATTCGAACGTGCAGGTCCTAACCTGGAGAGTATCGTCGGACACATGGACATCTGCTCATACAGTATTTCAACCGCACGATCGTGGATGTCCGGGCTTTGTTGTCACTGGCGACCACTTGCGATTGCTCTACTCTTCAATCGCCCCTATCGAGCCCAACTCCGTCGTGTCAATCCAATTCAACAACATGACTGGGAAGTGGTCAAACACTACTGAATCCACTACACTCGGCTCAATCATCATCGATACGGCCAGCTTCCCGGTCATGAGTCGAGCCTACGGCGTCTACATGGATGGTAGTAGAATGATATGTCTCAGCGTCTATGCCGATGGTACAGGCTGGCAAGCTCTAGAGCACAGCGGCATCGAAGCCGGTGGAAACATGACGATAGCCGTCTATAACGGGCGCCTGTACTGCGCAGCCCGCGACAAAAACGACTGGGCGCAATTCTTCTTCGTAACCCGCGCAATCATCGACATCAACCCAACAACATGGATGACATCGCTGCCCTCCTCCTTCGACGACAAGCCCATTTCGCAGCTCACCATCCCCGGCGCACACGACAGCACGGCCGACCGCGTGTACGGCGTAAAACTACACTGGGGCATCCCCTTTGTCGCAACGCAAAGCATGAGCATATTAGACCAGCTCAACAGCGGAGTCCGCTGCTTCGACCTGCGCGTCAGACTCAACGGCACCACGCTCGAAATGTACCACGGCCCCATCAGCCTCGGCCTCACCTTCGACTCGGTGTGCCAAACAATGTACACCTGGCTAGCCGAGCACCCGCGCGAATTCCTCCTCGCAAGCATCAAGAAGGAAAACACCGACAGCTCAGATGAGTACGCCTTCGCCGCAGCAATGGACATATACACAACCGACTACGCAACCCACTGGCTAACAACCGACACCGTCCTCTTGATCGCCGTGCCGCGCAAACACTTCCAACTCATACGCCGCTACAAAATCAGCAACAAATGGCCCGGCCCCCTTATCCCGCACATCGGCATCGACCTGAGCTACGGCTGGACCGACAATTCTCCATACATCGTCATCGGCGCAAGCCACTCGACCACTTTCATCTAGGATAAATTACAACTACATGGGCATGTTCGATGGGCGCGCAATCGTAGCCGATAAGCTCGCTGCTTTTGACAAACGGGCTGTGTCAGCGAGTACTAATATCCGCTTTCCATATCGCTTGTACATCAATTTCTTGTCGGCGACTGCGTTCCCGGCGCACACGCCGTTGGCGCTGGCGTGTGGAGAGAGTGGGTATGTGGGGTGTAATTGGGAGCTGCAGACGTGGTTGAAGGGGAAGTGGGATACGCGTTTTGGGTGTGTTATGTCGGATTTCCCGGAGAGTGAGGGGGATCTTTTGACGGGGCTGATTGCGTCGAATTTTGAGGAGAGGAGAGTGAATCCGCGGTGAAGAGTTGGTATTTTTACTCCTCTGTGATTGTGGCTTTGCGCGATTCTTGCTGAGGCGTTGCGGTATGGGACTGGATGGAGGCACGGGAATATCGTGTTGTTGAGGTATAATCCTCGTGGACGGTGAAGCTAGTGTTAGCTATCAGCAAGTAAATCTTTCAGAATGTCTCCATCCCATTGCTGATCAAAGCTTATCAGAGGTGGAAAGAAGTTAATACAAAGAGGAGATTAATTTATTGGATAGTCCTGTATATCTCCGTAGTCGTTTGCGTGGCGATCTTTATCCTTCACATTGAGATTTCGTTCGTAGCTAGATCAACTTCGTGGGTACAAACCTACAGAGCGGCGAGGTATTCCTCTGTGAGAATTGCAGTCATGAACATGCTTACCTGGTGGACAAGACAAGCGCCGTGCCATATGTACTGTACCTCTAGGTTCAAACAAGAGACAACAATCCTCAATGCGCAAAACTACCTTTTCAGCATGAACATTTTCACGACTCTCACAATACTTCAAACACTTCTACACTCAACGTCGTTTCAGCATACACTCACCATAACGACTTCCATCTGCCAACGCATCGCAAAACCCAGTGGCGTTCCCCGTCCCACGTTGAGGCGCACACCCAACCATACCACAGCCACGTGGACCGCGCAACCCTATGTTTCGCCCAGAGAAAGCGCGGCCGCATACGGTCTTTCTTGCAGCTGTGCTGCTGGAGTGTCTGGATAGGGCAAGTTGCTGACATGTGGAGAAACGTGGCTTTGTGGTCATGAGTTGTATGTGTTCGGGAAAGAGCAGTGAGCGCGGGCCGGGAGACGTGCGGGTGGGAAGGACTTTGGCAAGTTAAGGTGCGTTGGGGGAGATGGTTCTTGGTTGGTTTTTGGTGTTGTTGTTGGTGAAGTGCGGAAGCGGGATTGTTCAGCCTTATTGTTTCCAGGGAGATTTTCCCAGGGACACATCATACTACGGACACCTGCATACATGAGGCTGAGGTCTGCTGTGGCACTGCACTGCACAAGCCATAAGCACACCGGGATATACCGGAATGCCCTATCATCTGGCGATGCCCTTTATTGTGGGGGACTCTCAAGCTGTCGAGCGCTCATTTAGCCACAATATCGCGCACGTCCGAGTCGTACTTGGACTGGCATACCGACCGCCTCATGGCCTGATGTCACAAGCTGCCGCCAGCCAAAAAGACAAGAGCAACAGCCTTCAAACACTCAGCGTCGAATGTTGTGTGAAAATGTGGGCCAAGATCTACCCGACGACGTTGGGGATCTCTCTCGGGAAGCCAGGATGGTTTGCGGCTAGTGGTCCGCTGGTCCAGGCTGCACGGGACGAGATTCCACTTGGCGCAATCCAGCGAAATGGCAGCAGGGATTTTCTGAGCCACGATTATCCTTCGAGACAGGCCGCTGCTCGGCCCAAGCACATCCGCCTTGCTGGCTATTGGCTTCCAAGAGGGGGGAAGGTTGTCAGCTGCAAAACTGCATGGGAAAAAGTAGTTTGCTGATGTTGCGCCCAGATTGATTCTGACTGATAGAGACTGTGGACGGTGGCATCGCATCAGGCCATGCGCGCTGCTGTGTGCGCCCTCTTATCCGCCGTGCGTTGCACAAGGGAATGTGATGCAGGCAGAATGCGGTGCATGCACGCCAATAATACACTCTGGCCGGGCCACAAAGGTAGTATCTTTTCAAAGCAGTTGAGGACAGTAGTGCTTCCACGCGCATGGCACCAGTGTCTCTCCAAAACTCTGTCCAGCGTCTCCATCTGTCTCTTCCCAGGCAAGTTTTATCGATGGCGTTGGAAGAAGCAAGGTCACTTTCATCGGGAGGCTAACTGGCTAGCGTCGTGTTTCGATTCCCACAGCGGGTTGCACAGCGTAATACACATCATCGTCGGCACTGCTCCCACAACAGTGAACAGCGCAGTCTGGTGTCGCAAAGGAGGTTTCGATGAGAGCCCAAAGGCGGTGCTGATCCGTACGGCGGCCGAAGCCAATGCTCCGCGGGGTGTCGTCTCATCTTGCTCCGGCTGGCGTCTGCAGGTGGCAGACAAGCCGTCGTCGTGTTGCACGCGTGGGTCGCTCTTTGGGGAAAGCGTCGCGGCGGTGATAGGCCCGTCCAAGGCCCTGGCGCCTTTGTTCCCCTTTAGCCGACGACCCAGCGCAGCGAGATCAACAGGTGCGTGGCCTCTGATGCCCAGGTGGTGTGGGTAGCCCGCCCCCAATCCCAGCCTGTCCTGTTCCTCGCGCTGGGCGGATTCTCCTCTTCGACTCTCCACCAGCCCTCGACCGCCATATCGACGGACGGAAGAGCGCGCGATTGAACGGCTCTCGCAACGACGTTCGTTCAGACGGTCGGCTCGTTCTCGCGCTTCATTGAGCGTCCCACCGTCTCTGACAGGTCTCGCACGCCCATTCCAGGACTCCGTCGTCAGCACCGGCCACTCGACGCAAACCACACGCCGTACTCGACGCGACTGGACGACTATCGATATCGCACTGACACCGGATTCTGAGACATTCGATCGCAGGTCAGTCTACCCTCTGTCGCTGTCATTGCTCGCGTTGCTGCGTTTCATTGTTGCGGCGGCGATGCCGGGTGCGTGGTTCTTGGGGCAGCCGCCAATCTGGCTTCGCAAGGCTGCGCCCTGTCAGCATCATCTCAACGGCAACAGCACCACGTCTTGATCGACATTGCCCTTAGCAGTCATTATTTCGCATTCTCATTTGTTGTCTTATTGTTTTCCACCTGTATCTGTATCTGGCAGTGTCAACAGCGTACGACACGTGAGATGACGCAGCCGAATCGAGTTTCGCAGTCGTTCGGCCCCAAAGACAGTGCTAACTCATTGCAGTTGCCCAAAATGGCTTCAACCATCGCAGTCTCCAACGAGACCAAAAGCTCTTCCGTCCGCACCACCAAGGATGGTCGCTCTATTCGCTACAACCTCCAGGTTATCCAGCAGCCAGAACGCGCCCGAGCCTGTGGTAGCGGCGCAAAGTCGAGCGCCGACCGTCGCCCCGTCGACCCACCGCCGATTGTCGAGCTGCGCGTCTTCGAGAATGACCAGGAAATCACGTTCGGCTACAACGCCAACTTCTTCCTTCACGCCAGTCTTGAGAATGCCCGCACTATCGCCCCAGGCCGTGCCCCGCCCTCTACGCCCAGCTTTCCTGTCCTGACTGGCACTCCTGTGGCAGGCATGGCCTACCTCGACCGTCCTACTCCCGCCGGCTACTTCATCTTCCCGGACCTGTCTGTCCGTCACGAGGGCAAATACCGCCTCAGCTTTGCCCTGTTCGAGAACCTGAGCGAGGTCAAGGATCTGGACCCAGAGGATCCCGACGTCATCTTCGACGGCAACCACTTCGTCACCCACCGTGCCGAAGTCAAGTCTGCGCCCTTCACCGTCTTCTCGGCCAAGAAGTTCCCTGGTCTCTCCGAGAGCACTGCCCTCAGCCGCATGGTTGCCGAGCAGGGCTGCCGTGTCCGCATCCGCCGTGATGTGCGCATGCGCCGCCGCGAGAACAAGGGCGGCAAGGACTACGATGAGTTCGACGAGGAAAATGGTGGCTACGATGCTCCCCGTCGCACCGCCACGCCCGATGAATTTGCCCAGCCCCATGGTGTTTCGTATGATACGGAACGTACTCGCTCAGCCTCCAATGCCAGCAACCACTCTTTGTCTGCCGTTCGCCGTCCAAGCATGGACGATATGCCGCAACCGTACCAGTCGACCAACAGTTACCAGCAGCTGGCGCCTCCGCAGCCCACTGCCTACGCTCAGCAAATGCCTTCGTACGCGGCCAGCCAGCACCAGCACCAGCCACATTACCAGAGCCAGTACACTTCTCCGCCAGCCAGTGGCATGATGCAGCCCCCTCAGGCTCCGTTTGCCCACCAGTCTCACCAGTCTCACCAGTCCCATCAGTCCCACCAGTCTCACCAGCCCCAGTCGCTCCATCACAACAGCTACCAGAACCAATCGGCAATGCAGATGAATCAGCAGTATGGTTACCAAAACTACCAGCAGCAGCAGCAGTCGCACTATGAGCAGTCCGCCCCAGCTCGTCACGAGTCCGTACCTGACTATGCACCGCCTGCCGATTACCGCCGTCCGTCTCTCTCGCAGCCTCCTCAACAGTACCCTGGAACCAATCACCTTGTCTCGCCGTATAGCTCCTCCATGGATCAGTACAGACAGCCACAGCAAATGGGTCAATCGCTGCAGTCTCATCAAACGTCTCCACATGGTCACTCGATCCCGACTCCAATGCATACGCCCAACTCTCACATTCTGCCAACACTGAAGACTTTGCAACCGCCCTTGGCCGCCGACAAGCACGAACCAGTGTCACCCTCGTATCAATCGCCACCTGGCTCCACTTCGTCTGGAACAATGTCTTCTGCCACCATGTCTGCCCACCCTGACTCTGCGCCTCAAAACTATGGCATGAATCGCTTCGCAGTTTCAGGTCTTCCACCGGTTCAAACCAATGTTGGCCAAAAACGCTCCTTCTCAAGCACCTTTGATACACGGCATGTCAACGAACGTCTGACTGGCGGAGCACGGCCCAATCCGAACAATTACAACTACGACACGTGCGACTCGCCAGACATGGAAGAACCCATGGACCGGGCGGCCATGAGCTACCGCCGCGCAGATGGTACACAGCGTCAACGCCACGTCCCAGAAGTTGGTGTTTGATCCTTGCTGTACCATGCTGACGCGTTGTTGTAGGTACTCTACTAGTCGGTCGGCGGTACTCTCAGCATAGCTTTGCGTAAGTTCTTGTGTTGGCGTTCTTGTTAACTTGTTTTCGGAGGAAATGTTTAATGTCGTACCATGTTTGTTTGTATACCTGGGAAACGCAGCGACGACGGCGACAAAGTCCTTGCGATATATCCCCTCCCACCACATGTTGTTCGATTTCTGTCGAACTTCACTGCCATGCACCGCTCCCTCGAGCGGCGCGCAAAATGTTCTCCTTTATGTACCTTGAATCTATTCACGCTTCCTCAGCGCACATGGAGGTTTCCTTGTTATGTAGCTAGTATATTATGCCAATTTATCACTATCAATCACCAGCTTCGAGATGCTCAAATGCACGGTGATGGACAGGGCGACCTGTTTTACCATCCTTTCGAGCGACGTCGGATCCCACGCCGGCATCGACACGCGCTCAAATCTTAGTGTAAACAATTGCTCATCGCCGTAAGGCGGACTGAGGAATGACTCGGTTACATGGACCCATGTATTTGGTTGTCCGCGGGGTAGCTTTCTTACTACCCCTCCTCGTGAATTGCGTGCTCGCTCGCACAATGCCTCCTCGGCCACTCAGCCACTTCTTTCTGGACATTATGAGACTCAAATCTAAAAGATTCAGCATAAACAATGCTTCAGATGTACGTATCCAGCGTTTGTAGAGAAAGGGTGCGAAGCAGGAATCAAATAGATCCCCGTTGTACGTTTGGGACCCTGAGAGGCACGACCGAAACCGCAGCAACAAGATGATCCTATCCGGAACGCCTTCATGCGTGGGACGGACTAGCTGTATGACGTGATAAGCGCCGGCCTTTTCGCAATACAAATTTCGCAAAGCACCCTTGTGTCCTTTTTTCCCCTTCTTCAGCACATCGACTCGGTTGCATACCTCCTCTCCTTGACCAAACACTCACCAACGAGACAATCATCTCACCATGGCGGAAGAACTTTCCAAGAACTTTGAGACGCTGCAATTGCACGCTGGTACCACACCCGCACAGCAAGTCAAAGAGCAGCATTATTAACAAATACTGTACAGGTCAAGTCCCTGACCCAACAACCAATTCCCGCGCCGTACCCATCTACGCAACAACCGTACGTCTCCCCCCAAACCGGAAAGCCCCATCTCACAATCCCCAGTCCTTCACCTTCAATGACTCCGCCCACGGCGCACGGCTCTTCGGCCTCAAAGAATTTGGCAACATCTACAGCCGCATCATGAACCCGACCGTCGACGTCTTCGAAAAGCGCATCGCGGCCCTCGAAGGCGGCGTCGCAGCACTCGCCACAGCATCCGGCCAAGCCGCGCAGTTCATCGCCATCTCGACCCTCGCGTCCGCAGGCGACAACATCATTTCCACGTCGAACTTGTACGGCGGCACGTATAACCAGTTCAAAGTCTTCTTTCCGCGGCTAGGCATCCAGACGAAGTTTGTGAATGGGGATAAGCCCGAGGATTTTAGGGGCGCGATTGATGGGAAGACGAAGGCGATTTATGTAAGTGTTGACTAGAGGGGGGATGGGAGGGTTTGGTGGTTGGGGCTGACGGGTTGGATAGCTTGAGAGCATTGGAAATCCGAAGTACAATGTGCCCGATTTTGAGAAGATTACGGCTATTGCGCACGAAGCTGGCGTGCCTGTCATCGTGGACGTAAGTACCAGCGTATCCCAAGAAACAAATACTTGCTTACCTCACGCAGAACACCTTTGGCGCAGGAGGCTACTTCATCCGCCCCATCGACCACGGCGCCGACATCGTCGTGCACTCCGCCACAAAATGGATCGGAGGTACGCAATCCCCCTCCCAACCCTCATCCCCACTTCTAACCACCCCCCACAGGCCACGGCACCACCATCGGCGGCGTAATCGTCGACTCGGGAAAATTCGACTGGGCCAAGCACGCCACGCGCTTCCCGCAAATGAACGACCCCTCCGAAGGCTACCACGGGCTAAAATTCCACGACACCTTCGGCGCAATAACATACATCATCAAAGCGCGCGTCGAAATACAGCGCGACCTCGGCGCCGCTCTGAACCCTTTCGCTGCCCAGCAACTGCTCCTCGGCATCGAGACGCTCTCGCTTCGATGTGAGCGCCACGCGAGCAACGCGCTTAAACTCGCGTCCTGGCTCGAGGCGAATGAGAATGTGAGCTGGGTGAGTTATCCTGGGTTGAAGAGTCATCAGAGCCACGAGCTGGCGAAAAAGTATCTCCCCCGGGGCTTTGGGGGTGTGTTGTCGTTTGGTGTCAAGGGGGGTGGGAAAGCGGGCAGCCAGGTGGTTGATAATTTCAAGTTGATATCTAATCTGGCGAATGTGGGGGATAGTAAGACGCTGGCTATTCATCCGTGGACGACGACGCATGAGCAGTTGAGTGATGCTGAGAAGGAGAGTTCGGGTGTCACAGAGGTATGTACTAAGTCACCTTTGAGAGGAAGGATGGTTTGCTGATTCGTGTTCGTGCAGGATCTCATTCGTATCTCGGTCGGAACTGAGCATATCGACGATATTATTGCGGACTTTGTGCAGAGCTTCAAGGCGAGTGCGACGAAGCCGGGTCAGGAGGGCGCGCCGGGGAATAAGGAGGTTAAGGCTGATGGGGAGGCTTCGGCGAGTTTGTCGGGGGCCACGTAGGCTGGGGTGTGGTGTGGTGTAGGTGGGATGGGTGGAAGGGCGCAGGTGTAGTGGGTAGATGAATTGAGAATGAAAAGACAGAGATGTCGTTGCTTTAACAGCTGGTAAGCCTTCAATGACCTTTAATTCGCTCACGTACGTGGAGAATGAAGACTTCGCTGTGCTGGCTCGATCAAAGTACTGAAAGTACTGAATAGGCTCCACACTCTTGCATGTCAAAAACGATCATTCTTCTCAACAATTCCTTGGAGCACGTTAAAGCTTCACAAATTCACCTGAATGTGACAAGGTCCGCGGTGAAGGTACTGAAGCTAAAGCATATTCGCAAAACAGACCGAGGCAGTTCTCGAGGAGCTAAACTTTGAAACAGCCAATCAAGGCATAGCCGAAGGGATCACGCGTACGGACAGGGGTCGCGTCCGCGTGGTGCATCATTTTGCATGTGCAGATGCACGACTGCATGTGAAGAGAAAACTGCAAATTGACAAGGCAGTCTGGCGGCACAGCAGCGAAAAGCTATAAAGTTTCGTGAGTCTCATGGAAGACGAGATGGAATGCAAGTCACAAGCGACGTCTGCGCCTTCCCCACACCAAGGGAGTACATCTCGGGCGCTCAGCTTCTTTCTGATCGACGGCTTCGGGCTCGTGCCAGAACCATGACGATGCTCCGAGCCCAGGGCGCACCGCACAGCTTGGCTCCACGAGGCTCTTTCGGATTGGCGCGGAGGCTCGCGCGCAGGGCACGAAGTAGACCGAGGCACGTTGGAGAAATGTGGGCTGCTGGCTTTATATGGGGTCGACCCTTGCTGCACCGCGTTTGGCGTGCAATCGTGTTGTCGTCTTTGTGAGAGCGGTTTTTCAAGTCAGTCTGCATCGCCATCACTCTCATTATCAAGCTTGAGCTGGAAATAGCTTTGCTCACTGCATCTTACATTTGGTGGCGCTTCTTAGTCTGGGGTAAGACTCCACTACAGCGTCACTCGCCCTGTTGCTGACGGTGTGTAGAAGACAGAACAGCTCTTCTCTAAACGCAGACGCGACTGTCTCTATCCTCGCCCATCATGTTCGGTTCCTCGGACCCGCAAGTTCAGCGCGCCGTTGAGCTTCACACGCCTGGTCCCAAGGGACAGCCATACAGCGTCCCTCTCCCCGGCACCAAGAAAGAGGGACGAAGTGCCATCTACAGGCATTGGAAGTTCGTCGACAGGCCGCTGCTCGAGACGCTGGTCCCCGAGATCACGACATCCCACGAAGCCTTCGAGGCGACGGTTGCGCGATACCCGAGAAACAGGTGCCTGGGCCACCGCCCGTATGACCCCGTCACGAGGAAGTTCGGCGCATACGTGTGGGAGGAGTATGCGGCAGTCGCAAAGAGGCGGGCGGACTTTGGCTCGGGCCTGGTGCACTTGCACAAGCAGGCGGGCGTGACGGCCACCAAGTACGGCGTTGGGCTGTGGTGCCAGAACAGGCCCGAATGGCAGATCACCGACCTCGCCTGCATGTCCCAGAGCCTCTTCACCGTCTCCATCTACGACACCCTCGGCCCAGATGCCACAGAGTTCATTATCAACCACGCAGAGCTGACTTGCGTGGTCGCGGGCCTGAACCACGTCACAGCGCTGCTCAAGCTGAAGCCGCGGCTGCCGACCCTTAAGATCATCATCGTGCTGGACCCAATATCTCAGGGCGAGCTCCCAGGCGAGAGCAAGGGTGATCTTTTAAACTCTCTTGCTAGCGAGCTTGGTGTCGCCATCCACTACATCCGCGATGTCGAGGCTCTGGGCGAGAAGCAGCCCGTGCCATTCAACCCACCAACACCAGACGACACTTGCACTATCAACTACACCTCTGGCACAACAGGCAACCCAAAGGGCGTCGTGCTCTCGCACCGCAATGCACACGCCGCCACATGCTCGTCCATGGTACTCTTCGGAAACGATAAAATACACACCATCTGCTCGTTTTTGCCACTCGCCCACATCTACCAGCGCTGCGGCGAGCACGGCGCTCTCGCAGCCGGTTCTGGCATCGGGTACTTCCACGGCAACGTGGCCGAGCTCGTCGAAGATTTGCAGATGCTGCGGCCTACCACCTTCTCCGGCGTCCCCAGGCTGTACAACCGCTTCGGCTCCAAGATCAAGGAAGCCACTATCGAAGCCTCAGGCGTGAAAGGCGCACTCTCCAGGCACGTCGTGTCCGCCAAGCTCGCGGCCATCAAGGACAAGCACAACCCCACGAACACACACATGCTCTATGACCGCATCTGGGCGAAGAAAGTGGCTGCTGGACTCGGTCTGGATCGCTGCGAGATCATGGTCAGCGGCTCCGCGCCTATCGATCCTTCGCTACACTCCTTCCTGCGCATCGTGTTCGCCAATAACTTCACCCAAGGCTACGGCCTCACAGAAACATATGCCGTCGCCCTCGCCCAGCACGAAGGCGACTTCTCAATGGGCAATTGCGGCGGCGCGACGCCTAATGCCGAACACATGCTCCTCGACGTCCCGGACATGGACTATCTTTCAACCGACAAGCCGCACCCCAGGGGCGAATTGCTCACGCGCGCGACGACCATGTTCAAGGAGTACTTCCGCAATCCTGAGGAAACGGCCAAGGCCATCGACGCGGATGGGTGGTTCCACACGGGTGACATTTGCAGCGTCGACGAGATGGGTCGCTTCAGCGTCATTGATCGACGGAAGAACGTGCTCAAGCTCGCGCAGGGCGAGTACATCAGCCCCGAGCGCATCGAGAACGTGTACCTTGCGAACTGCGGATACATTGCATCCGCATACGTACACGGCGACTCGCACCAATCTTTCCTGGTCGCCATCTTCGGCGTCGCGGTCGACATCTTCCCTGCATTTGCGTCCAAGGTGCTGGGCCGCACGGTCACGGAGGCGGAAGTGGCAGAAGTGTGCAAGGACAAGAAGATTGAGAAGGCGGTGCTCAAGGAGCTGGATAAAGTGGGACGCAAGAATAAGTTTAACAGCTATGAGCGTGTTAAGGCTGTTAGGCTGTTTTTGGACCCGTTCACGATTGAGAATCAGTTGTTGACGCCGACGTAAGTGGTCATACTCTTTGACAGTTGGGACTTTGCTAATGATGGACAGGCTTAAGCTCAAGAGGCCGCAGACGGCGAAGGTATTCCGACAGCATTTGGATGATTGCTATGAGGAGGCGTTGGCGGCGGAGAAGACGGTCAAGGCGAGGTTGTAGGTGGTGGTGGATGTTTTGTTGGAGTGGAGAAGGGGATGGTGAGATTGTTGGACTGCATATAGACGGAAGTACCAATGCGATGGGATGCTCTTGTGATACAGTATATCTAAGTTAGCGATAATATAAATGTTACGAAATCTGTAGGCTTGGTTCTGCTTGCATTTTCCCATGTACCAGCGCCTCAATCAGCTTGTATTCTGTATGGAAAACTCAGCAAGATTTCAAATATTCTGTATGGAAAACTCAGCAAGATTTCAAATGATCCAAGGCTAGCGAATTCCCGTGCACTGTGTGACAGAAAAGTCGGCACGGCATTTGATGCAGGGGTCCCGCCGTCACGGTCCACGCGTTGCTGTGGTCAACCTCCGCACCCAAATACCCCAACATTTGCAAACAAACACCCGCTCACGTCGACACACTCCCTTGCATCCCCACCCCACCCGCCAATACGCTCCAGAGCCACGAGGCACGCCAATAATCGACCCCCACCTTATCCCCCGTATGCGATCATGAGCGAAAACGACGAGACCGAGACGCCCGCGCGACCGCGCACCTCGCGCTTCAAAGAGCACACAAACACCACAAGCTCAATCCACCCCCCGCCCAACGAGCTCTGGAAAGACCTCGGCATAGAAGACATGCTCGATGAATTCAATGAGGAGAATGCCGCGCCGCCGGCCGCAAGCAAGGGCGGAACCCGCAAGACGCCGATATTTGGCAAGCCGGTTGTTGCACCACCCACTGCTCCCGAGAGCACCAATACGCTGGGCCGCTTCTCGCGCGCGTTCGCATCCGTGTTTGGCAGCGTGCTGGGGAAGCGCAAGGCTGGCGCTTCGGACGCGGAAAAGGAGAAGCTGGTTCTTGATGAGCGCAAACAAGCTGCTGACGAGGCGTACCATGCGCTCAAAGTCGCGCAGCAACAGGGCCTTATGCCCACGCCCAAAGTGTTCCGCCGACCCGTCGTGTTCAAAGAGGGACATGTTGTTGGGAATACGACTCCCGCGCCGCGCACACCAGGCACACTCTACCGCTCCCCGAGTAAAAAAGAGCTCGTCAAGCATAAGAAGCTATCCAAGCGCGTGTCAGACCTCGAATTCAAACTCGCTAGCGCACGCAAGGAGTTGAATACCGTGCTGCATAAAGATGTGCCGCCCGTGCCGTCCTTGCCGAAGATGATGATGCTGCCAAAAGAACATGAGAAGGAGAAGGAGAAGGAGAAGGAGAAAGAGAAAGCAAGTCCCGATTCGAGCGACGCGGAACTTAGTCAGGACACGCACATCACTACCCCGTCCCAAACCCCAATCGGCAAAATCATTAAAAAGCGCAAAGCAATCTCCACCGACGATGAGCGCGACGAAACATACAAGCCCATCCCCACCGACAGCGAAGCCGACATCTCTCACCCCAGTGCACGTGACCTCGAGCCCGACTCACACGCACGACGTAGCATCAAGCGCGTGAAATCCAGCTCGTCGACTCGTAGCGCGCGGCTGACGAAGCGCCAGAGTAAGAGGGATCTGCGGAGAGATGAGGCGGTGAGGATTGTGCCGGATGGGAAGAGGGTTCCTGATGTTCCGAGGATTCCGGCCGGGGTTGGGGGGAGGGTGGCGAGGGTGGACGGGGGGAATGATGGGTATGGGGGGTTGGGGCATGAGATGTTTTGAGGGGATTGATATGGGTGAGGCTGGTCTGCTTGCTACTTGGATAACATGTGTGTTCTTTACGTCTCTGGCGGCATAATGGTTTGGCGTTTTGGATGCTGGTTTGACGTTAAATGTCTTTCTCTCAAGCGGTGTCTTTTTTCTCAAAGCATGCCTTATTTTCAACGAGCAACACGACGAGACGATTTTACTTTACTTTCTTGTCTTCTTTTTGCTTCTGGTACATAACTACAACTTGTATAACGTGTTTC
>Ga0265798_10001798_pt1 | contig 32578 bp, 34 predicted proteins | sample P3T30metagenome_FD_192430 | JGI IMG/M metagenome (GOLD analysis project Ga0265798, IMG submission 192430) | Plant litter microbial communities from East Loma Ridge, Irvine, California - P3 T30 | ecosystem: Environmental > Terrestrial > Plant litter > Unclassified | place: USA: California... | reverse complement strand
ACCGCGTCCGCATGGTGACGGCGAGCTTCCTCGTCAAGAACCTGCTCGTCGACTGGCGCGTGGGCGAGCAGTGGTTCTGGGACACCCTGGTCGACGCCGACGAGGCCAACAACCCCGCGAACTGGCAGTGGACGGCCGGCTCGGGCGCCGACGCCGCCCCGTACTTCAGGGTGTTCAACCCCGAGCTGCAGGCGAGCAAGTTCGACGGCCACCGCAACTACGTGCGCGAGTGGGTGCCCGAGGTCGACGACGAGTCGTACCCCGAGCCGATGGTCGACCTGAAGCAGTCCCGGCGAGAGGCGCTCGACGCGTACGAGACCATGCGACGGACGACCGCATGACCGCCTCGCCCCGCACCTCCGGCATCGACGCCGTCTTCGACGCTCGTCGCCGCGACGAGAAGGCCCCCAGCGCCGTCTTCGCCACCTTCGACCACGACGGCGTCACGCACCACGGCAGCCGGGGCACGGTCGACGGCACCCCGTCGGGCGCGGTGCCCGGCCCGCACACCGCGTACCGCATCGCCTCGTGCACGAAGAGCGTGACGGCGACCGTGCTGCTCGCGCTGCGCGACGAGGGCCGGCTCGTGCTCGACGCGCCCGTCACGCAGTTCGTCCCCGCCTTCGCCGACGTCGAGCTGCCGACCCCCGACTCCCCCGTGCCGACGGTGCGGATGCTGATGACCATGTCGGGCGGGCTGCCGACCGACGACCCGTGGGGCGACCGCCAGGAGTCGATCACCGACGACGAGCTCGACGCCCTGCTGCGGGGCGGGCTGCGCTTCGACAGCGTGCCCGGCACCGCCTTCGCCTACTCGAACCTGAGCTGGGCCCTGCTCGGCCGTGTCGTCTCCGCGGTGACGGGCAGCCCCTACCGCGAGGTCGTCGAGCGCACCGTGCTCGAGCCCCTCGGGCTCACGTCGACCGGGTTCACCGTCGACGTGCCCGCCTCGGGCGGCCTCGCCGTCGGGCACCGCCGCGGCGACGACGGGTGGGAGGCCCTGCCGTTCTCGGGCCCCGGGGCCTTCTCGCCCATCGGCGGGCTGTTCAGCACCACCACCGACCTCGCCCGCTGGGCCCGCTGGCTGGCGTCGGCGTTCGACCCCGAGGGCCGCGGCGACGTCGACGGCGTGCTCAGCCGTGCCTCCCGACGCGAGATGCAGCAGGTGCACCGCTCCGTGCCCGGCGTCGGGGCGCACCCCGGCGGCTACGGCTTCGGCCTGTTCGTCGAGCACCACCCCGACTTCGGCACCGTCGTCTCGCACAGCGGCGGGTACCCCGGCTTCTCGGCGCACATGCGCTGGCAGACCGCGACCGGGCTCGGCGCCGTGGGGCTCGAGAACGCCACCTACGCGCAGGTGTCCGTGCCCGTGGCGCAGGCGCTCGACGGCATGATGGCCGACGCCGAGGAGGCGCGGGTCGTCGTGCGTCCCTGGCCCGAGACGCTCGCGGCGGCCGAGGCCGTCGAGGCCGTCGTGCGCGGCGGCGCCGTGCCCGACGGGCTGCTGAGCGAGAACGTCGAGCTCGACGTGCCGCTCGAGCGTCGCCGCCGGCTCTGGGCCGAGGCGGTCGAGTCGGTGGGCGGCCTCGTGGGCGTCCCCGGGGTCGTGACCGGCGCCTCCTCGATCGTGCGCGACGAGCCCGACGTGCCGGACGCCTCCTCGGCCGTGCCCTCGCACCGCGTCTGGCACCTGCCCGCCCGTCGCGGGTCGCTGCGCCTCGAGGTGCGCCTGACGCCCGAGGGCCGCCCGCGGGTGCAGACGATCTCGGTGCGGGCCGTCCCGGCGCGCTGAGGGCCCTAGCCTGTCCAGGTGACCGTCCAGTACCGCTCCTCCCCCGTCGCCGGCATCGACCCCGTGCGCCTCTACGACCTGCTGCGCCTGCGCGTCGACGTCTTCGTCGTCGAGCAGGAGTGCCCCTACCCCGAGCTCGACGGGCGCGACCTCGAGCCCGACGCCGTGATGCTCTGGGCCGAGGAGGACGACCAGGTGCTCGCCACCGTCCGCCTGCTCGTCGACCACGCCGACGACGGGATGCGGATCGGACGCGTCGCGACCGCGGCCGCCGCCCGCGGCCGCGGACTCGCCGCCGACCTGATGCGCGTGGCGCTCGAGCGCTGCGCGGGCCGCCTCGTGCGGCTCGACGCCCAGGCGCACCTCGAGGGCTGGTACGCCCGGTTCGGGTTCGTCGTCGACGGCCCCGGGTTCCTCGAGGACGGCATCCCGCACGTGCCGATGTCGCGCTCCGTCCCCGACGCCACGGACTGACGGTCTCGGCGGGGCGCCCCGCCGGCGACCGCGCCCGCCTACACTCGGGCCATGGAACGCCGTCCGACCCCGCCCCGAGAGCGCATCCTCCAGGCCGCCCGGAGCGAGTTCGCCGCGCTGGGCCTCTCCGGCGCCCGCATCGACACGATCGCGCGCGAGGGCGAGGCGAGCAAGGAGCGCCTCTACGCGCACTTCTCGACGAAGCGCGACCTCTTCGACGTCGTGCTCGGCGAGAGCATCGACCGCTGGCTGCGCGCCATCCCCTTCGACGCCCACGACCTGCCCGGCTGGGCCCGGCGGCTCTACGACCACCTCGCCCTCAACCCCGACGACGCCCGCATGCTGCTCTGGGGCCAGATCGAGGGAGCCTCGCTGCCGAGCCCTGGCGTCGTCGACCACGACCAGCTGGAGGCGCGGCGCGCGGCGGTGCAGGAGGCCCAGCAGTCGGGCGACATCGCCCCGGGCTGGAACGCCGACGAGCTGCTCACCATGGTGTTCGGCGTCGTGCTGGGCTGGTTCGTCACCCCCGCGGCGACCAACCTGCACGGCGGGCCGCACGAGCGCCGGTGCCTCGTCGTCGAGCAGGCCGTGCGGCGGCTCGTCGGCTGACCGCCGCCGGCGGGGCCGCGGAGCGACGCGCTCCTCGTCGGGGTGAGGGCGCCCTCGGGGGCCGACCCGCGCCTCCTCGGCCCCGGCCGGTCGGGCCCGAGTAGCGTCGCGGTCGTGACCACCTCAGAGCTGCTGCCCGACCTGTCTCCCGACCTCCGCACCGTGCTCGACACGGTGCCCGACACCGGCACCGTCCAGGGCGGCGACGTCGTCTGGGACGACCGGGGCACGCCCCTCGAGGGCTGGCTCGCGACGCCCGGCGAGGCGTCGGACGAGCTGCGGCCCGCCGTGCTCGTGCTGCACGACTGGTTCGGCGTCGTCGACCACGTCAAGGTGCGGGCGACGATGCTCGCCCGCCTCGGCTACGTGGCCCTCGCCGGCGACGTCTACGGCCAGGGCGTGCGACCCGGACCGGCGGAGGCCGGCGCCCAGGCCGGCGCCTGGTACGGCGACGTGCCCGCGTTCCGTGCCCGCCTCGCCGCCAACCTCGAGCGGCTGCGGGCCGAGCCCGGCGTCGACCCGTCGCGCATCGCCGTCATGGGCTACTGCTTCGGCGGCTCGGGCGCGCTCGAGCTCGCCCGGTCGGGCGCCGACGTGGCCGCGGTCGCGTCGTTCCACGGCGGACTCGGCACGGCCCTGCCCGCCGAGGAGGGGGCGGTCCGCGCCCCGCTGCTCGTCATGACGGGGGCGGCCGACCCCGTCGTGCCGGACGACGCCGTCGTCGCGTTCGAGGACGAGCTGCGCGCCGCGGGCGCGCCCGACTGGCAGATCGTCAGCTACAGCGGGGCGATGCACGCGTTCGCCGTGCCCGGCACCGACTCGCCCGACCACGGCGCCCAGTACCAGGCCGTCGCCGACCAGCGCTCGTGGCGGCAGCTGCAGGCGTTCCTCGACGAGGTCCTCTAGGCGACCCGGCCGGGCGTCGCGGCCGGGCCCCGGGCGTCGCGGCCGGGCGCCGGGCGGCGCGGCCGGGCCCTAGGCGGCCGGGCCGCGGCCCGAGAGGGAGCGCAGCTGCACCGCGGTCGCGATCGCGGCGTGGGCCGCCTCGGCGCCCTTGTCCTCCTTCGAGCCGGGCAGGCCGGCCCGGTCGAGGCCCTGCTGCTCGTCGTCGAGGGTGAGCACGCCGAACCCGATGGGCTTGCCCGTGTCGAGCGACACCCGAAGCAGGCCCGACGTCGCGGCGTCCGACACGTACTCGAAGTGCGGCGTGCCGCCGCGGATGATCACGCCGAGGGCGACCACGGCGTCGGCGCCGGCCTCGAGGGCGGCCTTCGCGACCACGGGCAGCTCGAAGCTGCCGGGCACGCGCAGCACCTCGGCCGTCGCGCCGAGGCGCTCGACGGTGGCCAGCGCGCCGGCGAGCAGGCCGTCGGTGATGGTCTCGTGCCAGGTGCCGGCGACGACGGCGACGCGCACGCCGGTCCCGTCGACGTCGATCTCGGTGGGGGCGCCCTCGACGCTCATGCGGTGTCTCCTCGTGTGGGTCCGGTGGACGGGTCTCCGTCGCCGGGGGTGCCTGCGGCGGGGTGGACGGTGGTGTGGGCCGCGGCGGCGGTGTCCGCAGCAGCGGCGGTGTCCGCAGCAGCTGCGGCGGCCCGGTCTCGCTCGTCGAGCCACACGACGAGCTGGGCGATCGACACGACGGGCACGCCGTCGCGTGCCCCGAGCGCGACGAGGCCGGGCCAGCGCATCATCTCGCCGTCGTCGGCGACGATCTCGCTGATCGCGGCCACGGGGCGCAGGCCGGCGGCGCGCATCAGGTCGACCGCCGCCTCCGTGTGGCCGTCGCGCTCGCGCACGCCGCCGGGCCGGGCGCGCAGGGGCAGCACGTGCCCCGGCCGCCTCAGGTCGTCGCGCACCGAGGCCGGGTCGGCGAGCACCCGCAGGGTCGTCGCCCGGTCGGAGGCGCTGATGCCCGTCGTCACGCCGACGGAGGCGTCGACGCTCACGGTGTAGGCGGTGCCCCGCGCGTCCTCGTTGCGGGCGACCATCGGCGGCAGGTCGAGGGCGTCCGCGATCTCGGCGGCCATCGGGGCGCAGACGAAGCCCGACGAGACCCGCACGGTCCACGCGAGCCACTCGGGCGTCGCCAGCTCGGCCGACAGCACCACGTCCCCTTCGTCTTCGCGGCCCTCGTCGTCGGCGACGATGACGGGGCGGCCCTGGCGCAGGTGGTCGAGCGCGGCCTCGATCGAGGAGGCGCCGGTCGCCTCGGCCGCCTCGGCCGCGACGGCCGGGTCGGTCCGGTGCACGGCGGCGGAGCCGGGTCGGACCGTGCCCGCCGCGTCGGGCGTCACGCGGTCGCCCCTGCCCCGAGCGCGAGCATGCGGCGCACGTGCCGGGCGACGACGTCGGTCTCGACGTTGACCCGGGTGCCGGCCGCCGCGGCGCCGAGCGTCGTCGCCGCGAGGGTCTCGGGGATGAGGCTCACCTCGAACCAGCCGGGCTGCTCGCCGGGCTCGCTGATGGCGCTCACGGTGAGGCTGACGCCGTCGAGCGTGACCGAGCCCTTGTCGACGAGCAGGGGCGACAGCTCGTCGTCGAGGGTCAGCCGGACACGGCGCCACGCCTCGCCCTGCTCGGTCTCCACGACGGACGCGGTGCCGTCGACGTGCCCCTGCACGATGTGCCCGCCGAGCCGGTCGCCCACCCGGGCGGCCCGCTCGAGGTTGACCGGCGAGCCCTCACCCAGCCCGGCGAGCGTGCTCACCGTCAGGGTCTGCTTCATGACGTCGGCGGTGAACGCGCCCTCGGCGCGGTCGACGACGGTGAGGCACACGCCGCTGACCGAGATCGAGTCGCCGTGCCCGGCGTCGTCGACGACGAGCGGTCCGCGCACGGTCAGCCGGACGCTGTCGCCGACGTCGTCGACGCGGACGACCTCGCCGACCTCCTCCACGAGCCCGGTGAACATCAGCGCACCGCCGTCACGCTCGGAGCGGCCGCCCGCGAGGGGGCCGGGGCGTCGGACGCGCCCGCGCGGCCCGCGGTCACGGCGGCGCACGAGGAGGTGCGGTGCAGCGGTGTCATGTCGGTCTCCGTCCAGATGGGGCGGCTCCGGGGGACGACGCTGGGTCGCTCGGCAGGACGTGCTCCACAGGAGGACGCCCGGCCCGCGCTTCCTCTCATCCGGACTGTGACCGTCGGCACCGGAGTTCCACCGGTTCAGCCGGCACCACGCCCTGACGGGCGTCGTACCGGGTCGCGGGCTGTGACCGCCGGTTCAGATTTGCACTGACCCCGGAGCGCGTTGCTCACCGGCGACCCTAGCACCGCGGCCCCGGAGGCCGTCGGGCCCGGGCTCAGTCGACGACGAGGCCCAGGTGCGCGGCGAGGACGCCCGCCATCGACGCGAGCTGCAGCTGGTCGATCGTCGCGCCGCGCAGGCCGTCGAGGCCGTCGACCCGGTCGAGGTCGGTGGTGCGCAGGTCGGTGTGGGCGAGGGAGGCGCCGGTCACGTCGAGCGTGCCGACGCGGCAGTCGACCAGGGCCACCCGCAGCGCCACGGCGCCCTGCAGGTCGAGCTCGCCGACCACGCAGCCCTCGAGCACCACGTCGGTGAGCCGCGCCCCGCGCAGGTCGAGGTAGTCGATCTTGCCGCCCACGACCCGCACCGACTGCCAGGAGGCGTCGAACAGCTCGGCCGACCCCCAGCGCGGGCGCTCGACGCGGACGTCGCGCCAGGTCGCCCGGGCCGACGACAGCTCGGGGGCGAACGAGTCGGACACGACCGACTCGACGACGCGCGTGCCGCGCAGGCGGGCGCCGCCGAGCCGGGGCGACTCGAACACGCACTCGGCGAACGACGACCCCTCGAGGTCGCGGTCGGTGAGGTCGGCGTCGACGAACCGCTCGAGCTCGCGGTGGTCGCGCGGCCCGAGCAGGTCGGAGCCCATGTCGACGAGGCCCTGCGGGTCGAGCGGGTCGAGCCGCGGGGCGTCGGTGCCGCCGGCCGCACTGGCGACGGACCGGGACGAGGGGCGGCGGGGCGGTGTCATGCGGCCACGCTAGCGGCGGGCTCCGACAGCGCCGCCGCCTCCTCGGCCGCCCCGGCCCGACGGGCGCTCAGCACTCGACGACGTTGACCGCGAGGCCCGCCCGGCTCGTCTCCTTGTAGCTGTCCGCCATGTCGCGACCCGTCTGCCGCATCGTCTCGATGACGGTGTCCAGGCTGACGACGTGGCTGCCGTCGCCGAGCAGCGCCATGCGCGCGGCCGCCACGGCCGTGCCGGCGGCGATCGCGTTGCGCTCGATGCAGGGCACCTGCACGAAGCCGCCGACCGGGTCGCAGGTGAGGCCGAGGTGGTGCTCCATCGCGATCTCGGCGGCGTTCTCGACCTGGCGCGGCGTGCCGCCGAGCAGGCCGGTCAGGGCGCCGGCGGCCATCGACGAGGCCGAGCCGACCTCGCCCTGGCAGCCGGCCTCGGCGCCGGAGATCGAGGCGTTCCGCTTGTAGAGGGACCCGATGGCGGCGGCGGTCAGCAGGTAGTCGCGGGCCAGGGAGGCGCGGGTCGCCCCGTGGAACCGCATCGCGTAGTAGCCCACCGCCGGCACGATGCCCGCGGCCCCGTTCGTCGGCGCCGTGACGACGCGCCCGCCGCCCGCGTTCTCCTCGTTGACGGCCATCGCGTAGGCCTGCAGCCACTGCGCCGGGAGGTCGGAGGTGAGCAGCGACGAGGCCTGGCCCTGCTCGACCGCGGTGCCGGACAGGGCGTACCGCTCGGCCCGCTCCTCCTGCAGGCGCAGCCGCTCGGCGACCTGGCGGGCACGGCGCGGCACCTTCATCCAGCCCGGCAGGACGCCGGAGGCGGCGAGGCCGGTGTCGACGCAGGCCTCCATGGCCGCCCAGCGCGCGTCGAGGCCGGCCCCCGCGGCCTCCTCGCCGTGCAGGGCGACCTCGTTGCGCCAGGCGAGCTCGGCGATGCCGAGGCCCTCGGCGTCGCAGAGGCGCAGCAGGTCGTCGGCGTCGCGGAACGCCAGGGGCGCCTCGCGTGCGGGCACGGCGTGCTCGTCGTCGCCGTCGCGCACGACGAAGCCGCCGCCGATCGAGAAGAAGGTGTCGCGGGCGATGCTGTCGCCGGCGACGTCGAGGGCCTCGAGGCCCATCGCGTTGGGGTGCCGCGGGATGCGCGTGAGGGGCGCCATGCGCAGGTCGCCGCGGGCGAAGGCGATCTGGTGCGTGCCCAGCAGGCGGATGCCGCCCCCCGCCTCCACCGCCTCCTGCATGCGCGCGACCACGGCCGGGTCGCCGGTCTCGGGGTCGAGCCCCGCGAGGCCGGCGAGCACGGCCGACGGCGTGCCGTGGCCGAGGCCCGTCGCGGCGAGCGATCCGTAGAGCACCACCTCGACCCGGGCGACGTCGGCGAGGCGGCCGGCGTCGCGCACGCCCTCGACGAAGAGCCGGGCCGCGCGCATCGGGCCCACCGTGTGCGAGCTCGACGGGCCGATGCCGATCGAGAAGAGGTCGAGGCCGGAGACGTAGTCGGTCATCGTGCTGCTCCTGGTGCTGTCGGGGAGTCGGGTGCGGACGCGGTCGCGCCCCGGGCGTGCTCGGCCATCGCGACCGACATGTCGGCGAGGAACCGCTGCACCGTGCGCAGCTCGGCGTCGTCGAAGCGGTCCATCACGGCCCCGCTGAGCCGGCCGAGGGGGCCGAAGAACTGGCCGGCGACCGCGCGCGCGGCCTCCGAGTAGTGCACGAGCACCCGGCGCCGGTCGACGTCGTCGCGGCTGCGGTGCACGTGGCCCGCCCGCTCCAGCCGGTCGATGACGCCCGTCGCGGCGCCCGAGGTCACGCCGAGCAGCTCGCCGAGCCGGCCCGAGGTGACGGGGTCGCCGCGCTGCTCGGCCTGCATGACGTGCAGCAGCGCCTCGAGGTCGATGTGGCCGAGGCCCTGCTGCCCGGCGAAGGCCTGGGCGACCCGCTGCGACTCGGTGGTGAGCCGCTGCATCGAGCTGACGACGTCGCGCCGGACGACGTCGTCGTGGGCGCGGGGGCGCTCGGCGTCGTGCCCGCCCGGTGCGGGCGTCGCGGTCGTCGTCGGGTCGGTCATCGCGCCTCCTCCCCCGATTCTCGTCGATCCCGGGCGCGCGGTGTGCCACGGGCTCAGTCGCTGAGGCTCTACGGGCCCTGCCGTGGACCGGTGAGAGGCCCCGGATCGACCTCCGAGGCCTCCCCCGGGTCGATCTGAGGCCTCTCGCCCTCCCGGTCGGGACCGTGGGTCAGCCGCAGGCGCCCCAGAGCCCGGTCCCCGCGTCGCGGGCCGCCGCCGCGGCCGCGACGAAGGCGTCGCGGTAGCGGTACGGCTGGTCGTAGGTGTCCTCGGTGCCGAAGCCCGAGGCGACCAGCTGCTGGTTCAGCATGCCGCCTCCCTCGGTCCAGACGTAGCGGAGCAGCCGGTCGTAGCGGTCGGCGTCGCCCTGCGAGGCGTCGTCCTCGAGCCAGACCGTCGAGCCGACGGGCAGCAGGCCCGTCGTGTAGGCGCTCGCCTCGGGGCCGAAGCAGTCGACCGGGGCGTCGGGCTTCACCGTCTCGGGCGTGTCGACCCCGATCAGGCGGATGCGCTCGCGCCGGCCGTCGTCGGTCGTCACGACGACGAGCGTGTCGCCGTCGACGACGCGCTCGACGCCGGCCTCGACGGCCCCCGCGGGCACCGACGACGGCGGCGCGACGGCGCCCGGCGACCCGCCTCCCGGGCCGCCGTCGAGCAGCTGCGGGAACGCGATCACGACGACGGCGCCCACGACCACCACGGCGAGCCCGAGCAGGGCGCGCCGGCTGCGGGCGGAGGAGCGGGTGCGGCGACGGGACGCCGCGGTCGAGCGGCTCACTCGGCGAGCCGCGTGCCGCGCAGCTCGGGCAGGGCGAGGGCCGCGGCGGCGGCCACCACGAAGACGCCGCCGAACACGGCGAAGAGCACCGGCGTCCCGCCGAGGACGAGGAGGGGCGGCACCGTCAGCGGGGCCGCGATCGAGGCGATCCGGCCGACGCCCGCCGCCCAGCCCGCACCCGTGCCGCGCAGCCGCGTCGGGTAGAGCTCGGGGGTGACCGCGTACAGCGCGCCCCAGGCGCCGAGGTTGAAGAACGACAGGAACATGCCCGAGACCACGATCTGCGCCGCGCTGCCGCTGACCGCGCCGACGCCGAAGGCGGTGGCCGCGACGGCCGAGCCGAGCAGGAACGTCGCGAGCGTGCCGCGACGGCCCCACCGCTCGACCAGCCAGGCCGACGCGGCGTAGCCCGGCAGCTGCGCGAGGGTGATGAGCACCGTGTACTCGAACGACTTCACGAGCGGGAACCCGGCCTCGACCAGCAGGGTCGGCAGCCAGACGAACGCGCCGTAGTACGAGAAGTTCGTCGCGAACCAGACGAGCCAGATCGCGACCGTGCGGCGGCGCAGGCCCCCGCCGAGCAGCGAGCCCACGGAGGCGCGGGGCGCGTCGGGCGAGCGCGTCGCGTCGGGCGCGTCGGTCGCGTCCGATGCCGGGGTCGATGCCTGTGCCGCTGCTCGTGCCGCGGCCGCTGGCGGGGCCGGTGCCGCCGCCGGCGCGGGCGCGGGCGACGGCGCCGGCACGCCCGCGGCCTGCTCGAACAGCCGCACCGTCCGCTCCGCCTCGTCGTGTCGCCCGCGCGACTCGAGGAACCGCACCGACTCGGGCATGCGCAGGCGCACGAAGACGGCGTACAGCGCCGGCAGCGCGCCGATCAGCAGGGCCCAGCGCCAGCCGTCGTCGCTCGTCGGCACCACGAGCCAGCCCACCAGGGCCGCCGCGATCGAGCCGACGGCCCAGAAGGCCTCGAGCAGCACGACGACGCGGCCGCGGATGCGACGGGGCGAGAACTCCGAGACGAGGGTGGAGGCCACCGGCAGCTCGGCGCCGAGGCCGAGGCCGACCACGAAGCGCAGCACGAGCAGGGCGCCGACCGACCAGCTCAGGGCGCTGACGCCGGTCGCGAGGCCGTAGACGAGCAGGGTGAGGGCGAACACCGTCTTGCGGCCCAGCCGGTCCGACAGCGAGCCGCCGACGGCGGCGCCGATCGCCATGCCCGCGAACCCGGCCGAGGCGACGAACGCGAGGGCGCCCTTGTCGCTGCTCCAGACGACCGCGAGCTGGGCGATGACGAACGACAGCAGCCCGACGTCGAGGGCGTCGAGCGCCCAGCCGAGTCCCGAGCCGACGAGCAGGCGCCCGTGCCGCCGGGTGAAGGGCAGCTCGTCGAGCCGCTCGGTGCGGGTGGGGGGCGTGCGGGTCGCGACGTCGTCGGTCATCGGGGTCCTGGGGTGGGGGGCGGAGGAGCACGGCCCGGTGCCGCGTCAGGGCGCCGGGTCCGCCGACGGGCCGCCCTCGGCGAGCGCGAGGCCGAGGTGCTGCGCGTACTGCTCGGCCCGGCGCCGCACCTGGGCGCGTCGACGATCGGTCCACGCTACCCAGGGATCGATCTCGACCGCGACCGTGCCGCGCGCGACCGTGCTCCGCCAGGTGCCGACCACGCGCCCGTCGACGACGACGGCGGGCAGGAACCGCCCGTTCGCGGCGGGCACGAGGCGACCGGCGTCGGCCGGCGCGAGCGACGCCTCCCTCGCCCCGTAGCCGAGCAGCAGCTCGTCGAAGGGCGGCAGGAGGCGCAGGTCGCCCCGGGCGGGACGCCCCGGCTCCCCCTCCCCCCGCTCGATCCACGGGACGCCGTCGACGACGGTCGTCTCGACGTCGTCGACGAGCGCCACGGCGTGCCGCGCCTCGGTGAGCGTGAGGCCGCCCCACCACGCGACGTCGTGCACGGTGGCGGGACCCCGGCGTGCCAGCCAGCGCCGGACGTACTCGGCGAGCGCCTCGTCCCGGTCGCCGACGCCGCGCGTGCCGGGGAGCCACTCGTCGAACAGCGCGAAGCCCTGCTCGGTGCCCCGCGGCTCGGCGAAGACGATCACGCACCGCGCGCTGAGCCAGCGCAGCAGGTGCGAACCCCGCTCGCCCGCGGTGTCGACGCCGGCCCGGCCGACGGCCCCGAGCAGCTCGGGCCTCGACAGCCTGCCGTGCTCGGCGAGGGAGGCGACCACCGCCTCCTCGGCCCGGGCGAAGTGCTCCGGCTCGAGGCCGGCGCGTCGCCAGAGGCCCCGGCTGGCGAGCAGCGAGCGCGGGGCCAGCAGCTCGGTCAGCCACCGGAGGTCGTCGCCCGCGGTGACGAAGAGCGTGCCGCGGGCGGGCCAGCCGCGGACGACGCTGCGGTCGGCGAGGGCGGCCCGGACGGCGGCCGCGTCGGCGCCCCGGGTGCGGAGCGCGAGGGCCCACGTCGCGGCCGCGAGGTCCTGCGCCTGGGTGCCGAGCATGCCCCGCGCGGTGTCGGCCACTGTCGCGTCGCCGGGCACCGAGACGCGCTGGGCCGCGGTGCGGGCGACGGCCACGGCGCGGAGGTGCGTCGTGGCCGAGGTGCCGGACGAGGAGGCGCGGGCCATGCCCGCAGTGCAGGAGCCGTGAAGGTGCCCGGCGGGTCGGGCGCGGGGACGATGTGACCGTAGGCTCCGGCGCACCGGACCAGCTCGGTCCGAGACGGAGGCACCACCATGGCAGAGAAATCGGCGAAAAAGGGAACAGCGAAGACGGCGGTGCGGAGCCTCAAGGAGAAGCGCGCCGACAAGAAGGACAAGCGCGACACCGCGTCGCACGCGGAGGACGCGGTCTCGTCCGTCAAGAAGCGCTGACCCGGCCGTCGGGGGACGCCGCCGCGCCGCGGCGCCCCTGACCACCGTCACGACCGGGACGTGCGCCGTCCGATCGGGTGACAACGGGCGTGATGCCGAGATACCCTCGGCTCGGGGAGACAGGGCCCCGATCTGGAGGACCCGCCATGACCCGACGCACCGCCACGCCCCTCTCCCGACCCGCCCGACAGGCGGGCACCCCGCGACGAGGCCGACTGCGGGCCGTCGCCGCCGCCGCCACGACCGGCGTCGTCGCGCTGGCCCTCGCCCTCGGGGGCGCGACCACCGCCTCCGCGGCCAAGGGGTCGTCGTGGGGCGAGTTCCAGGTCACGGGCTCGGCCCGGGCCTACACGGGCACCACGACGCTCGACGGCGGGTTCCCCGCCACGACGTTCACCTCGACCTCGCGGCAGGCCACCGTGCCCGGCGGCTCGAGCACCTGGCAGGCGGCCTCGACGCCGCCCGGCGTCCAGTACGGCAGCAGTCGGGGGCTGCCCTATCTGAACCAGCGCCCGGCGCAGGACTCCCCCACCGCCGCCGGCGCCGCCGTCACGACCTACACGTTCGCCTCGGCGACCCCCTCGTCGGGCTGGTCGTTCGTGCTCGGCGACATCGACGCCGACCAGGCCCGCGTCACCGCGACCGGCGCCGGCGGCGCCGTCGTGACCGCGGACCAGCTCGGGTTCCAGGGCGTCTACAACTACTGCCAGGGCGGCGGGACGCCGTCCTGCGACAGCGCGGGCGTCGGCGACCGGCCGCGCTGGGACGCGGCCTCGCAGACCCTCGTCGGCAACCCGGCCGGCACCGACACCGAGGGCGCCGCGGGCTGGTTCAGCCCGTCGGTGCCGCTCGAGACGCTGACGATCACGTACCAGCAGCGCACCGGGTTCCCCGTCTACCAGACGTGGTTCGCGACGCGGACCTTCAGCGCGTCGGGGACGGCGACCGTCGGCACGGGCGAGACGGCGACGCCGTACGCCGGGGCCACCGTCACGATCACGAGCGCGTCGGGCGCCGTCGTCGCGACCACCGAGACGGACTCGGAGGGCCGCTGGTCGGTGCCTGCCCTCGTCGCCGCCGCCGGCTACACCGCCACCGTCACGCCGCGGGGCGCGGACGACGCGCAGCCCGTCGGCTTCTCGACCGCCACCACGGACGCGACGGGGGTGGACTTCGTGTTCCCGGCCGACGCCGTGGTGCCCGAGACCGTGACGGCGACCGGCGTCGTCGTCGAGGGCGACGAGGCCGGCACCCCCGTGGCCGGGCGCGAGGTGCAGATCGTCGCGGAGGGCTCGGACGTGCCCCTCGCCTCGACGACCAGCGCGGAGGACGGCACGTTCTCGTTCGCGGGCCTCGACCCCGACAAGCAGTACGCGCTCGTCGACGTGGCGAGCGGCCTCTCGACCGGGTTCTCGGCGCCGCAGGACATCACCGGGTACGTCGTGCCCGAGGAGCCCGCCACCGTCGCCGCCAGCGGCACGATCAGCAACGCCGACGGGACCCCCGCCGCGGGCCAGACGCTCGACTTCGTGCCGGTGCCCGACGACCCGGACGCCCAGCCGACGGGCCCCGACGCCACCGTGACGACCGGCGCCGACGGCAGCTTCACGGTCGACGGTCTCACCCCCGGCGGCGACTACGTGGTCGTCGTCGGCGACGACGCGGAGCACCCGGTCCCCTTCACGGCCCCCGCCCTCGGCGAGACGCCCGTGCCGGTCGACCTCGTCGTGCCCACGGCCGACTCCGTCTCGGTCGACGGCACCGTCGTCGACGCGGCCGGGGCCCCCGCGCCCGGCGTCGCGGTCAGCCTGCTGCCGGCCGACGGCGACGTGCCGGTCGCGACCACCGAGACCGAGGCCGACGGCCGGTTCGTCTTCACCGACCTGACGCCCGGGACGACCTACCGCCTCCTGGTCGACGGGGCGGGCGACCCCGTCGAGTTCGTCGCGTACGTCGACCGGACGCTCGGCACCTTCGCGCTGCTCGCCGACGAGGTGCCGCCGGTGCAGCCGCCCGTGACCGACCCCGGCACGGGCGACCCCGGCACCACGCCGGGCGGCGGCTCGGGCACGGCGCCCGGCACCGGCGCGGGCACCGGCTCCGGCACGGGCACGGGCACGGGCACGTCGACCGGCACGGCCGGCGGCCGCGGCCCCCTCGCCTTCACCGGCGGCGAGCTCGACCAGCCCCTGCTGCTCGCGGGCGGGCTGCTGGCGGCGGGACTGGGCCTCGTGGGCGCGGGCGCCGTGCTGCGACGTCGTCGCGCGGCGTCGGCCCCGGCGGCCGAGGTGACCTCCTCGGGGCGCTGACCCGCGCCTCCTCGGCCTCCTCGGCCGGGCACCGACGTCCGCGGGCGGCGCGCTGTACCCCGGACGCGGAGCCGACTCGGCGGGTGCGGCCGCGCGCGCGGGCCTACCGTCCAGGGCGCGCCCGGTGGACTCCCGGGGCACCGCGGAACCGCCCGAGGAGGCACACATGAAGGCAGTCGTCTGGCACGGCATCGGGGACATCCGACTCGACGAGGTCGAGAAGCCGACCATCCAGGACCCGAACGACGCGATCGTCCGCATCACGCGCAGCGCGATCTGCGGCACCGACCTGCACTTCGTGCGCGGCACGATGGCGCCGATGCAGGAGGGCACGATCCTCGGCCACGAGGCCGTCGGGGTCGTCGAGCAGGTCGGCGACGCGGTGCGCGGGTTCAGCCCCGGCGACCGGGTCGTCATCAACAGCACCGTCTCGTGCGGCTCGTGCCGGTACTGCCGCGCGGGTCACACGGCCCAGTGCGACAAGGCCAACGTGAACGGCCCCGACGCGGGCACCGCGTTCTTCGGCGGCCCGACCTCGACGGGCCCGATCGACGGCCTGCAGGCCGAGTGGGTCCGCGTGCCGTGGGCGCGCAACAGCCTCCACCCGCTGCCCGACACGGTCAGCGACGACCAGGCGATCCTGCTCAGCGACATCTACCCGACCGGCTGGTTCGGGGCCGAGCTCGCCGGCGTGCGTCGCGGCGACGTCGTCGCCGTGCTCGGCGCCGGCATCGTGGGGCAGTTCGCGATCGCGTCCGCGTTCCAGCAGGGAGCCTCGCGCGTCATCGCCATCGACGGCCTCGAGGACCGCCTCGCCCAGGCCCTCGCCCAGAACGCCGAGGTCGTCGACTTCAACCGCGAGGACCCGGTGCAGGCCGTCAAGGACCTCACCGACGGCATCGGCGTCGACGCCGTCATCGACGCCGTCGGGGTCGACGCGCAGCACCCGTCGTCCGGGCCCGCCGCCCCCTCCGCCGAGGAGAAGAGCGGCTTCGAGCAGGAGGTCGCGCAGGTCGCGCCCGACGCCGCGCCCCGGGGCGACCTGTGGGTGCCCGGCGACGCGCCCTCGCAGGCCGCGCGCTGGGCCGTCGAGATCGTCGCGAAGTACGGCCGGATCGGCGTCATCGGCGTCTACGCGCCCACCGTCGAGACGTACCCCATCGGCGCCGCGATGCTCAAGAACCTCACGATCCGCATGGGCAACTGCGACCACCACTCGGTCACCCCGCCGCTGATCGAGCGCGTCGCCGCCGGCCTCTTCGACCCGACGGCGCTCATCACCGAGCGCGAGCCGGTCGGAGACGCCATCGCGGCCTACGAGGCGTTCGACCGCCGCGAGCCGGGCTGGCTCAAGGTCGAGCTGACGACGGCGTAGGCCCCGAGCCCTGCGGGGCGCGGGACAGCCGAGGAGGCGCGGTGCAGGCACGACCCGCACCGCGCCTCCTGCGCGTCACGGCTCGGGCGCCTCAGGGACGGACGATGCCGGCTCGGAAGTCGTCGTCGGACAGCTCGGGCGGGCCGTCCTCGGCGGCCTGCGGGTCCATCCACACGGCGTCCCAGCGGTGGCCGTCGAGGTCGTCGAAGCTCTTGCTGTACATGAAGCCGAAGTCCTGGGCGCCGGCGGAGGTGCCGCCTGCTGCGAGGGCCTTCTCGTGGAGCGCGTCCACCGCCTCCTTGCTGTCGGCGGAGAGCGCGAGCTGCACCTCGGTGCTCGTCCGGGCGTCGACGATCTCCTTGCCCGTGAACTGCGCGAAGAACGGCCGGGTCAGCAGCATCGCCCGGATGGTGTCGCTGACGACCACGCTGACCGCGTTCTCGTCGCTGAAGCGGGGGTCGACGGCCCAGCCGAGGGCCTCGTAGAACCGCCGGGCGGCCGGCAGGTCGTCGACGGCCAGGTTGACGAAGATCATCGTGGGCACGGCGCCGTCCGCTCTCTCGGTCCACCGGGGCCGGTCGCCCCGGTGCGTGCGGGAAGCGTGCCGCCGGGCGTGCACGACGTCAAGGGACGGAGCCGGCGGCCCCCGCCGTCGTGGGATGCGGGCGCCGCACAGGACGCGGGTGTTGCCTGTCGCCATGCAGAACACCACACTCGGCAACGTCGACGGCGGACTCGACGTCGGTCGCATCGGCCTCGGCCTCATGGGCATGTCCGCCTTCTACACCGGCAGCGGCACGGACGACGACGAGTCGGTCCGTGTGATCCACGCGGCGCTCGGCCACGGCGTCACCCTGCTCGACACGGCCGACATGTACGGACCGCACACGAACGAGCAGCTGCTCGGCCGCGCCCTCAAGGGCCGTCGCGACGACGCCGTCGTCGCCACCAAGTTCGGCAACGTGACCGACCCCGAGGCACGAGCCGAGCGGGCGATCGACGGCCGCCCCGAGTACGTGCGCGCCTCGATCGACGGTTCGCTCAAACGTCTCGGGATCGACCACGTCGACCTGTACTACCAGCACCGCGTCGACCCCCAGGTGCCCATCGAGGACACCGTCGGCGCCATGGGCGAGCTCGTCCAGGCCGGCAAGGTGCGGTTCCTCGGGCTGTCGGAGGCGTCGCCCGAGACGATCCGCCGGGCCCACGCGACCCACCCGATCACGGCACTGCAGACCGAGTGGTCGCTCTGGAGCCGCGAGGCCGAGGCCGAGGTGCTGCCGACCGTCCGTGAGCTCGGCATCGGCTTCGTGCCGTACTCGCCCCTGGGCCGCGGGTTCCTCACCGGCACCCTGCGCTCGGTGGACGAGCTCGCCGACGACGACTTCCGCCGGTTCAACCCGCGGTTCGACGGCGACAACCTCAAGGCCAACGTCCGCATCGTCGAGCAGGTCGACGAGGTCGCCCGCCAGGTCGGCGCGAAGCCCGGCCAGGTCGCGCTCGCGTGGCTGCTCGCCAAGGGCGAGGGCATCGTGCCCATCCCCGGCACGAAGCGCCGCGCCTACCTCGACGAGAACGTCGCCGCCGACGCGATCGAGCTCACCGAGGAGCAGGTGCACCAGCTCGACGACGTGGCCGCGCCCCGGGGCGACCGGTACGCCGACATGTCGACGATCGACCGCTAGGGCGCGTCGGGCCTGCCGCCGATCGTCGAGGGCGGGTCTTCCGGGTCCAGGGCGGGTCTCTCGGGACCCGCCCTCGGCCCGGAAGACCCGCCCTCGACGCGTGCCCGGCCGAGGAGGCGCGGGTACGGTCGACCGATGGACGACGTGATCAGACGACGCGCCCTCGTGCACGGCACCGTGCAGGGCGTCGGGTACCGCTTCTCGACCGAGGGCGAGGCCGACCGCCTCGGCGTCCACGGCTTCGTGCGCAACCGTGCCGACGGCACCGTCGAGGTCGAGGTCGAGGGCACGCCGGAGGCGGTCGGCCTGCTGCTGGCCTGGCTCGAGGAGGGGCCCGCCGGCTCCGTCGTCGAGCGCGTCGACGTCGAGGAGCTCGCGCCGACGGGTGAAGGCGGCTTCGAGACGCGGCGCTGAGCGGGCCCGCACTGGGCAGGCCCTGCGTCGTCCGGGTGGGCACCGACCGGGCAGGCACCGTCAGGAAAGGCGCCGTCCGGCCCCTGGACGGAGAGGACCCGACCCGGGTGCTCACACGCACCCGACAGCGTGGAGTTCCCGGACCGGGCCGGTGGCGCCCGCGAAGGGCGCGCCACAAGTAGTAGCAGGCCGGACCCGAGCGTCGCCTGAGACGCGCGGGCGGGCGCGTGATCCGTGCACGCCGTGCAGATCCGCGTCCCGACCTCACAGAGGAGGCTCGGCGTGCGTCTCCATCATGAGCAGCACCACCGAGACAGGAGCGCCCGATGACCACGACCTCCGTCGTCCCCCCGACGATCGACAGCACCGCAGCCCCCTGCCGGCGCGCTCCGTGCGGTCCCGTCCTCGGCCGGTCGTCCTGACGTGCCGCCCTTCGACCGCGTCGTCGAGCGCCACGGCACGACCGTCCTCCGCGTGTGCCGCGCGCTGCTCGACACCGCCGACGCCGACGACGCGTGGTCCGAGACCTTCCTGGCCGCTCTCGTGGCCTGGCCCGACCTCCCGGCCGACGTGAACGTCGAGGCGTGGCTCGTCACCGTCGCGCGGCGCAAGGCCCTCGACGTCCTCCGCGCCCGGGCTCGGCGCCCTCAGCCCGTCGAGCTCGTCCCCGAGCCGCCTGCCCCCGTGCCCTTCGACGAGCTCGTCGCCCGCGACGACGCCCTGCTCGGCGCGGTGAGGTCGCTGCCCGACGGCCAGCGCGACGCGGTCGTGCTGCACCACCTCGCCGGCCTCAGCCACCTCGAGGTGGCCGAGCTGACCGGCCGCAGCCACGCCGCCTGCCGCCGCTCGGCCGCGGACGGCGTCGCGGCCCTGCGTCGAGCCCTCTCCGACGCCGCCCCGGCCGCACCCGACGCCCGACGGGCACGTCGCCCGCTGCCCTCTCCCGAAGGAGCCCTCCGATGACCGACGCCCCCGCACCCGCCGTCGAGCTCGACGACGACCCGTCGCTGCGGCTCGGGCTCGTCGCGGCGACCGACAGCGCGCCGGGGCCACGCCTCGACGCCCACCTCGACGAGCTGCGCGACCGGCTCGCCGACAGCGCCGCCTCGGCGGGAACCGTCGACGTGTTCTGGCGCACCGTGCCCTCCCCGGTGGGCGACCTGCTGCTCTGCGCGACCGACGTCGGCCTCGTACGCGTCGCGTTCGACGTCGAGGACCACGACGCCGTTCTCGACCGCGTGGCCGTGCAGGTGGGGTCGCGCGTGCTCCGGTCGCCGCGCAGGCTCGACGGCGTCGTCGTCGAGCTCGACCAGTACTTCGCGGGCCGCCGCCGCGACTTCGACCTCGTGCTCGACCGCCGGCTGTCGCGGGGCTTCCAGCGCACCGTGCTCGAGCACCTGCCCGAGATCCCCTACGGCGAGACGGCCAGCTACGCCCGGGTCGCCGCGGCGAGCGGCAGTCCCCGTGCCGTGCGAGCCGTCGGCACGGCCTGCGCCACGAACCCGCTGCCCGTCGTCGTGCCGTGCCACCGTGTGGTGCGCAGCGACGGCACCCCCGGGCGCTACCGAGGCGGCGAGGCCGCCAAGGCCGTGCTCATCGGCCTCGAGTCGGGGGCGCGCTCGTGAGCGGCGTCGTCGTCGGCGACGACGGCCTCGCCCGTCCGCCCTGGGCGGCGGTCGACCCGATGCTGCGCGAGTACTACGACACCGAGTGGGGCATGCCCGTCCGCGACGAGCGCGGCCTGTTCGAACGGCTCAGCCTCGAGGCGTTCCAGTCGGGGCTGTCGTGGGCCACCATCCTCCGCAAGCGCGAGGCGTTCCGCGCGGCGTTCCGCGACTTCGACCCCGACGTCGTGGCCCGCTTCGACGACGGTGACCGCGAGCGCCTGATGGCCGACGCGGGGATCGTGCGCAACCGGCTCAAGATCGACGCCACCATCCGCAACGCGGGCGCGACGGTCGCCCTCCGTGAGCAGGGCGGCCTCGTCGACCTCGTCTGGTCGCACCGCCCGGCCGAGACCCCCCGGCCGGTCGAGCTGGCCGACGTGCCGACGACCTCGCCCGAGTCGGCGGCCTTGTCGAAGGCGCTCAAGGCGGCCGGGTTCACGTTCGTCGGCCCGACGACCATGCACGCCCTGATTGAGGCCGCGGGCATCGTCGACACCCATCTCGTCGACAGCCACCGCCGCGGGTCCTCCGGCGTCTGGGGCGACGACCGGTGACCGACGTCGCCGCCCGGCCGTTCAGGCTGCGGCTCGAGACCGACGGGCCCTACGACGACGCGCACGCCATCGGGCTGCTGGCCGCCCACAGCGTGCCCGGAGCCGAGCTGACCGACGTCGAGGCCCGCACCCACTCCCGCCTCGTCGACGTCGCCGACCGTGACGAGCCGAGCCGCGTGCTGCGGATCGACCTGCGCCTCGACGACCGCGGGGCCGACGTCACGGCCACCGCCTCCGCCGGGCTCCCGCCCTCGCCCCGAGACGCCGAGCGCGTCGAGCACCTCGTCCGGCGCTGGCTCGACCTCGACGCCGACGTCGCCGCGGTGATCGCCGTGTTCCGCGACGACCCCGTGCTCGGGCCCCTCGTGCAGGCGCGCCCCGGCATCCGTGTCACCGGCAGCCCCGACGGGTGGGAGGCGGCGGTCACCACCGTGCTCGGCCAGCAGGTCTCGCTCGCGGCCGCACGCACCTTCGCGGGTCGGCTCGTCGCGGCCCTCGGCAGCGACGTGCCCGGCACGGGGCTCCGACGGTTCCCCCGGGCCGACGTCGTCGCGGCCACCCCGGTCGACGACCTGCGCGCGGCCGTCGGGGTGACCGGCGCGCGGGCCCGCACGCTCCACGCCGTGGCCGAGACGGTGGCGGGCGGCCTCGTCATCGCCCCCGACGGCGACCGCGCCGCGGTGCGCGCGACGCTGCTCGCCCTGCCCGGCATCGGCCCGTGGACGGTCGACTACCTGTCGGTGCGCTCCCTCGGCGACCGCGACGCCTACCCGGCGGGCGACCTCGTCCTGCGCCGGTCGCTCGGCGGCGTCTCGACGCGGCAGGCCGAGGTGGCCTCCGCGCCGTGGGCCCCGTGGCGGGCCTACGCGCTCTTCCACCTGTGGTCCGCCGCCCTGCCGGCGGGGCCCTGAGCGTGGCCGGCGCGCCCCTGAGCGCGGCCGGGTACGCCGTCGGCGCCCTCGCCTCGGCCCGCGCGCCGACGCACCCCGCGCACGACGCCTACTGTCGGAGCGGATCCGCCCACCGAGAGGATGCCCCATGAGCACCACGAACGACCACGCCCCCGAGCACGGCGACGACCGTCCCCTGGAGGAGCGCGTCGAGGAGGCGGCCCTCGCCTCCCACGACGTCGCTGCGGCCCCGGCGGGCCACCCCGCCGACGGCGCGACCGACAGCCAGGGCCGCCCGGCCGGCGACGACGACGCCACCCCCGACGGCGACGTGACCGAGCGCCTCGGCGGCCCGATGTCGGGCGAGGACGGCTACGTCGCGGTCGACGCCGCGGGCGTCTCCGGCGACCGCACCGCCGGCCTCACCGCGGACGACGAGGACGGCCGCGGCGAGAGCCGGGCTGAGCCGGGCGCGCAGGTCACCGGCAGCGGCGGACGCTGAGCCGGGCCTCGGGCCCGACCCGGGCGTCGCAGGGTCGCAGGGTCGCGTGGTCGCGGGGTCGCGGCGTCGCGGCGTCGCGGGGTCGCGGGGTCGCGGGGTCGCGGCGTCGCGGGGTCGCGGGGTCGCGGGGTCGCGGGGTCGCGGGGTCGCGGGGTCGCGGCGTCGCGGCGTCGCGGCGTCGCGGCGTCGCGGGGTCGCGGGGTCGGCGGCATGGTGCAAGCTGGTCGAGATGACTTCCTCGCGCGCGCACCTCGACGACTTCGCCTCCTTCATCCAGGCGTCCCCCTCCTCCTTCCACGCCGCGGCCGAGGCCGCCCGCCGGCTCGACGAGGCGGGCTTCACCGCCCTCGACGAGACGGCCGCGTGGCCGACCGGCCCCGGGCGGCGCTACGTCGTCCGTGACGGCGCTGTCATCGCGTGGGTCGAGCCGGGCGGCGCCTCGGCGACGACGCCCTTCCGGGTCGTGGGCGCGCACACCGACTCCCCCGGCTTCAAGCTCAAGCCCAAGCCGACGACGGGCACCCGGGGCTGGGTGCAGGCCGGCGTCGAGGTCTACGGCGGCCCGCTGTTCAACTCGTGGCTCGACCGCGACCTCGAGTTCGCCGGGCGGCTCGTCACGCGCGGAGGAGGCTCGCACCTGGTGCGCACCGGGCCGCTGCTGCGCATCCCCCAGCTCGCGGTGCACCTCGACCGCGGCGTCAACTCCGAGGGCCTGACCCTCGACCCCCAGCGGCACCTCGCCCCCGTGGTCGGCGCCGGGCCCCTCGGCCAGGCCGACGTGCTCGGGCACCTCGCCGGCCTCGCCGGCCTGTCGGGGGCCGACGTCGTGGGCTACGACGTCGTCGTCGCCGACACCGCCGCGCCTGCCGTGCTGGGGCTGTCCGGCGAGCTCTTCGCGGCCGGCCGCATGGACAACCTCTCGTCGACCCACGCCGGCCTCGCCGCCCTGATCGCGACCGCCGAGGCAGAGCTCGACCACGTCGCCGTCTTCGCCGCCTTCGACCACGAAGAGGTCGGCTCGGCCACGCCGTCGGGCGCGGCAGGGCCCTTCCTCGAGGACGTCCTGGCCCGGGTCTCCGCCGGGCTCGGCGCCGACGCCACCGACCACCGCCGGGCGCTGGCCGCGTCGTGGTGCCTCAGCGCCGACGCCGGCCACGCCGTGCACCCGAACTACCCCGAGCGCCACGACCCTGCCGTCCAGCCGATCGTCAACGGCGGCCCGCTGCTCAAGATCAACGCGAACCAGCGCTACGCCACCGACGGCCTCGGCGCGGCCGAGTGGGTCCGGGCGTGCGAGCAGGCCGGGGTGCCGTTCCAGGAGTTCGTCTCGAACAACAGCGTGCCGTGCGGCTCGACCATCGGCCCGATCACGGCGACGCGCCTCGGCATCCGCACGATCGACGTGGGCGTGCCCCTGCTCGGCATGCACTCGGCACGCGAGCTGTGCGGCGTGGACGACCCGGCCTCGCTGTCGGCCGCGGCGGCCGCGTTCCTGGCCCCCGCCTCCTAGGCGCTCCCGCCGCCGGGCCGGCCGCCCCCGGGCGGCCCGGCCTCAGCCCAGCGCGACGGCACCGCGCTGCCCGAGGACCCAGGCCGTCATCTCGGGCCAGGGCCCGAAGCCGGACTCGGGGGTGAGGTGGCCGCCGCCTCGGACGACGTGCTGCCGGGCGTCGAGGCGGCCCCGCCAGGTGTCGCCGAGCCCCAGCGGCAGCCACGGGTCGTCGTCGCCCGCGACCACGACGCTGTCGCCCGTCGCGCCCGCCGTGAGCAGGCGTCCGTCGAAGAGCTGCGACTCCGCCGCGTCGGGGTCGGCGGTCGTGCCGCCGTCGACGAACGCGTGCACCGCGTCCTGCCCCGCGATCAGCTCGGGCGACGGGGGCGACACGAGCGCCACCCGGTCGGCCCGCAGCGGGTCCGTCCCCGCCTGGAGCCGCAGCCAGAGCAACGTCGACAGGCTGTGGCAGACGACGGTGACCGGGCCGGGGCCGAGGGCGGCGTGCTCCGACCGGACCACCGCCTCCCACGCTGCCGGGTCGGGCTCGTCGGGCGAGGGCAGCTGCGGGTAGCGCACGGCCGTGCCGAGGCGTCCGAGCTCGTCGGCGAGGAGGTGCTGCCAGTGTTCGGCTGGTCGGCGGTTCTGCCAGCCGTGCAGCAGCAGCACGCCCGGCGCGGCCCCCGACGGGTCGGCGTCGACGGCCCCCGCGGCGGTGCTCGTGCGTGTGCTCTCGGTCGTGCTCGGCGTCGTGGTCACGTGCCGATCCTGCCCGAGCCGAGCCCGTGCCGTGCCAGGCTCGACCCATGTCGTCACGCAGCGTCCCGCCCGGCTTCGTCGACGCCTGGGACTTCGACGGCGAGCCGACGCTGGCCGGGCCCGTGCCGACGGGGTTCCACGAGACCGTCGTCTCGCGCGTCGTCGGTCACGGCGCCGACGACCACCGGGTCGCCGGGGACGCCCTGCTGGGCTGGCAGGTGCACCGCGGCTCGGGCTTCGTGCCGCTGCAGGTGCCCGACCGGGCGCGGGTCGGAGTGGTCAGCCTGTGGGCGATCCCGTTCGGGCCGCTGCGGCCCCGCGTGGCCTGCCGGGTCGTCCGGGTGCTCGACGACGAGCCGGCCGCGCCCGGCGCGGCGACCGGCGAGACCGCCCAGGCCGGCGAGGCGCCCGACGCGGCGACCGGCGGCGGTGCGGGCGCCCTGCCCCGCTCGACGGGGTTCCTCCACGCCGCCCTCGTCGGCCACCCGCAGCGGGGCTGGGAGAGCTACCTCGCGACGCGGCACCCCGACGACCGCGTCACCCTCGACATCCGCGTGGTGTGGCGCCCCGGGGCCTGGTGGATGCGCCTCGCCGGGCCGCTCGGCGGCCTCGCCCTCCACCTCCTGCTGCACCGCAACCTGCGGGCGCTCGACCCGGTGCTGCGCCGCTGAGCCGAGGAGGCGCCCGTCGCGCACACGGACCGCACCGCCGGCAGATGCCAGACTGGCCTCCCCACCGCCCCGCCCCCTGCCCCGGCAGCGGCGTGCGCACAGACCGACGAGGAGGCGCATGGCCGCCAGACGCACACGCCGACGCGACGAGTCCAGCACCCGCGTCCGCGTCACGCGGGTCGAGCGCGGCGACCTGTGGGTGCGCGTCAGCACGATCGGCACGACGGGCGAACGGCCCTTCGTGCTCGTGCCGGGCATCGGCGTCTCGTCCGACTACTTCGAGCGGCTCGCCCCGAACCTCAACTCGTTCGGGCCGGTGCACGCCCTCGACCTGCCCGGCTTCGCCGGCGTCACCCACCCGCGCACGGCGCTCGAGATCCGGCAGTTCGCCGACCTGGTCGGCGCCGTCATCGACGACCTCGGCCTGAAGGACCCGATCGTCGTCGGCCACTCGATGGGCACCCAGATCGCGACGGACCTCGTCGCCCGCCGCCCCGAGCTCTCCACCCTCGTGCTGATCGGCCCCGTGGTGAACCCCGCCGAGCGGCGCGTGACGGTCGCCGCCCGACGGTTCCTGCAGGCGGCCTGGCACGAGCCCGGCCGGGTCAAGGTGCTCGCGCTGCGCGCCTACCTCGTGTGCGGGGTGCACTGGTTCTCGCAGGTGCTGCCGAAGATGATGACCTACCCCATCGAGCAGCAGCTGCCGAAGGTGCGCGCGCACACGCTCGTCATCCGCGGCGAGCACGACGCCGTCGCGCCGCGCAGCTGGGTCGAGCAGATCGGCCGTCTCGTGCCGTCGTCCCGGCTGTGGGAGATGCCCGGCGCCGCCCACTCGGTCATGCACGCCCACGCGGAGGAGGTCGCCCGCCTCTGCGTCGAGCACGCCGAGCAGCCGCCCCGGCCCGGCGAGGGCGGCGACCTCAAGCACTACGCGGACGCCGGCGACGGCTCGGAGCGGGGCGAGTTCGCCTTCACGCCCCGGGGCGTCGTGCAGGCCGTGGCGGCGACCGTGCGCGAGGGCGTCGCGATCGCCCGGGGCGACGACGCCGGGGTCGGCCGTGCCAAGTCGGACCACGCGGAGGCGATGCTCGAGGCCCACGAGCGCGCCGAGCGCCGACGCGACGAGGAGGCGCGCCCCGGCGCCGAGGACGCCCACGACGCCGACCGCGACGGCCTCGACGACCGGACCGGCGCCTCCTAGGCTGCAGGGCGGTCTCGACCGCGGTCCGTTGCCGGCGCCCGCTAGGCCCCGCCGGTCACCGTCAGCACGACCAGGGCGACGTTCAGGGCCACGACGATCGCGACGGCCGCCCACGCCACGACCCGGGTGCCCGTCGCGTTGCGGCCCGTCCCCATGAGGCGGGCGTCGCTCGTCACCACGACGAGCGGCACGAGGGCGAAGGCGATGCCGAAGCTCAGCACGACCTGGCTCAGCACGAGCAGCCAGGTCGGGCTGATGCCCGTCGCGAGCAGCACCAGGGCCGGCACGAGGGTGACGACCCGACGCACCGTGAGCGGCACCCGCACCCGCAGCAGCCCGTGCATGATCTCGGCGCCGGCCATCGAGCCGATGGACGTCGACGCCAGGCCCGACGCGAGCAGCCCCACCGCGAAGAGCACGCCCACGACCGGGCCGAGCGCGTCGCGGATGGCGTCGTGGGCCCCGGGGATGGTGTCGGTGCCGGTGCGCCCGGGCAGGGTCGACGCCGCGAGCACGAGCATCGAGATGTTGACGCCGCCGGCGACCACGAGCGCGAGGACGACGTCCCACCGGGTCGCCCTCAGCACGCGGCGACGGTCGTCGCCCTCGGCCACGGTGCCGTGGTGGTCGCGGACCAGCGCGGAGTGCAGGTAGACGGCGTGCGGCATGACCGTCGCCCCGAGCATGGAGGCGGCGAGCAGCACCGACTGCGCGCCCTCGAACCGGGGCACCAGGCCCTCGAGCATGCCGATGCCGGAGGGCGGCGAGAAGAACAGGCCGGCGCAGAAGCCCACCGTGAGGATCGCGAGCATGCCGATGACGACCGACTGGAAGACGTGTCCGCCCCGGTACCGCGTCAGCATGAGCAGCCCGAGCGAGACCGCGCCCGTGACGATCCCGCCGACCACGAGCGGGACGCCGAAGAGCAGCTGCAGGGCGAGCGCGCCGCCGATGATCTCGGCGACGTCGGTGGCCGCGGCCACCACCTCGGCCTGACCCCAGTAGGCGAGGCGGGCAGGACGACGGAGGCGCGCGCCCATGACCTCGGGCAGCGACCGGCCGGTCACCACCCCGAGCTTCGCCGACAGGTACTGCACGAGCACGGCGACCGCGTTCGCTGCGACGAGCACCCAGAGCAGGCCGTACTGGTACTGCGCGCCGGCGGTGAGGTTGGCGGCCACGTTGCCGGGGTCGACGTAGGCGATGGCCGCGACGAACGCGGGCCCGAGCAGGGTGCCGCGGGGCCTCGGGTGCGCAGGTCGTGCCGGTCGGCCGTCGGGCGCCTCCTGCACGGCGGAGCCCGGGGGTCGTGTCGTCGCCATGCAGGCAGCCTACCCATGTTTCGGCGTGCCGAACTTCTCTGTTGCTGTGGTCGAAACTCCTGACGGGCCGTCGGACGGACGACGGCCCCGGCCCGTGCCGGTGCACGGGACGGGGCCGTCGGGGCCTGCCGGGCGGACGCGCCCGGGGCGGGCTACTCGGTGGCGACGGTGATGGTCGCGACGCCGACGAGCATCTCGTCCTCGACGGCCTCGGTGCCGAAGGTCTGGTTCAGCAGCTCGGCCGCGTCCGAGCTGACGTGCACCGTGGTGCCCTCGAGGACGGCGTTCGTGCCCTCCATGCGGAGGGGCTGCAGCGTGCCGCCCCAGAGGTCGAAGAGGAAGGCGTCCTGGGCGACGATCTGGTCGCCGACCGTCACCGTGCCGTAGAGCTCGCTCTCGCCCGGGTCGATGCGGAAGTCGCTGAGCTCGACGACCGTGCCGTCGGCGGCGGTCAGGCTGAGGCCCGAGCCGTCGTGGTCGATGTTGCCCTGCACGTACGGCCGCACGTCGCCCTCGGGGTCGTAGTAGTCGACCGTGCCGCCGGTGATCGGGAACGAGAACGTGCCGTCCGTGAACGTGGCGGTGCCGACGACGCCGGGGGTGAGGCCCAGCGTGCCGAGCGCGTCGACGAACGAGGCGTCGACGGCGACCTGCGTGTCGACGCCGGCCGTGAGCTGCGGGATCGAGGCCAGCGGCTCGGCGCTGGCGGCCTCGGACGGCTCGGTCGCGTTGGTGGGGTGCGTCGGGGCCGTGTTGTTGCTCTCCGAGTCGGAGGTCGACGAGCACGCGGCGAGGCCGAACACGAGGGCGCCCGCGGCGACGACGCCGAGGGTGCTGCGGACGAGGGGGGAACGGTCGAGGAGGCGCATGGTGTCCTTTGCGTGTCGCGGTCCGCGGTCCGCCGGCGGGGCCGGACGGGGCGGGTGGTGTCGGTGGCGCGGGTGGTGGGGGTGGTGCGGTGGTGCGAGTGAGGCTGTGGTGCGGGTGGTGCCGGGTGTCGCGGTGGCCCGGTGCCGCGGGCCCGGTGCCGATGTGGACCGAGGGGTTCGGCGCGGCGGCCCGGCCGGATCGGTCAGCTGCCGTGCCGGGAGGTCCCGACGCCCCTCGCAGGGTCGTCGGGACCCGTCGGTCAGACCTGGTGGTCGGGCACGAAGCGATCGACCTTGCGGTGCCAGCGCTGCCCGAGGAGTCCGCCGAGGACGGCACCGGCGAAGCTGAGCACGAGGAGCAGGCCGAGGAACACGAACGACTCGAGCGACGACGACGACAGGTCGTCCATCGACGGCACCATGGGGTTCGGAGCCGACTGGTCGCCCGCCTGCACCCCGATCACGGCGCCGACGACGGCGACCACGATCGTGATGACGAGGCCCCAGAGCCAGGTCGCGAGGCCCTGCTTGAAGCCGGAGAACCGGGCCACCCGCGAGGCGGTGAAGCCGCCGACGAAGTAGCCGGCGAACACGATGACGAGCACGACGATGCCGGTCACCAGCGAGTACAGCTCGGCGTTGTCGCCGAGGTAGCCGCGGAACCCGTCGGGGTCGGAGCCCGACGAGGCAGCCACCACCGCGGAGGCGATGGCCGCGAAGACCACGAACAGCGAGACGCCGAAGCCCGTGGCGGCGAACCAGCCGAGCAGGCCGGCGCCGAAGCGGATGCCCGAGAACTCCTGCTTCTGCTCGGTCAGGAGCTCACGACGCAGGGCGACCGGGTCGGCGCCCTCGGCCACGAGCGGGTAGGCCTGCGAGCCGGTCGCGGTGGTCGCATCGCTCGAGCCGGGGCGAGCGGCCACGCGGCCGTCGTCGGTGCGCCAGGCGGTGGTCGGCGCGTCGTCGCCGCGGGCGGGGGCCGCCACGGGGGCGACGACCGTCGGCGAGTCGTCCGAGCGAGCGTCGTCGTCGGCGTCGGAGGCACGACGCTCGTCGGAGGCACGGTGCGCCTCGGCGGCGCGCAGCGCCTCGTCGTCGTGCAGGGGGCGGCCGGAGTCGTCCTGCGGAGCGGCCGACCAGGCACGCGAGGCCGGCGGGGTGGGCGCCACGACGGGCGGCACCACCGGGGCGGCGTCGTCGCGACGGTCGGCGTCGGCGTCGTCACGGCGGTCGGCGTCGACGTCGTCACGGCGGTCCGCGTCGGCGGCGCGGTCGCCGGTCTCGACGCGGTCGTGGAGCACCTCGGTGTCGGCGTGGTCCGAGGTCGGACGGTCGTCGGCGGTCGAGGACTCAGGAGTCGTCGCCGCGGCGGCGGCGACCCCGGGGCCGTCGGCGGTGCGACGGTCGGCGTCACCTGAGTCGTCGACACGGGCGGCGTCGAGACGCGAGTCGCGGGCCTGGTCGTCGTGGCCCTGGTCGTCGCCCTGCGCGGCGGCCGCGGCGGGTGCGTCGCCGAACGAGACGGCCGGCGGCGCGGCCGGGCCCGTCGAGGAGTCAGGAGCCGAGGTCGACGCCTCGTCGGCCCGGCGCTCGGCCGACCAGCCGCGGTCGTCGTCGCCTGAACGCTCGACGCGGTCCTCGGGGGCGACCGCCGGCTCGGCGGGCCCGTCCCCGGCCGTGCCGGGGCGGTCGACGTCGGAGCCGAAGTCGCCCGCGGGGCGGTCGGGAGCTGCGGCAGGCGCACCGAAGTCGACGGCCGGCTGGTCGGCGGCGGGCGAGCCGAAGTCGACGGCGGGCCGGTCGGCGGCGGGCGAGCCGAAGTCGACGGCCGGGCCGTCGGCACTGCGGCCGGTGCCGTCGGCGGGCGCGTCGGCGATCGTGTCGCCGTCGCCGCGCGGGGCGTCGTCGAGGGGGTCGCGGGCGGGTTCGCGCGGGGCGCGGTCGCGTGCGTCGCCCTCGTCGGCGCGGTCTCTGGGGGTGTTCGCGTCGGTCATGGGAGCTCCTCGTGATCGTGGCCTCGCGACGACCCGCTGGCCACGTCGCCGGTGCTCCGTGACCCCGGGTGTCGCCTGTGGTCTTCCTGAACGGTACGCCTGACGGCCGTTCTCGGGCGGGAGCCCCGCCCGGAGCCCGCGGACGCCGGCCACGCCGACGCCGGACGGCCCCGACCCCGGCCCGGCCGCGCGCCCTCGCCCGGCCCGCTCCCGGAGGCCCGGTAGCGTGGAGGAGGCGCCCCCCGCGACGAGCGGGCCCCGGCGTCGCGCGACGAGACAGACGACGAGACAGACGAGGACGTCCCATGACCGACACAGCCCCCACCGCCGACGCCGCCGACACCGCCGCGTCCGGCCCGGCCGCCCCCGGTCGCCCCAAGCCCCCCGCCGACATCGCCCGCTCGTGGCTGCTCGTGCCCGGCACGGCCCCCGAGCGGTTCGACCAGGCGTCGCGCTCGCGCGCCGACCAGATCGTCCTCGACATCGAGGACGCCGTCGACCCGGCCCGCAAGCCCGCCGCCCGCGACGACGTCGTCGCCTGGCTGACCGCGGGCGGGCGCGCCTGGGTGCGCATCAACGACCGCTCCACCGACTTCTGGTCCGACGACGTCGACGCGCTGCTCGGCCTGCCCGGCCTGCAGGGGGTCATGCTCGCCAAGACGGAGGCCCCCGAGCACGTCACCGAGACCTTCGACCGCCTCGGCGGCGCCGTCCGCGTGCTCGCCCTGGTCGAGTCCGCGCTCGGCATCGAGGAGAGCCCCGCCATCGCGAAGGCCCGCGGCGCCTTCCGCCTCGCGTTCGGCAGCGGCGACTACCGCCGCGACACGGGCACGAGCGCCGACGACCTGGCGATGGCGTACCCGCGCTCCCGCCTCGTCGTGGCGAGCCGCATCGGCGGCCTGCCCGGCCCGATCGACGGCCCGACGGTCGGCAGCAGCCACCCCGTGCTGCGCGAGCAGGCCGGCGTCGCCGTCGCGCTCGGCCTGACGGGCAAGCTCTGCCTCGACGTCGAGCAGCTCCCGGTCATCAACGAGGTCATCAGCCCCACCCCGTCGGACGTCGCCTGGGCACAGGACTTCCTCGCCGACTTCGAGGGCCGCGGCCGCGTCATCCGCGACGGCAGCGACCTGCCCCGCCTCGGCCGGGCGCAGAAGATCGAGAAGCTCGCCACGGCGTTCGGCGTCGCCCCGGCCAGCTAGCCGGCCGACTGCAGGGCCGAGGAGGCGCACCCCCCGTGGGTGCGCCTCCTTCTTTCGTTCTCCGCCCTTGACACACCGACTGTCAACGACATATCTTTGACACATCGCGACAACCACCGCGACACACACTTCGGACCCGGTCACGCCGGGTCGACCATCGAGAGGACGTTCCCCATGGGCAACGCACACCACCACATGGACCACGACCACCCCGACCACTCCGACCGCCGCGAGCAGCACGACCGCTTCGCCGGCGGGGGACGCTTCGGCCGCCCCTTCGCCCGCGGCCCTCGCCCCGGCGGCTTCGGCCCCGGCTTCGGACCCGGCGGCCCCGGCCCGTTCGGCGGGTTCCCGGGCTTCGGCCCCGGCGGCCACCGCGGCGGACGCGGCCGCGCCCGCAAGGGCGACGTCCGCCTCGCGGTGCTCTCGCTGCTCGCCGACGCCCCGTCGAACGGCTACGGCCTCATCAAGGCGATCGCCGAGCGCACCGACGGCGTCTGGAAGCCGAGCCCCGGCTCGGTCTACCCCACGCTGCAGCAGCTCGTCGACGAGGAGCTCATCGTCGCCGGCGACCAGGCGGCCAAGGGCGAGTACTCGCTGACCGAGGCCGGCCGCGCCTACGTGGCCGAGCACGCCGAGGCCGTCGAGGCGGCCTGGGCCGCGACCACCGGCGACGAGGGCTCGGACGAGTTCCGCGAGAGCCTCGGCAAGCTCTTCGGCGTCGTGCAGCAGTTCCGCTCGGGCGTCACCGACGCGCAGCGCGCGGCCGCCACCGCGAAGCTCGACGAGACCCGGCGCGCGCTCTACGCGATCCTCGCCGACTGACGGCTGACGGCTGACGGCTGTCGCCCGGCGGCCGGCTGTCGGCGCCCGGCTGCCGACGGACGGCGGACGGCGGACCGTCTGCGTCCGAGCGGCGGCGGCCCCGTCCGACACCGCCGAGTGGACGGAACACCGCCGAAGTGGGCGGTGTTCCGTTCACTCGGCGGTGTCGCGGTGCGGCGGCATCCGGTCGGCGGGGCGGGTCAGCAGGGCGGGTCGCGGGTCGGGTCGGCTGCGCGGGCCGCTGTCGGCGGCACGGTGCACGATGAGGGCGCACCAC
>Ga0265798_10001797_pt1 | contig 32580 bp, 32 predicted proteins | sample P3T30metagenome_FD_192430 | JGI IMG/M metagenome (GOLD analysis project Ga0265798, IMG submission 192430) | Plant litter microbial communities from East Loma Ridge, Irvine, California - P3 T30 | ecosystem: Environmental > Terrestrial > Plant litter > Unclassified | place: USA: California... | reverse complement strand
CGGTCTGGCTGGTGAACTCGTAGCCCAGGCCCTTCAGTTCGGCGCGCAGCTCGTCGTGGTTCTCGATGATGCCGTTGTGGACAAGTGCGATGCGGGCATTGTCTTCGGTCGGCGAGAAGTGCGGGTGGGCATTGTGTGAAGCCGGTGCGCCGTGGGTGGCCCAGCGGGTGTGGGCGATGCCGGTAAAACCGTCCAGGTTGGCTTCGCGCACCTGGATTTCGAGCTCGGCCACGCGCGAGGTGCTGCGCGAACGGGTCAGTTTGCCATCCAGGTGGACGGCGACGCCGCAGGAGTCATAACCCCGGTACTCGAGGCGTTTCAGGCCCTCGATCAGGACTGGCGTGATGACGCGCTTGGCAACTGCACCGACGATACCGCACATGGTAGACCTCTTTAATTGTTAGCAATACAAACTATCGTAGAGCAACTAGGATGAAATAAGCTTTCAGTTTCCTAGTATTCTTGAAATTATATTTCGTCATTAAACGATGATGAAATATAATTTCAGATCAAGACAATTATTTAAATAATATTTCATCATGGCAGACCGATATCCCATCGACGATCTGGATCGTCGCATCCTGAACGCGCTACAGACTGATGCATCGCATACGAATGCCGAGTTGGCCGAACTTGTCCACGTGTCACCACCCACTTGCTTGCGCCGGGTGAAACAGCTGACGGAGGGCGGCGTCATCGAGCGCCAGGTGGCGATCGTCGCGCCCGAGAAGATCGATGCGCGCCTGACCGCCATTGTCGAGATCACGCTGGACGTGCAGGCGGCCGAACGCATGGCGCAGTTCGAAACCCTGGCGGCCGGCGAGGGCGCCGTGCTGCAGTGCTACCGCGTGGCGCCGGGTCCGGATTTCGTGCTGGTGGTGCAGGTGGCGGACATGCCCGCCTACCACGAACTCGCCCACCGCCTGTTTACCGCACACGCCAACGTGCGCAACGTGAAAGCCTATTTTTCGACCCACCGCAGCAAATTCGATACGCGTATCACTCTGTGAGCACCTGGGATATCTGTGGACAACTTTGTGGATAGCAGCCCGGAAAAGCACAGGACAACCGTGTGATTACCCTGTGTTTTTCCTGTTCCTAAGCTGTTACCAAGCTGTCGATATCCAGAAGATTACTTCTTGACCTTCACCGGACGGCTCCAGCCTTCGATGGTCAATTGCTTGGGACGCGAGATGGTCAGCTTGCCCGCCGGCGCGTTCTTGGTCAGGGTCGTACCCGCGCCCAGGGTTGCGCCCTTGCCCACAGTAACCGGCGCCACCAGTTGGCTGTCGCTGCCGATGAAGGCCTCGTCCTCGATCACGGTACGGAATTTATTTGCGCCATCGTAATTGCAGGTAATGACGCCGGCGCCGATGTTCACGCGCGAGCCAACCGTGGCGTCGCCGACATAGGCCAGGTGGTTGGCCTTGCTGTGCGCGGCGACCTGGCTGTTCTTGATCTCGACGAAGTTACCGATATGGACGTCCTCGCCCAGCTCGGTGCCCGGGCGCAGGCGCGCATACGGGCCGATCTGCGACTTGTCGCCGACCACGGCGTCCTCGATGTGGCAGAAGGGCTTGATCAGGACGCCGGAGCCGACTTTCGCATTCACCAGCACGCTGTGCGCGCCGACGGTGACGCCGTCCGCCAGTTCGACCCGGCCTTCGAACACGCAACCGACGTCGATCGTCACGTCTCGCCCGCAGACCAATTCTCCGCGCACGTCAATGCGGGCCGGATCAATCAGGGTCACGCCTTTTTCCAGCAGGGCATGAGCGATATTCAATTGATGACGGCGCTCGAGCTCGGCCAATTGGACCTTGCTGTTGACGCCCGCCACTTCCCATTCGGCCGACGGCGACGCCGACACCACCGGCACGCCGTCCGCCACCGCTTGCGCGACGATGTCGGTCAGGTAGTACTCGCCCTGCGCGTTATTGTTCGACAGCGCCGCCAGCCATTTCTTCAGGTGCAAGGTTGGGATGACCATGATGCCGCTGTTGATCTCGCGGATCGCACGTTCCTGTTCGTTGGCGTCCTTTTCCTCGACGATGCGGACGATCTTGCCGTCTTCGCGCACGATGCGGCCAAGACCGAAAGGATTGGCCTGCTCGACTGTCAGGATCGCCAGCTTGTCCTTGCCTGCGGCCTCGACCAGGCGGCCCAGCGAGGCGGCGGTGGTCAGCGGCACGTCGCCGTACAGCACCAGGGTCGGGACGCTCTCGTCCAGCTGCGGCACCGCTTGCATCACGGCATGGCCGGTACCCAGTTGTGGCTGTTGCAGGGCGGTCTCGATCGCCGTGCCGGTCTCATCAGCCAGCTTGCTGACCATCTCCGGCACCGCTGCGCCCCCGTGCCCGTAAATCACGCATAATTTACTTAAAGCTAAGCTTCGCGCGGCATCGATTACATGCTGCAACAGCGGCTTCCCCGCCAATGGATGCAGGACTTTCGGTAAGGCGGACTGCATGCGCTTTCCCATGCCGGCGGCGAGGATCACAACGTTCATAGCGGTTCTCAAAAAGTTGATAATATGAAAAAGTCTAACACGCCAACTACGTTGGTTCAGCGCACTATTGCGCTCTTCACCGTCGCCATGTTCGCCCTGCTCGCCGCGTGCAGCTCGGTGAAGTTCACCTATAACCAGGGCGATACATTACTTTATTGGTGGTTGGATTCCTACGCCGATCTGGAAGGCGACCAGGCTGACATCGCCAAGCGCGACATCGACAAACTCTTCCAGTGGCATCGCCAGACCCAGCTGCGTGACTACGCGGCGCTGCTTGGCACCATGCAGAAGGAGCTGGCCGGCAATCCCACCCAAGCAGACCTGATCAACGTCTACAAGGAAATCCGTGTCCGCGGCGAGCGGCTAGCCACCCGCGCCGTGCCGGAGTTGACCACCCTCGCACTGTCCATCAAACCGGACCAGATCGCCGATATCGAGCGCAAGTTCAATGCGAAGAACAAGGAATACCGCGAGAAGTTTGTTGAAGGTAGCGTGGAAAAGCGCCAGCGTGCTCGCTTCAAGAAGGCGATGGAGCAGCTCAACCTGTGGTTCGGCCGCTTCAGCAGCGAGCAGGAAGACGCCCTGCGCCGCACCATGGACGCGCGTCCGCTCGACAACAATGTCTGGCTGGAAGAACGCATCTGGCGCCAGCGTCGCATCCTGACCCTGCTGCGCAAGTTCCAGCAAGAGAAGCCGAACCGCGACCAGGCGGCGGCCCAGGTCGCGGCGATGCAGCGCGAACTGTTCGGCCGCATGGAATCGCCCGAGCGCAAGGCCTTCTACGACACCAGCGTCGACCAGACCACCAAGTTCATCCTGACCGCAATCCGCATCGCCACGCCGGCGCAAAAGAAACATGCGCAGGAGCGCATGCAGGGCTGGATCAACGACTTCCAGACACTGGCGGCCGGTAAATAAGCGACGCGAAAGGGCGGCAAGATGCCCATGCTATAGTGCCGCCCATGCAAAAGAAGCCCTCTCCCAAGCCCCACGGGGCGCCGCGCCTGGCCCCGCGCCAGGTCCGCATCATCGGTGGTGCGTGGAAACGCGCACTGCTGCCGGTCGTCGACGCCGAAGGCCTGCGTCCGACCCCGGACCGGGTGCGCGAGACCGTATTCAACTGGATCAACCACCAGCTCCCGAACGACTGGGACCAATCGACCTTTCTCGACCTGTTCTCCGGCTCCGGCGCCCTAGGCTTCGAGGCGGCCAGCCGCGGCGCAGCCTCCGTCACCATGGTGGATTACCATAGTCCGGCAGCACGCCAGCTGGAAGCCAACCGCGACAAACTGAAAGCCGGCAACGTCACCGTGCTGCGCGCCGACGCTCTTCACCTGGCGCGCGACCTGGCCACCCGCGGCCAGCGTTTCGACGTGATTTTTGTGGATCCACCCTACCAGCTCGGACTTTTGAGCCAGGTCCTGCCGCTGTGCCGCGATCTCCTGAAAGAGGGCGGCATGGTGTACGCCGAGACCGGCGAAGCGCTGCCGCTCGAGAGCGAACTGCCCGACTGGCTGCTGGGCTGGGACGCTGTCCGTGCCGACAAGGCGGGCATGGTCTACTATTACTTGTTGAAGCGGCAGGCGAGCGCGGCATAAGCGAGACATATAACGCCGATCCTGCACAAGGATTGGGCATCGAGCGCCCCAGGCTGGGGCGGCTGCCGGATTTTCAGGCATAATGCGCGTTCTGACAGGCTGATTTCTCCAAGGGAGCCGCAATGGTTGTAGCCGTTTATCCAGGTACGTTCGATCCGCTCACGCGCGGGCACGAGGACTTAGTGCGCCGTGCATCGGGCTTGTTCGACACCCTGGTGGTGGGTGTGGCCGACAGCAAGAACAAGAAACCGTTCTTTTCGCTCGACGAACGCCTGGAGATCGCCAACGAAGTCCTGGGCCATTACCCGAACGTGCAGGTCGAGAGTTTCTCGGGCCTGCTGAAGGATTTCGTACGCAAGCACGATGCGCGCGTGATCGTGCGCGGCCTGCGCGCCGTGTCGGACTTCGAATACGAGTTCCAGATGGCGGGCATGAACCGTTATCTGCTTCCGGATGTCGAAACCCTGTTCCTGACCCCGTCCGACCAGTACCAGTTCATCTCCGGCACCATCGTGCGTGAGATCGCGATGCTGGGCGGCGATGTGTCGAAATTCGTTTTCCCTTCGGTGGACCGCTGGCTGCAAAAGAAGATCGCAGCGATCAAGGCGACCCCGGCAGCTTGAAAGTAGTCAAAGCGAGACCAGCATGGCCCTGATGATTACCGACGATTGCATCAACTGCGACGTCTGCGAACCTGAATGCCCGAACGACGCCATTTCGATGGGCGCCGAAATCTACGAAATCGACCCGCACAAGTGCACCGAGTGCGTTGGCCATTTCGAAGAGCCGACCTGCGCGGTACTGTGCCCGGTCGCCTGCATTCCCCTGAATCCGGCCTGGCGTGAAACGCAGGACGAACTTCATGCCAAGTACGAACGTCTCACCGCCGCCAAGGCGGATGCCTGATCCTCAAGCCGGCTGCTCAGCCGGCTTTTTTTATTCCGCCATTTCATTCCAGGTGCGCCAGCCTGCGTGCGCGCCCGCACTTCCATTCTGCGCCTGTGCGACTAAGCTGCTCCCATGGATGCTAAAGACGGCCATGAGGAAGCGCTGCCTTCTTCCGTGCATGAGCATGTCGGCACCTTGTCCGACTTCAATGCCCGTCACGAAGAAGAACTGACGCCTGCCCAACGATTTGTCGAGCGGATCAGCGTATTCCTCGGCAGCCCCGGCTATGTCGCGGGCAACCTTGCCTTCGTCGTCCTCTGGATCGCCTGGAACCTGGCCGCACCCGGCCTCGGCGTCGACCAGTGGGACGAACCGCCCTTTTTCTGGCTGCAGGGCATGGTCGCCCTGAACGCCTTCATTATTTCCACCACCGTGCTGATTCGCCAGAATCGCATGTCCACACTCACCAGCCAGCACGCCCACCTCGATTTGCAGGTGAATCTGCTGGCCGACGAAAAGACCAGCAAGATCATCCGGATGCTAGAGGAGCTGCGGCGCGACCTGCCTCAGGTCGGCGACCGGGCCGACCCCGAGGCCGAGGAGCTGGGCAGGCCGACCGATACCGAGGCTGTGCTGTCCATCATTGAGGAGTCGTCAGAGCGGCTCAACTGCGAGAAAAAGTAGCGACCGTCTCGCGGCGCTTCCCTTCATACCATTAATAAGAATTTATGTAAGATACAATGTGAACTTTGTATAAACAAGCACATTATGCACCTATATGACTATAAATCAGCAGTAAAATACGGCAAATAGGCCGGTCAATATGGATTCTTTAAAGCCTTCACCTAAGCAGACAAGTTCCGGCTTCCTCCATCGATTCTCATAGTAAATCCATGCATTAAGCATGCATTTTTCTGAATCTCCTCAGACATTCAAACGCCATCGAGTTGATTCTTTGTGATATTTGTTAAATCTAACAGTCGTGAAAACCAGTGTAACGAATAGTCACAGATAGCCAAGCGCCAACAGGTCGCAACCAACCCGGCGGAAAAGAAGGACGAAAAAAAACGCGGCGTCCGAATCGGAGGCCGCGTCAATGGAGGAAGACGGGATCGAGGATGCTGTCCTGGATCAGAAGCGGTCGCCCAGGTGCACTTTCGGCGGGCGCGGGCGGATGGTCAGCACCGCAGCGCGGCCAATGCCGACGAGCAGAGGACGGAAGAACATGGCAACGCCACCTGCCAGGGCCAATCCCGTCGCGGTACGCAAGACATCGCCAACAGGAATAGCGGCAGCGGCGGTCTGGAGGAAGGTCAAGGCGTTCATGGTGGCGTCGATGTTGAATTGCCAAAACTATAGTGCGACGCAACATATAAATCTAATTTTGTTCACTGATGACGATTATCCATTTCATGAATAGTTGAGGTACACTCATGGCAACGTCCGTATTGCTACTAATAATCCATGAGCTTCCTGACGCTTGACCTGAATCTGCTGCGCGTATTCGACGCAGTCATGACCGAGCAAAACCTCACCCGCGCCGCCGGCCACCTGGCGATGACCCAGCCTGCGGTCTCGAACGCCATCAAGCGCCTGCGCGAAAGCCTCGGCGACGAACTCCTCATCCGCACCGCCTACGGCGTCAAGCCGACGCCGCGCGCGGAAGCGCTGTGGCCGGCCGTGCGCCAGGCGCTGGCGGCGCTGGAAGCGGCCGTGATGCCGGAAACCTTCGACGTCTCGAAAGCCCAGGCGACCTTCCGCATGGCGATGGCCGACGCGACCGCCGCCCTGTGGCTGCCGTCGCTGATGCGCTCGATCGAGCGCGAGGCGCCGGGTGTGAATATCCGCATGGTGCCGCTGACCACGCGCGAGCCACGCCCGATGCTGCTGCGCGGCGACATCGACCTGGCCGTCGGCTTCTTTCCCGGCGTGGCGGCCCAGCTCTCGTACGAAACCGGCTCGCCGATCCGCCACGAGCGCCTGTATTCGGGCGTCTACGTCTGCGTGATGCGCAAGGACCACCCGCTGGCCAAGGAAAAGCTCGATCTCGACACCTATTGCAAGGCGAATCACCTCTTGGTGAGCTTCTCCGGGCGGGCCCATGGCCTGGTCGACGAGGCCCTTGCCCAGATTGGCCGCGAACGCCGCATCCTGCTCACCGTGAACCAGTTCTTCACGGCAGGACGAGTGGTGGCGAATTCCGACCTCATCACGGTGCTGCCGAAGCACTTGATGGTGTCGACCGGCATGACCGATTTGCTGGTGTGGCGCGAGCTGCCTTTCCAGCTGCCGGCAGTGCACCTGGACATGCTCTGGCACGAGCGCGACGGCCGCAGCCCGGCGCACCGCTGGCTGCGCAACAACCTCGAAGGCATGGCGGAAAGTGCGGCGCCGAAGACAGGGGCGCGCAAGGTAGTCTGATTGCAGGCGAGGCGGTTTTTACCGCCTCGCATTACATTCCAGGCCTACATATCCACCATGAAATTCGCAGCGGCAATTTGCGCCTTATCGGCCTGACCGTTTGCGAAAGCTCATCTGCGTTGCTTCCACTACCTCTACATTGGTGATGCGTCATGCATGCCGCATGGCGCATGGCGCACCACATAAGAGGCGAACGTGCGAGCTTTATCCACAAGACAAGTTTTCATCACGGCTGCCATACCGCGACCATCGACTGGGGCGATGGCATGGGCCCGCAAGCGGCCGCGGTGCGTGAGCCCGGGGGAAGGGGGGAAGTGCGCGGGGAGGTCGTCTTTCAATCGGAAGGCGGCTTCCCGGTCGTTGTCCGCGTAACCGATTCGGCGGGCCGCAGCACCGTCGTGCACCAGCAGATCGATGTCTTCGAATACGGGCCGAATAGGTCCGCAGCGTCCAAGCAGTCTCCGACTTCTGTGGCGAAAACCGCGGCCGGTGCGCTTACGAAGCCAGCCTCGTACGGCTGGAAAGGGGGCGAGAATTGGGTGGCGCGCGAACGCGCTCTGCAGCGCAAGCCGAAGTAGGCGCCCACGACGGCAACGACGCCGTCGCGAGTGTGGTTGGGCCCGGCAAGCAGCGCTAGCGGATCGGCAGTTTGGTGGTGTTCTTGACCTCTTCCATGACCGCATAGGTGTGCGTTTCGCGCACTCCTTTTTGCAGCAGGGTCTTGCCGAGGAATTCACGGTAGGCGGCCATGTCCTTGACGCGGGCCTTCACCAGGTAGTCGAAGCCACCCGCCACCATGTGGCATTCCAGCACTTCCGGGATCATCTGCACGCTCTGTTTGAATGCGTCGAAGACCTCGGGAGTGGTACGATCGAGCACGACCTCGATGAACACCAGCAACGACACGTCGAGCAGCTGCGGGTTGAGCTGGGCCGTGTAGCCCATGATGTAGCCGGACTCGTGCAACTTGCGCACACGCTCCAGGCAAGCCGCGGGAGACAGATTGACGCGTGCAGCCAGTTCGACGTTGCTGATTCGCCCGTCGTTCTGCAATTCCGCCAGAATTTTCTTGCTGATCTTGTCGAGCATGGTCTGTCTCCTGCCATGTAAACATTATTCGGTCAGATTGTCTCATCAAAAACTATCTTTTGCTAGTCTGTCTTAAAAACAGAATTAATCCAGAAGATTTCCTTCTACAATCGAATCATTCCAATGTGTTCCGCAGTACGCCGGCCGCCATGCAAGCGGTGCGGCGTTTTTGCTGTATGCGGCGCACAAACCGAACTCCGATTCCTTTTTCTGAAGAGACACCATGCAGATTGCCGCAGCTTCGGCTACGACCCTTTCGTCTTCCACCTACGTGCCGTTCGACGCGCTCCAGCAGGAGATCAAGCGCGAGCAAACCCCGCTGCGCGCCGCCATCACCGCCGCCTACCGCCGTGACGAAGCCGACGCCGTGCAATGGCTGCTGGCGCAGGGAGCGAGCGCCAACGGCGACGCCACCGTGCTGGCCCACCGCCTGGTCTCGAGCGTGCGCGAAAAACGCACCCGCGCTTCGGGCGTGGACGCGCTGATGCATGAATTCTCGCTGTCCTCGGAAGAAGGCGTGGCGCTGATGTGCCTGGCCGAAGCGCTGCTGCGCATCCCCGACAGCGAAACCGCCGACCGCCTGATCGCCGACAAGATCAGCCGCGGCGACTGGAAGAAGCACCTGGGCGAATCGCCATCGCTGTTCGTGAACGCGGCCACCTGGGGCCTGCTCATCACCGGCAAGCTGGTCTCGACCAACAGCGAGAAGAACCTGGGCTCGGCACTGACCCGCCTGATTGCAAAAGGCGGCGAACCGCTGATCCGCAAGGGCGTGGACATGGCGATGCGCATGCTGGGCAACCAGTTCGTCACCGGCCAGACCATCGATGAGGCGCTGAAAAACAGCCGCGACAACGAAACCCGTGGCTACCGCTACTCCTACGACATGCTGGGCGAAGCGGCGCTGACCGAACTCGATGCGAAGAATTACTACGCCTCCTACGAGACTGCGATCCACGCGATCGGCAAGGCTTCGAACGGCCGCGGAATCAAGGATGGCCCGGGGATCTCGATCAAGCTGTCGGCCCTGCACCCGCGCTACAGCCGCGCGCAATCCACCCGCGTGATGGGCGAGCTGCTGCCGCGCGTGCGCAGCCTGGTCCTGCTGGCCAAAAGCTACAACATCGGCATCAACATCGACGCCGAGGAAGCCGACCGCCTCGAGATCTCGCTCGACATGCTGGAATCGCTGGCCTTCGACAAGGAACTCGAGGGCTTCGAAGGCATTGGCCTGGTGGTGCAGGCCTATCAAAAACGCTGCCCCTTCGTGATCGATTACCTGGTCGACCTGGCCAAGCGCAGCGGCCGCAAGTTCATGGTGCGCCTGGTGAAGGGCGCCTATTGGGACGCCGAGATCAAGCGCGCCCAGGTCGAGGGCATGCCCGGCTATCCGGTCTATACCCGCAAGGTCTACACCGACGTTTCTTACCTGACCTGCGCGCGCAAGCTGCTGGCGGCCAGCGACATCCTGTACCCGCAATTTGCCACCCACAACGCGCATTCGCTGTCGGTGATCTACACCTGGGCCAAGGCCGACGGCATCGAGAACTACGAGTTCCAGTGCCTGCACGGCATGGGCGAAACCCTGTACGACCAGGTGGTCGGCGCCGATAAACTCGGCAAGGCCTGCCGCATCTATGCGCCGGTCGGTTCGCACGAAACCCTGCTGGCCTACCTGGTGCGCCGCCTGCTGGAAAACGGCGCCAACTCCTCCTTCGTGAACCAGATCGTGGACGAAAGCGTCGCGATCGACTCGCTGCTGTCGGACCCGTTCGAGCAGGCGCGCGCCACCAAGGGCGCGCCGCATCCGGCGATCGCCCTGCCGCTGCACATGTTCGGCGCCGAGCGCAAGAATTCGGCAGGCTTCGACCTGGTGAACGAGGACACCTTGAATATGGTGGCCGCCGGCCTGACCCAACAGCGCCAGCATGTCGCGCAACCGCTGATCGCCGGCCCGGTCGACGCCAGCGAACGCGCCAATGTGATCAACCCGGCCATGACGAGCGATGTCGTCGGCCAGGTGGTGGAAGCGACCCGCCTTGACGTCGAGACCGCGCTGTCGGCCGCCGCCGCCTTTGCCGGCGAATGGGCAACGACCGGCGTCGCAACCCGCGCCGCCATCCTGGAACGCACCGCCGACCTGTTCGAACAGAACGCCACCGAACTCATGGCCCTGGCCGTGCGCGAAGCCGGCAAGTCGCTGCCGAACGCGATCGCCGAACTGCGCGAAGCGGTCGACTTCCTGCGCTACTACGCGGTGCAGGCGCGCGAAGCAAAAGCCGAAGGCGCGCTCGGCCCGGTCACGTGCATCAGCCCCTGGAACTTCCCGCTCGCGATCTTCACCGGCCAGGTCGCAGCAAGCCTGGTGGCCGGCAACGTGGTGCTGGCCAAGCCGGCCGAGCAGACCCCGCTGATCGCGCACCGCGCGGTGGAATTGTTTATCGAAGCCGGCACGCCGCGCGCCGCGCTGCAGCTGCTGCCGGGCCGCGGCGAAGTCGTGGGCGCCGCCCTGACTTCGGATGCGCGCGTGAAAGGCGTGATCTTCACCGGCTCCACCGAAGTGGCGCAGCTGATCAACCGCACCCTGGCCGCGCGCGCCGAACAGGAAGGGATCGACATCCCGCTGGTGGCCGAAACCGGTGGCCAGAATGCGCTGATCGTCGATTCCTCGGCGCTGCCGGAACAGGTGGTGCAGGACGTGCTGTCCTCGGCCTTTGACTCGGCCGGCCAGCGCTGCTCGGCGCTGCGCGTGCTGTTCCTGCAGGAAGACATCGCCGACAAGACCATCACCATGCTCAAGGGCGCGATGCAGGAACTGCGCGTCGGTAGCCCGGATCGCCTGGCCACCGACATCGGCCCGGTCATCGATGCCGAGGCCCAGCGCAACCTGCTGGCCCACATCGAGCGCCTGCGCGCCACCGCGCGCAGCCACTTCGCGCTCGCGCTGCCGGACAGCGTGACGAGCAATGGCACCTTCGTGCCGCCGACCGTGCTGGAAATCGGCTCGCTGGCAGAGCTCAAGCACGAAGTCTTCGGCCCGGTGCTGCACATCGTGCGCTACCGCCGCGCTGATTTGCCGAAGGTGATCGACACCATCAACGCCACCGGCTACGGCCTGACCCTCGGCGTGCACTCGCGCATCGACGAGACCATCGACTTCATCGTCGACCGCGCCCACGTGGGCAACATCTACGTGAACCGCAACATCGTCGGCGCCGTGGTGGGCGTGCAGCCTTTCGGCGGCGAAGGCAAGTCCGGCACTGGCCCGAAAGCCGGCGGCCCGCTCTACCTGAAACGCCTGCAGCGCCATGCCGCGCCGCTCATGGAACATAGCCGCGTGTTCGACGCCGGCCTGGATTCCCTGCTCGGCTGGCTGCGTGCGAACGGCCATCAGGACGTCGCCACCCTGGCCCAGGGCTATGGCCGCACGGCGCTGACCAACGTCGACATCACGCTGCCGGGTCCGACCGGCGAGCGCAATACGCTGTCGTTCACGAAACGCGGCACCGTGCTGTGCGCACCGAAGACCGCGACCGGCCTGCTGAACCAGGTGGCAGCCGCACTGGCGACCGGCAACCGCGCGCTGGTACTGGCCGAGCCAGACCTGATCCCGGCCGACCTGCCGGCGCTGGTGAAGGAGCGCGTGCGCTTCGTCGGCCAGGATGAACTCGATGCGAGCGAATTCCAGATCGCGCTGCTGGAAGCGGGCCTGGCTGGTTCGCTGCGCGCGACACTGGCAGCGCGCACTGGGGCGATCGTCGGCATCGTCGATACCTCGGCGAGCGAACCGGTGGCGCTGTGGCGCCTGGTGGCCGAGCGGGCCGTCTGTGTGAACACGACGGCGGCTGGCGGCAACGCAAGCCTGATGACCTTGGGAGTGTAATCATCAACGGGGAGCGAAAGCTCCCCGTTTTGTTTTTGCAGTACCCGCAGCAGCAGACACATTCTTATAAAACGGAGGCAGACATGCTAGTTGGCGTACCAAAGGAGATCAAGAATCACGAATACCGCGTCGGCCTGACGCCGCCCTCGGTGCGCGAGCTGACCTCGCGCGGGGTCGAGGTGCTGGTGCAGCAGGGCGCGGGCGAGCAGATCGGCCTCGCGGACGAACAGTACACGGCAGCCGGCGCCACCATCTTGGCAACGGCCCAGGAAGTGTTCAAACGCGCCGACATGATCGTCAAGGTCAAGGAACCGCAGCCGCAGGAGTGCGCCATGCTGCGCGAAGGGCAGATCCTCTACACCTACCTGCACCTGGCCCCGGATCCCGAACAGACCGCGGCGCTGGTCAAGTCCGGCGCCGTCTGCATCGCGTACGAAACCATCACCGGCGCGGGTGGCGGCCTGCCGCTGCTGGCGCCCATGAGCGAAGTCGCCGGCCGCATGGCGATCCAGGCCGGCGCCGCGCATCTCGAGAAATCCAAGGGCGGCATGGGGCTGCTGCTGGGCGGCGTACCGGGCGTGGCGGCCGGCCACGTGGTGATCATCGGTGCGGGTGTAGTCGGCGCCAATGCGCTGCAGATGGCGGTCGGCGCCGGGGCTCGGGTAACGGTGCTCGACAAGAACGTCGACCGCCTGCGCCAGCTCGACCTGGTCTTCGGCAACCGGATCGCAACCCAGTACTCCAATGCCCATGCGATCGAGGAAGCGGTGCTGGATGCCGACCTGGTGGTCGGCGGCGTGCTGGTGCCGGGCGCCGCGGCGCCGAAGCTGGTCACCCGCGGCATGATTGCACGCATGAAGAAGGGCGCGGTGGTGGTGGATGTGGCGATCGACCAGGGCGGCTGCTTCGAGACTTCGCATCCGACTACCCATGCCGACCCGACGTTTGTCGTCGACGGCGTGATCCACTACTGTGTGGCGAACATGCCGGGCGCAGTGGCGCGCACCTCCACCTTTGCGCTCAACAACGCGACCATCGGCCACGCCGTGGCGCTGGCCACCAAGGGCTGGCGCCAGGCCTTGTCGGATGATACTCACCTGCGCAATGGCCTGAACGTCTGCCTGGGCAAGGTCACTTACCAGGCGGTGGCGAAGGACCTCGGCTACGACTACGTGCCGGCCGAATCCCTGCTGGGCTGATACGGCGCCTCCGCCAGATCCCGGCACATGCGCCGGGTGATGTGGAAGGCATACTGCGCGGCCACCGATTTCACGAAGCGGAGAAAATCGATGGCCGCGTGTTCATTGGCATTGTCCGAGATCGTGCGCAGCACGGCGCAGGGCACGCCCAGCTCGTAGCACACCTGCGCCACCGCGGCGCCTTCCATTTCGACCGCCACCAGGCCGGGAAGCGCCTCGTTGAGGCTTTCGATGTGCCGGGCATCGTTGATGAACTGATCACCGCTCGCCACCAGGCCGCGGTGCACACGCGGCTGCGTCAGCCGGAATGCCTGGCGTTCGCCCTCATCGATCACTTCCAGGAAGTCGCGCTCCAGGAAGTCGTGGGCGGCCCGGGACAGGCGCAGCGACAATCCCTGGTCCGGCTGGAAGTGCGTGAGGCCGGTCAGCGGCACCTCGAAACGCGGAAACAGCGGGCTCGCATCCATGTCGTGCTGGACGAGCGCCTCCGCGACCACGATATCCCCGACCTGCACGCTTTTATCCCCGGCGCCGGCGACGCCGGTAAAGAGGATGTGGGTAACTCCGAACTTCTCCACAAGCGTTGTGGCGGTCATGGCAGCGGCAACCTTGCCAATTCGCGATAAAACGCACACTGCGTCGATTTCCCACAGGTTTCCTGACCAGTACTCGCGTTTGCCATGGATGAGCCTGGCGGGCCCTCTCATGGCTTCCACGAGCCCCAGCTGTTCTTCCTGCAAGGCGCTGATGATCCCCAATCGCATGCTTGTTCCTGTTTTTCGTCTTCAAAACTGTGTTGTCGAGCGACTTCCTCAAGCTCTGTAGAACGCTTGATCGAGGTCATCCGAAGGCATCTGCAGAGCAGTCGCACTGCCATTCTGCTGGTCTTACCCTAGAGAGGCCAGCAAAAGCGGGCTTTCTGGACGACTTTCGCAGTCGCGAAGTTCCAGGTCTTTAGTTAACTAAAGTATGTATACAACTTGATAGTAGATAGTAAACGAGCAGTTTACTGTTGATAAGTTCGGTTTACTCCACAGTATCAATGACTTGGGCACGCGTTTACCAGCTGAACAAAGCGTGTGTGGCGTTTGAACGGAACGTGGACAGATTTTCAGGTGGCCAGAAAAGTCGCTGTTCTGCACATCGGCCCCTGTGGATATACAGCGGCTTTTCCACAGCCGCATAGTCGATTTATTCGTGTTGCCCTGTTTTGCAGACCACGGAGGGCGTGCAGGAAGCCGGCACTGGCTTCGTCATGCTGCGAGCAACCCGGACACAGCTTGGCAAAACCTGTTCGGCCAACATGGCCTGGCGTTTTTTTGCTGAACGCTGTTCGCAGTAAGGCGTGCAGGGCGGCGAAGCGGCAGAAAACAGCTTATCGATTTTGTTGTTGTAGTAAACAAGTTTGTATACAAACTGGTAGTAATAGTAAACGCGCATGTTTGTGTGGATAAGCCGGGTTTTCTCCACAACGTCAACGGTTTACGGTCGCGTTAACCTGCTGGACAAAGCTTGTTTTTAGGTTGGAGGAAAGTTGGACAGATTTTTGACCCCTCCCTTTATGCGATCGTTCTGCACATTCGCTCCTGTGGATATCCCATCTGTTTTCCACAGGGCGGGTTGGCAGAAGGCGGTCCAGGTGCGCAGTCAGCTGTCTCCGGTGATGGGGAAGGGCCTGCCAAGTCGAGTGACATCTGGTCTTTAGCGTTAGTCGGTTCGACGCGACGAGCGGCAAAAATTTTTTTTTCGCGGCGCTGCTCGGTTTACAAACAAAGTTTGTATACAAGGATAGTAGTAGTGGTTAACGCGAGACGATTTCTGTGGACAAGCCTGCGAAGCGTTGAGAAATCAATTACTTGGAGGATGGATAAGCCGGTGCACCGCAAGTCTGTTTGCAGCGCCTGAAAACTGGACAAGAATCCGCGACTGCCCAAAACAGCCCGCTTTTGCACAAACCGCACCTGTGGATATCCAGATCGTTATCCACAGATGGGGTCTGGACAGGCGTTTACGATCTGGTAAGCTTGCCTCATCGAATCACGAACGCAGAGGCAAGAATGGATCTCGACGCGCTGTTTCGCATGCCCATGTCACGCCTGCCGGAGGAGGACGGTGCGGATGTCATGGAGTGCGGCCCGGAGTGCGGATCGGTTTTCCGAGACGGCTTTGCATTGAACCGTGGACGAGCGGCCTGGGCTGGCAACGTTCTGCCTGATGGACGCTAAGCCGTGGAATCGGCCGGCGAGTACGACTACATCATCGTCGGCGCCGGCACCTCGGGCTGCGTACTGGCGAACCGCCTGAGCAAGGAGCGCGACGTCAACGTGCTGCTGCTGGAAGCCGGCGGCAGGGACGATTATCTGTGGATCCATATCCCGGTCGGTTATCTGCGCTGCATCGGCAATCCGCGCACGGACTGGCTGTTCCGTACCGAAGCCGATCCTGGCCTGCATGGACGGGCGCTGATCTACCCGCGTGGCAAGGTACTCGGTGGCAGTTCCTCGATCAACGGCATGATCTACATGCGCGGCCAGCCCCTCGACTACGAGCGCTGGGCCGAGGAGGCGGGCGACGATTCCTGGCGCTGGGAGCGGGTCCTGCCGCTGTTCAAGCGCAGCGAAGACCACTATCTCGGCGCCAGTGAACACCATGGCGCCGGCGGCGAATGGCGGGTCGAAAAGCAGCGCCTGTCCTGGACCATCCTGGACGCGTTTCGTGAAGCGGCGGCGCAGAACGGCATCCCGAAGATCGACGATCTGAATGCCGGACACGGGGAAGGATCGGCCTATTTCGAGGTCAACCAGCGCCGCGGCATCCGCCTGAATACCGCCAAGGCCTTCCTGAAACCGGCGGCGCAGCGGCCGAACCTGACCATCATGACCGGTTGCCACGTCGAGCGCCTGCTGTTCGAGGACAGGCCGCAGGGCAAGGTATGCACCGGCGTGCAGTTCACTGGCGCTGGCCACGCTTACACCGCAACGGCGCACCGCGAAACCCTGCTCGCCGCCGGCGCGGTCGGCTCGCCGCAGATTTTGCAGCTGTCCGGCATCGGCGCAGCGACCGAACTGCAGCGCCATGGCATTGTCCCGGTCGCCGATGTGCCGGGTGTCGGCGAAAACCTGCAAGACCATCTGCAGCTGCGGATGATCTTCAAGGTGCAGGGCGTACGCACCCTGAATACCCGGGCCACCAACCCGCTGGGGAAATTCCTGATCGGGCTCGAATACGCGCTGTTCCAGAGCGGGCCGATGTCGATGGCGCCGTCGCAGCTGGGGGCGTTCGCGCGCTCCTCGCCGGAACGGGCAGCGCCAGACTTGCAGTACCACGTGCAGCCGCTATCGCTGGACAAGTTTGGCGATCCGCTGCACCGCTTCCCGGCCTTCACCGCCAGCGTCTGCAACCTGCAGCCGACCTCGCGCGGCCACGTGCGCATCGGCTCCAGCGACAGCTATGCGCCGCCGAAGATCACGCCGAACTACCTGAGCACCGAGCAGGACCGCCGCACCGCGGCCAATGCGCTGCGCCTGACGCGCCGCATCGTGGCCGCGCCGGCGCTGGCGCCCTACCGGCCGGAGGAATTCATGCCAGGCGTCCAGTTCCAGAGAGAAGAGGAACTCGCCCATGCCGCGGGACTGGTCGGCACCACGATTTTTCATCCGGTCGGCACCTGCCGCATGGGCAGGCAGGACGATCCGCGCGCCGTGGTCGACGGCCGCCTGCGCGTGCGTGGCGTACATGGACTGCGCGTGGTGGATGCGTCGATCATGCCCTTCATCACCTCGGGCAATACGAATTCTCCGACGATCATGATCGCGGAAAAGGCAGCGCAGGACATCCTGGAAGGGCAGGTCTAACGCCGCCGTGCAAAAGCGCACAGGGGCCGTGCGCCGATACCGCCTATGCATGACGGATGGCTTCACGCGGCCATATTGTGACGGCCTGTGCTTGTATGTACTATGTGACAAGCAGCCCCTGATTCGCATGTTCGCACTTCGTGCCTGGAGATGTCATGTCGGACCTGATCCTGGAGACCAGCAAGCTCACCAAGGAGTTCAAGGGATTCACTGCCGTGAGCGGCGTCGACCTGCGTGTCGAGCGCGGCCACATCCACGCCCTGATCGGCCCGAACGGCGCCGGCAAGACCACCTGCTTCAACCTGCTCACCAAATTCCTCGCGCCCACGTCCGGGCGGATTTTGTTCAACGGCCGCGATATCACCGCCGCCCGCCCGGCCCAGGTCGCCCGCATGGGCGTCATCCGCTCCTTCCAGATTTCCGCCGTCTTCCCGCACATGACGGTGCTGGAAAACGTGCGCATCGGCCTGCAGCGCCGGCTCGGTGGCAGCTTTCACTTCTGGCGCAGCAGCCGCGTGCTCGGCCAGCTCGACGAGCGCGCGCTGGCGCTGCTGGCCGAGGTCGGCCTCGAGCGCTTTGCCGCTACGCTGACGGCCGACCTGTCCTACGGCCGCAAGCGCGCCCTCGAGATCGCCACGACCCTGGCGATGGAACCGGAACTGATGCTGCTGGACGAGCCGACCCAGGGCATGGGCCATGAAGATGTCCACAGGGTGACCGAACTGATCCGCAAGGTGGGGGCGGGGCGCACCATCCTGATGGTCGAACACAATATGAAGGTGGTGGCCGGCTTGTGCGACCGCATCTCGGTGCTGCAGCGTGGGTCCCTGCTGGCCGAGGGCGCGTACGCCGAGGTGTCGGCCAATCCGCAAGTCATGGAAGCCTATATGGGCACGCCGGATGCGGAACCGGCGGGAGTGCCGCATTGAGCCCGCTGCTGGAGATCCGCGACCTGCACGCCTGGTACGGCGAATCGCACATCCTGCATGGCGTGTCCTTGCAGGTCGCACAGGGCGAAGTCGTCACCCTGCTGGGCCGCAACGGCGCCGGCCGCACCACCTTGCTGCGCGCCATCATGGGCCTGACCGGGCGCCGCAGCGGTTCGATCCGCATTGGCGGCGCCGAGACAATCGGCCTGCCGACCTACCGCATCGCCCATTTCGGCATCGGCTACTGTCCGGAGGAGCGCGGCATCTTTTCCTCGCTGTCCTGCGAGGAAAACCTGTTGCTGCCACCGCGCCTGCATGGGACTGAGGAGGGCATGCCGCTCGACGAGATTTACGCGATGTTCCCGCAGCTGTACGAACGCCGCCGCAGCCAGGGCACGCGCCTGTCGGGCGGCGAGCAGCAGATGCTGGCCGTGGCGCGCATCCTGCGCACCGGCGCGCGCCTGCTGCTGCTGGACGAGATCTCGGAAGGGCTGGCGCCGGTGATCGTGCAAAGCCTGGCTCGCACCATCACGACCTTGCGCCAGAAGGGCTACACCATCGTCATGGTCGAACAGAATTTCCGCTTCGCCGCCCCGCTTGCGGACCGTTTCTACGTGATCGAACACGGGCAGGTGGTGGAGACGATCGCCTCGCAAGAACTCACTGGAAAAATGCCGGCGCTGACCGAGCTGCTCGGCGTGTGAACCGACTACCAATAACAAGGGAGACACCATGAAACGCTGCCTCATCGCTCTCGCCGCCATCGGCCTGTCCATGCCCGCGCAATCGCTCGAACCGCCCCAGATCTCAGGCGATGTGATCAAGATCGGTTTCATCTCGGACCTGTCCGGCGTGTATTCCGACGTCGACGGCAATGGCGGCGCCGAAGCGATCCGCATGGCGATTGCCGACATGGGTGGCGCCATGTATGGCAAGAAGATCCAGCTGTTGGTCGCCGACCACCAGAACAAGCCGGACATCGCCGCCTCGAAGGCGCGCGAATGGTTCGACCGCGAAGGCGTCGACCTGCTCATCGGCGGAACCAATTCCGGCGCCAGCCTGGCGATGGCCAAGGTCGCGGCGGAAAAGAAAAAAGTCTTCATCGCCATCGGCTCCGGCACCGCGCAACTGACCAACGAACAGTGCACTCCCTACACCGTCCACTACGCCTACGACACCGTGGCATTGGCGCGCGGCACCGGCGCCACCATGCTCAAGCAGGGCGGCAAGTCCTGGTACTTCCTGACAGCCGATTACGCCTTCGGCCAGTCGCTCGAAAAAGACACGACGGATGTCGTCAAGGCGGGCGGCGGCACGGTCGTGGGCAGCGTCAAGCACCCGCTGTCGGCCTCGGATTTCTCCTCCTTCCTGCTGCAGGCGCAGGCTTCCAAGGCGCAGGTGCTGGGCATGGCCAATGCGGGCGGCGACCTGATCAATGCGGTGAAAGCGGCCAACGAGTTCGGCCTGACCAAGAAGATGAAAGTGGCAGGCCTGCTGGTGTTCATCAACGATATCCACACCCTGGGCCTGAACACGACACAAGGCATGTACTTCACCGACGGCTGGTACTGGGACCGCACCCCCGAATCGCGCACCTGGGCCAAGCGCTATTTCGCCAAGATGAAGAAGCAGCCCTCGATGCTGCAGGCGGGCGATTACTCGGCCACGCTGCAGTATCTGAATGCGGTCAAGGCGACCGCCAGCGACAACGCGGAGCGGGTGATGGCGGCGCTCAAGCAAACCCCGATCAACGATATGTTTGCGAAGAATGGGGTGATCCGGCCGGACGGGCGGATGGTGTACGACATGTACCTGATGCAGGTGAAGACGCCGCAGGAATCGAAGGGGGCGTGGGATTACTACAAGGTGGTGGCGACGATTCCGGGGCAGCAGGCGTACACCAAGAAGGCAGAGAGCAAGTGTGGGTTGTGGAAGTAAGCACTGCCACGGTTCTTACCTAAACCTCTAGCCGTAAAACCGTCATCCCGGCGAAGGCCGGGATCCAAGTCCGTCGCGTAGCAACGGGCGCATCCGCGAAGCGCCTCATCAACGCATACAAAATTGGGTTCCGGCCTTCGCCGGAACGACGTGCTGGGGCAGTGGGACTGCCGTGAAGCTCTATCGACCAGGACCAAGACATGGACATCTTCGGCATCCCCCACCAAGCCCTCCTGAGCCAGCTCCTGCTCGGCCTGGTCAACGGCTCCTTCTACGCCATGCTCTCCCTCGGCCTGGCCATCATCTTCGGCCTGCTGAACGTCATCAATTTCTCCCACGGCGCCCTCTACATGATGGGCGCCTTCGCCGCCTACATCGGCGTCACCAGCTTCGGCCTGAACTACTGGGCGATGCTGCTGCTCGCCCCGCTGGCCGTCGGCCTGCTCGGCATCCTGATCGAGCGTTCCATGCTGCGCTGGCTGTACCGCTTCGACCACCTCTACGGCCTGCTGCTGACCTTCGGCATCACGCTGCTGCTGGAAGGCATATTCCGCTCCTTCTTCGGCGTCTCCGGCCAGACCCTGGACGTGCCGGAACAACTGCAGGGCGCGACTGATCTCGGCTTCATGATCTTGCCGAACTACCGCGCCTGGGTCGTTGCGGCCTCGCTGACCGTGTGCCTGGGCACTTGGTTCGTCATCGAAAAGACGCGGCTCGGCGCCTATCTCCGCGCAGGCACCGAGAACCCGAAGCTGGTCGAAGCCTTCGGCGTCAACGTGCCGCTGATGGTGACGCTCACCTATGGCTTCGGCGTGGCGCTGGCCGGTTTCGCCGGGGTGCTGGCGGCGCCGGTCATCAACGTCACGCCGCTGATGGGCTCGAACCTGATCATCGTCGTGTTCGCCGTCGTGGTGATCGGCGGCATGGGCTCGATCCTCGGCTCCATCCTCACCGGACTGGCGCTGGGCGTGATCGAGGGCCTGACCCGGGTGTTCTATCCGGAAGGGTCGGAGGTCGTCGTGTTCGTGGTGATGGTCATCGTCCTGTTGCTGCGTCCGGCAGGGCTGTTCGGCAAGGAGAAATAGCATGAACAAGAAGACCGCTTATGTACTCGCGCTGCTGCTTTTTTTGGCAGCACCATTCGTCGCCTATCCCGTGTTCCTGATGAAGCTGCTGTGCTTCGCGCTGTTCGCCTGCGCCTTCAATCTGCTGATCGGATTCACTGGCTTGCTCTCATTCGGTCATGCCGCTTTTTTCGGCAGCGCCGGCTACGTCACCGGCTACCTGCTGGCGACCAGCGGCTTGCCGACCGAGCTCGGCATCGTGCTGGGTGTGGCGACCGCCAGTCTGCTGGGCCTCGTCATCGGCGCGCTGGCGATTCGCCGCCAGGGGATTTACTTCTCGATGATTACGCTGGCGCTGGCCCAGATGGTGTATTTCGCCGCCCTGCGTGCGCCGTTCACGCACGGCGAGGATGGCCTGCAGGGCGTGCCGCGCGGGCGGCTGTTCAGTGTGCTCGACCTGTCGAACGACCTGAGCATGTACTACGTCGTGCTGGCGATCGCCACCGCCGCCTTCGCCCTGGTCATGCGCATCGTGCATTCGCCCTTCGGTGAAGTACTGAAGGCGATCAAGGACAACGAGCCGCGCGCGGTGTCGCTGGGTTATGAAGTCGACCGCTACAAGTTGCTTGCCTTCGTCCTGTCAGCCGGCCTGGCGGGACTGGCGGGGTCGACCAAGACCGTGGTGCTGGGCTTCGAGACACTGACCGACGTCCACTGGACCATGTCTGGCCTGGTGATCCTGATGACCCTGGTCGGCGGCATGGGCACGATGGCCGGCCCAATCCTTGGCGCCTTCATCGTGGTGGCGCTGGAAAACAAGCTGGGCGACGTCGGCGCATGGCTGGCGGAGCAGTCCGGCGTCGCCTGGTTCAGCGCGCTTGGCGAATCGGTAGGCATGGTGACCGGGCTGATCTTTATCGTCTGCGTGCTCTTGTTCCGGCGTGGTATTGTGGGGGAAATAGCTTTGAGGCTAAAGAGATGAACCTCGAATCGCATTTCGCCGACGTCAACGGCCTGCGCATGCATTACGTCAGCGCCGGCACTGGCCCCACCGTGATCTTGATGCACGGTTTCCCCGATACCCATGAGATCTGGCGCCACCAGGTTCCGGCGCTGGCCGCAGCCGGCTTTCGCGTGATCGCGCCCGACATGCGCGGCTACGGCCAGACCGACGCGCCGGAGAGCACGGGTGCGTATGCGGTCCGCTTCCTGTGCGCCGACATCCTCGGCCTGATGGACCTGCTTGGTGTGGAAAAGGCGACGATCGTCGGCCACGACTGGGGCGGCCTGGTGGGCTGGCATTTGTGCATGCTCGCACCAGAGCGATTCGAGCGCTTCGTCGCGATGTCGACCGGTCACCCGGCTGCGATCGCGAGTGCCGGCGTGGCCCAGCAGATGCGCTTCTGGTACATCCTCGGCTTCCTGATGCCGGTGGTGGCGGAGCACGCAATCCGGGCGAACGATTGGTTCTTCCTGCGCCAGATGACGCGGCGCCCGGAGCAGCTGGCGATCTGGCGCGCGGCGCTGGAACCGGCAGGACGGCTCACCGCGGCGCTGAACTACTACCGCGCCAATATCAAGCTGGGTCAGCCGGACAGCTGGCGACCGGTCGAGGTCCCGGTGATGGGGATCTGGAGCGACCGCGATCCGGCCCTTGGCGAAAAGCAGATGCTCGACTCAGCCCAGCATTGCCATGCGGGTTTCCGCTACGAGGTATTGAACGGGGCAGGGCACTGGATGCAGCTGTCCGCCACCGAGCGCCTGAACGCCCTGCTGCTGGACTTCCTTCATTCCGCATAGCCTGCTGCGTTGCAACAACAGCCGTCGATCAGGGCATTGCCTGAGAGTACAATGCAGCCTCTGTATTCCTCCACGTTTTTCCCATGATTGATTTTGCTTGGCTCGGCGCGGCTGCGTTCACCGCCGGCCTGGTCGACGCCGTCGTTGGCGGCGGCGGCCTGATCCAGATTCCTGCGATCTTTTCCATCTTGCCGAAGGAAGTCCCGGCGACCCTGCTTGGCACCAATAAATTTGCCAGCATCTTTGGCACGAGTGCCGCCGCCGTGAATTACTCGCGCAGGGTGCGCGTCGCGTGGAGCACGGCGGCGCCCGCCGCCATCGCCGCATTCATTCTCTCGTTCGCCGGCGCGTGGACGGTCACGCGGGTGCCGGCAGATTTCGTACGTACACTGCTGCCGATCATCCTGGTGGCGGTCGCTGTCTACACCTTCAAGAAAAAAGACCTCGGCGCCGTACATGCGCCGGTCCACAGCGGACTGGCGGAACGCTACTGGGCCATCGGCATCGGCGCCGCCATCGGTTTTTATGACGGCTTCTTCGGACCGGGCACCGGCAGCTTCCTGATCTTCCTGTTCGTGCGCTTCTTCGGCTTCGACTTCCTTGGCGCATCGGCTGCGGCCAAGATCGTCAACGTGGCGTGCAACTTCTCGGCTTTGCTGTGGTTCGGGTACAGCGGTCACATTCTGTGGCAACTGGGTGCGATGATGGCGGTGTGCCAGGTGGCCGGCTCGCTGGTCGGCACTAGACTCGCCTTGAAATACGGTAGCGCCTTCGTCCGCAAACTTTTCCTGGTCGTCGTCTCGGCCTTGATTCTGAAGACGGCTTACGACGCTTTTACTAAAATCGGCTGGTAACGTTCCACGTGAAACAATCGAGCCGGGTTCGCCCGGCTTTTTTGTTTTTGTTTCACGTGGAACAAAATCTGTCGTTTTCGGGCCGCTGGAGAGTCCTGCAAGAAAAAAGAATCTATAATCGCGCATTAAGTCCCCTCGCTCCACTCCTCATCATGCTATTTCCTACTGAATTCGACGTCATCGTCGTCGGCGGCGGCCATGCCGGCACCGAAGCTGCACTCGCGTCTGCACGCACCGGTCAGAAGACCCTGCTGTTGACCCATAACATCGAAACGCTGGGCGCCATGTCTTGCAACCCCTCGATCGGCGGCATCGGCAAGGGCCACCTGGTCAAGGAAGTCGACGCCCTCGGCGGCGCCATGGCCATCGCAACCGACGAGTCCGGCATCCAGTTCCGGATCCTGAATTCGTCCAAAGGCCCTGCCGTGCGCGCCACCCGCGCTCAGGCCGACCGTGTCCTGTACAAGGCTGCGATCCGTTCGCGCATCGAGAACCAACCGAACCTGTGGCTGTTCCAGCAGGCCGTGGATGACCTGATGGTGGAGGGCGACCGCGTGGTCGGCGCCGTCACCCAGGTTGGCCTGCAGTTCCGCGCCCGCGCCGTGGTGCTGACCGCCGGTACTTTCCTCGACGGGAAGATCCACGTCGGCCTGCAGAACTACGCGGGCGGCCGCGCCGGCGATCCACCGGCACTGTCCCTGTCGAGCCGTCTGAAGGAACTCAAGCTGCCGCAAGGCCGCCTCAAAACCGGCACGCCACCCCGCATCGACGGCCGTAGCATCGATTTCTCGGTGCTGGCCGAACAGCCGGGCGACCTCGATCCGGTGCCGGTGTTCTCGGTGATGGGCAATGCCGCCATGCACCCGCGCCAGGTGCCGTGCTGGGTCACGCATACCAACGAAAAAACCCATGACATCATCCGCAACGGCCTGGATCGCAGCCCGATGTACACCGGCGTCATCGAAGGGGTGGGCCCACGTTACTGCCCCTCGATCGAGGACAAGATCCACCGCTTCGCCTCGAAGGAATCGCACCAGATCTTCCTGGAACCGGAAGGCCTCACCACCAATGAGTTCTATCCGAACGGGATCTCGACCAGCCTGCCGTTCGACGTGCAGCTGGAACTGGTGCGCTCGATGCGCGGCATGGAGAACGCTTTCATCCTGCGTCCCGGCTACGCGATCGAATACGATTACTTCGACCCGCGCGGCCTGAAAGCCACCCTGGAAACCAAGGCGATCAAGGGCCTGTTCTTCGCCGGCCAGATCAACGGCACCACCGGTTACGAGGAAGCCGCAGCCCAGGGCTTGCTGGCCGGCCTGAACGCCGCGCTGCAAACCAAGGGTGAAGAAGCCTGGACCCCGGCCCGCTCGGAAGCCTACCTGGGCGTGCTGGTCGACGACCTCACGACCCAGGGCGTGGCCGAACCCTACCGCATGTTCACCAGTCGCGCCGAGTACCGCCTTTCGCTGCGGGAAGACAATGCCGACATGCGCCTGACCGAAATCGGCCGCAAGCTCGGCATCGTTGGCGATGCCCAGTGGGCGGCGTTCGAGACCAAGCGCGAAGCCATCGCGCGCGAGCTGGAACGCCTGCGTTCGACCTGGGTGAACCCGCGCATCCTCGCAGCCGCCGAATCGGAGCGTGTGGTGGGGCAGGCGCTCGAACGCGAGTACAACCTGGCCGACCTCCTGCGCCGCCCGGGTGTGCAGTACGACACCCTGATGACGATGACCGGCATGGAGGGCCAGCCCCTGGCCGGCCCCGGCGAGCAGGATCCGGCGGTGAAGGAACAAATCGAGATCCAGCTGAAATACGCCGGCTACATCGACCGCCAGGCCCGCGAAGTGGAGCGGCACGACCACTACGAGAATCTGAAGCTGCCGGAAAATCTCGACTATCTGGAGATCGGCGCGCTGTCGATCGAAGTGCGTCAGAAGCTCGACAAGCAGCGTCCGGAAACCCTGGGCCAGGCTTCGCGCATCTCGGGCGTTACCCCGGCGGCGATCTCGCTGCTGCTGGTGCACCTGAAAAAGCGCGGCGCCAAGGGCTTTACCAACACCACCGCGGAGCAAGCTGAATGAGGTATTACGATCCCGCCGCCCTGGCCGAGGTGCTGGCCCGGGGCATCGCCGACATGGAACTCGACGTCCCGGCGGCGCAGCAGGAACAGTTGATGGCCTACCTGGCCCTGATGAACAAGTGGAACAGCGTCTACAACCTGACTTCCTTGCGCGACCCGATGCAGATGGTGACCCACCACCTGCTCGATTCGCTGGCCGCGGTACCGGCGTTCGCAGGCGCGCGCAATGTGCTGGACGTCGGGGCAGGGGGCGGATTGCCGGGCATCGTGCTTGCCATCACCCGGCCCGACATGAAGGTGTCGATGATCGACACCGTGCACAAGAAAACCGCCTTCCTGAAACAGGTGAAGGCGGAACTCGAGCTGGCCAACGTGACGGTGTACACGATGAAGGTGCAGGAACTTGAAGTGAGCGACAAATTCGACGTCATCACCTCGCGTGCCTTTGCGGACCTGAGCGATTTTCTGGAGTGGTCCGGACACCTGCTGGCGGAGGGCGGCATATTCATCGCCCTCAAGGGCACGGCGCCGGCCGAGGAGCAGGAGCGGATCCCCGCAGAGTGGAAAATCACGGGTTTGCAGCCGCTATGGGTGCCAAGGCTGGAAGCGGAGCGCCACCTGGTGTTCGTCGAGAGATGCGCGTAAACAGAATAAACCGTATAAACAGTTTATATCGTTTGTATGATACGAACCGTTTAAATGATTCGTACGATATGAATGGTATAGGTCATTCTTGCTGATTCCAGCGGATAGGAATAGATGGCGAAAATTTTTTGCGTAGCGAACCAGAAGGGCGGGGTCGGCAAGACCACCACCTCCGTCAACCTGTCGGCCGGCCTGGCGAAACTGGAGCAGCGCGTGCTGCTGGTGGACCTCGACCCGCAGGGCAATGCCACCATGGGCGCCGGCATCAACAAGGCGACCCTGGCCAACTCGATCTACGAGGTGATGCTGGGTGAGGCCGACGTCGCCACCGCCAAGGTGCGCTCGGAAGCGGGGCGCTTCGACGTGCTGCCCGCGAATCGCGAGCTGGCCGGCGCAGAGGTCGAGATGGTGTCGCTGGAGAACCGCGAGCGGCGCCTGAAGGATGCGCTGGCGGCGGTGGACAAGGACTACGATTTCATCCTGGTCGACTGTCCGCCGGCCCTGAGCCTGCTCACCCTGAACGGCCTGTGCGCCGCGCACGGCGTGATCATCCCGATGCAATGCGAGTACTACGCGCTCGAAGGCTTGTCCGACCTGGTCAACACGATCAAGAAGGTGCACGCCAACCTGAACACCGATTTGAAGATCATCGGCTTGCTGCGCGTGATGTTCGATCCGCGCATGACGCTCTCGCAGCAGGTCTCGAGCCAGCTCGAGACCCACTTCGGCGACAAGGTCTTCAAGACCATCATCCCGCGCAACGTGCGGCTGGCGGAAGCGCCGTCCTACGGCATCCCGGGCGTGGTGTTCGATCCGTCCTCCAAAGGCGCGCAGGCGTACATCGCCTTCGGCGCGGAAATGGTCGAGCGCATCAAATCCATGTAATGACTGAAAGCTGACATAGAAATGGCAACCAAAAAACTGAAAGGCCTCGGCCGCGGCCTCGATGCGCTGCTCGGCGGCGACAGCCAGCCGGCCCCCGCCACCGCTCCCTCGACCCTGAAGATCGGCCAGGTCCAGGCCGGCAAGTACCAGCCGCGCACCCGCATGGACGAAACCTCGCTCAGCGAGCTGGCCGCTTCGATCAAGAACCAGGGCATCATGCAGCCGGTGCTGGTGCGGCCGCTCGCCGACGGCTCCCCGGTGCCGTACGAGATCATCGCCGGCGAACGCCGCTTCCGCGCGGCCCAGATGGCGGGCCTGGAAGAAATCCCGGTGCTGGTGCGCGAAGTCGACGACCAGTCGGCCGCCGCGATGGCCCTGATCGAGAACATCCAGCGCGAAGACCTGAATCCGCTGGAAGAAGCGCAGGGCATCCAGCGCCTGATCAACGATTTCGACTACACCCACGAGCAGGCGGCCAGCGCCGTCGGCCGCTCGCGCAGCGCGGTCTCGAACCTGCTGCGCCTGACTAACCTGGCGCAGCCGGTGCAGACCATGCTGATGGCGGGCGATATCGACATGGGCCATGCCCGTGCGCTATTGGCCGTGAACAGCGCGGACCAGATCACCCTGGCCAACCAGGTGATCGCCAAGCGCCTGTCAGTGCGCGAGACCGAGAAGCTGGTCGCCCGTGCGATCGAGGAAGCGGCGAGTCCGGCAGCAAGCGCGCGCGCCAAGGACAAGTCGGGCGACATCGTGCGCCTGGAAGAAGAGCTGTCGGATAAACTCGCCACCCCGGTGATGTTCAAGATGGGGGCGAAGGGCAAGGGGCAGTTGATCATCGACTTTGCCGACCTCGACATTCTGGATGGCGTGCTGGCTCGCCTGCGCGCGTGAGCATTTCACGTTTCAACTGACGTATGCATGCCACGTCGGCATACGGCGGGCACTGTTTGAGCGCGTGGGCGGGAGACCCGCCCACCCTACTGACCCTTCGGTTAAGTAGTTGAAAATATGGGAGTTTTGCCAATTCCTATATTGCTACCAATGCATCTTTACATGGCAGTTATAAGCGCGGAATCGTTTGACTCGCGTCCGTATAACCACTTATAATCCCGCTGATTCATGTAATTACCACATCGTAAACCGTCCAACTGCGCCAGCGCGAAACTATAAAAATATGCTGCGCATTGTCTCCCTGCAATTGATGGCCACGGTAGTCGCAGGCGTTATCGCCGCACTCCTGGGGGGATGGTCTGCGATGTTGTCGGCAGTACTGGGCGGTCTATGTTGTGTTGTGCCCAACGGCATCATGGCAGTACGGCTGTTCGCCGGCACCCAACGGGTGGGTGGCGCCAGTCCTGCGACTTTCTTCATCTGGGAATTTGTAAAGATTGCGTTGACGGTCGCGCTCCTGTTCGCGACCGCCAAGCTGTACCACGATCTGAACTGGCTGGCCTTGTTCGCCGGGTTCGTCGTGGCGCTGAAAAGTTACATCATCTTATTATTTAGGCACTGACATGACGAGTCCAACCGTAGAAGGCGCGGCGGCAGCAGGATCGCACGCGAATCCGACCGCATCGGAATACATCACCCACCACCTGGGTCACCTGTCGAACAAGCACCAGGATTTCGTGGTCGACTTCAGCGTCGTCAACATGGACACGATCTTCTGGTCGGTCTTCGCTGGCGTGCTGGGCTCGCTGTTCATGTGGATGGCCGCGCGTAAAGCGACCTCCGGCGTGCCGGGCCGCTTCCAGGCAGCCGTCGAGATGCTGGTCGAAATGGTCGAAGACCAGTCGAAATCGATCGTCCACGGCGACCGCAGCTTCATCGCCCCGCTGGCGCTGACCGTGTTCGTCTGGGTTGCCCTGATGAACTCGCTGGACTTCCTGCCGGTCGACATGTTCTCGGCACTGTTCGGCCTGCTGGGCGTCGAACACCTGTTCCCGTATCACCGCGTGGTCCCGACCGCCGACCTGAACGGCACCATCGGCATCTCGCTGGGCGTGCTGGTCCTGATGCTCTACTACGGCATCAAGATCAAGGGCGTGGGCGGCTTCATCCACGAACTGTTCGCAGCCCCGTTCGGCATTTACATGGCGCCGTTCAACCTGCTCCTGAACATCATCGAATACGCAGCAAAAATGGTGTCGCTCGGTATGCGACTGTTCGGCAATATGTACGCCGGTGAGCTGCTGTTCCTCTTGATCGCTCTGCTGGGCTCGACCGCTACCGCCTTCGGTTTCATCGGTCACGTTATTGCCGGCTCGATTTGGGCGATCTTCCACATCCTGATCGTGTTCCTGCAGGCATTCATCTTCATGATGCTGACGCTGGTGTACATCGGTCAGGCCCATGAAGGCCACTGATCGGCGCCGCAAGCATCGAACAGATAGTGGTTGTAAAGAAGTTGTAGTTTTTAATCTAGTTTTTAAATTAACTTTTGGAGTTACACATGACTGACCTTTCTTTTGTTGCACTGGCTTGCGGTTTGATCATCGGCCTCGGCGCGATCGGTGCTTGCATCGGCATCGCCATCATGGGCGGTAAATACCTGGAAGCTTCTGCACGTCAGCCAGAACTGATGAACACCCTGCAGACCAAGATGTTCCTGCTGGCTGGCCTGATCGACGCGGCATTCCTGATCGGCGTCGGTATCGCCATGCTGTTCGTCTTCGCACGTCCGTTCAGCTAATCAGGCAAGCGCCTGACCTGAAGAGCCGAACCAGTAACTGGTTCGGCATCCGTGTTTCTGTAAGAAGGATAAAACCGTGAACCTTAACGCAACTCTGTTTGCCCAGTTCGCTGTCTTCTTCATCCTCGCGCTGTTCACGATGAAATTCGTGTGGCCGCCGCTGATGAAAGCGCTCGACGAGCGCGCCGAGAGGATTGCGAACGGCCTCGCCGCCGCCGACCGTGGCAAGGCTGACCTGGCTGCCGCCGAAAAGCGCGTCCAGGCCGAAATGGCTGGCGCCCGTGACGAAGTCCAGAAGCGCATTACCGACGCTGAAAAGCGCGCTGCCCTGATCATCGAAGCAGCCAAGGCAACTGCCGCTGAAGAAGCCGCCCGCATCGTCGCCGCCGCCAACGCGGACGCCGAGCAGCAAGTGAACCGTGCCCGCGAAGAACTGCGTGGTCAAGTGGCTGCCCTGGCAGTGCAAGGCGCCGAGCAGATCCTGAAGCGTGAAGTGAACGCAGCGGCCCACGCCGACCTGCTGTCGAAACTGTCGACCGAGCTCTGATCATGGCTGAACTCGCAACCGTCGCCCGCCCTTACGCCGAAGCGCTGTACCGTGTCGCCCAGTCGGGCGACGTGGCCGCCTGGTCGGCCGTCACGACCGAACTGGGCCAGATCGGCGCCAATCCGGACGTGCAGGCTTTCGCCAGCAACCCGAACGTGACGCACGCCCAGCTGGCCGACACGATTGCGTCCCTGGTCAAGTCGCCGCTGAACGCTGAAGCGAAGAACTTTATCGCGATGCTGGCCGAAAACGGCCGCCTCGCGCTGCTGCCCGAAATCGCCGCCCAGTTCGCGGCACTGAAGAACGCCAACGAAGGCGCCGCCGATGCGGACATCGTCAGCGCCTTCGAGATCTCGGGTGACCAGCTGGCCCAGCTGGTCGCTACGCTGGAAAAGAAATTTGGCCGCAAGCTGAACCCAACGGTGACAGTGGATGCATCGCTGATCGGTGGTGTGCGCGTGGTCGTCGGCGACGAAGTGCTCGATACCTCGGTACGCGCCAAGCTGCAACAGATGCACGTTGCACTGGTCTCGTAAGACATCTAGCAGCACGCGCCGGCGCTAGCGCCCTTGCCCTACGCATCAAAAACATTTGGAGTTAGCACTCATGCAACTTAATTCTTCTGAAATCAGCGAACTGATCAAGAGCCGCATCCAGGGTCTGGAAGGTTCGGCTGAAGTTCGCAATCAAGGCACGGTGATCTCCGTTGCCGACGGTATCTGCCGCATCCATGGTCTGTCGGACGTGATGCAGGGCGAGATGCTGGAATTCCCCGGCAACACCTTCGGCCTGGCGATGAACCTCGAGCGCGACTCCGTCGGCGCCGTCATCCTGGGCGCCTACGAGCACATCTCGGAAGGCGATACCGTCAAGACCACCGGCCGCATCCTGGAAGTGCCGATCGGTCCTGAACTGCGTGGCCGCGTGGTCAATGCACTGGGCCAGCCGATCGACGGCAAAGGTCCGGTCAATGCACAACTGACCGCACCGATCGAAAAGATCGCTCCGGGCGTCATCGCCCGTGAATCCGTGTCGCAGCCTATGCAGACCGGCATCAAGTCGATCGACGCGATGGTGCCGATCGGCCGTGGCCAGCGCGAGCTGATCATCGGCGACCGCCAGACCGGTAAATCGGCTGTCGCAGTCGACGCGATCATCAACCAGAAAGGCCAGAACGTCACCTGCGTGTACGTTGCAATCGGCCAGAAGGCATCGACCATCAAGAACATCGTGCGTTCGCTGGAACAGCACGGCGCGATGGAGTACACGATTGTCGTCGCCGCATCGGCGTCGGAATCGGCAGCGATGCAATACATCTCGGCCTACTCGGGCTGCGCGATGGGCGAATACTTCCGCGACCGCGGCGAAGACGCGCTGATCGTGTACGACGATCTGTCGAAGCAGGCTGTTGCCTACCGCCAGATTTCGCTGCTGCTGCGCCGCCCACCAGGCCGCGAAGCGTACCCAGGCGACGTGTTCTACCTGCACAGCCGTCTGCTCGAGCGCGCAGCACGCGTGAACGCCGACTACGTGTCGAAGTTCACCGACGGCGCCGTGACCGGCAAGACCGGCTCGCTGACCGCACTGCCGATCATCGAAACGCAAGCGGGCGACGTCTCGGCCTTCGTGCCGACCAACGTGATTTCGATTACCGACGGCCAGATCTTCCTGGAGACCTCGCTGTTCAACGCCGGTATCC
>Ga0265798_10001796_pt1 | contig 32586 bp, 37 predicted proteins | sample P3T30metagenome_FD_192430 | JGI IMG/M metagenome (GOLD analysis project Ga0265798, IMG submission 192430) | Plant litter microbial communities from East Loma Ridge, Irvine, California - P3 T30 | ecosystem: Environmental > Terrestrial > Plant litter > Unclassified | place: USA: California... | reverse complement strand
GGAGAAATTCTGACCCCCGTAAACCCTGAAGAACCTTGGTATTTGGTGCTTGTTCCGCAAGTCGCTGTAAGTACAGCAGAAATTTTTTCAGATCCGTTGTTGACACGCGACTCGCCGCCCATTAAAGTGCGCCCCGTTCCCAAGGGAAACAGTCGAAATGACTGTAAAGCGGTTGTAGAGAGGCGTTACCCGGAAGTACGTAACGCTTTGAATTTGTTAGGTAATTTTACCGAAGCAAAATTAACCGGAACTGGAAGTTGTGTGTTTGGGGCCTTCCCAAACAAAGCTGAAGCTGATAAAGTCTCGGCCCTTCTTACAGAGACCCTTACAGGGTTTGTCGCGAAAGGAAGTAACATTTCGATGTTGCATCGTAAGCTTCAAGATCTGTAGCAGGAATTGAGTGCCAGGCACTCGATTGATTCAATACAGGGGCGTCGCCAAGCGGTAAGGCAGCAGGTTTTGATCCTGCCATGCGTTGGTTCGAATCCAGCCGCCCCTGCCATTTTCTATACTCATCCAGGTTACCCTCAGCCTCTAGGTACTGCGCGTGTCCAAGATGATGGTCTTTACGGGGAATGCTAACCCCGATCTCGCTCGGCGTGTAGTACGTCAGCTGCATATCCCACTGGGTGATGTTTCTGTTGGTAAGTTCTCCGACGGCGAAATCAGCACTGAGATTAATGAAAACGTCCGCGGTAAAGACGTCTTCATCATTCAGCCGACCTGCGCTCCGACAAATGACAACCTGATGGAGCTCGTCGTGATGGCTGATGCCTTCCGCCGCTCCTCAGCGTCCCGAATCACTGCTGTGATTCCCTACTTTGGTTATGCCCGTCAGGATCGCCGTCCGCGTTCCGCACGTGTGGCTATCAGCGCGAAAGTCGTTGCCGATATGCTGACCGTGGTGGGTATCGATCGTGTTCTCACGGTTGATCTTCATGCTGACCAGATCCAGGGTTTCTTCGATATTCCGGTAGATAACATCTACGGCTCCCCCGTTCTGGTGGATGACATCGAAGACCAGCGCTTTGAAAACCTGATGATCGTTTCCCCGGATATCGGCGGCGTCGTGCGTGCACGAGCAGTGGCCAAATCCCTGGGCGTGGATCTCGGGATCATTGACAAACGCCGTGAGAAAGCCAATCACTCCGAAGTGATGCATATCATCGGTGATGTCGAAGGGCGTACCTGTATTCTGGTCGATGACATGGTCGACACCGCCGGCACCCTGTGCCACGCGGCCAAGGCCCTGAAAGAGCATGGCGCTGCCAAGGTCTTTGCCTACTGCACACACCCTGTGCTGTCGGGTCGGGCGATCGAAAACATTGAAAATTCCGTGCTGGACGAACTGGTGGTGACCAACACCATCCCGTTGTCCGCTGCAGCACAAGCCTGTAGCCGTATCCGTCAACTGGATATCGCTCCGGTAGTCGCCGAGGCGGTCCGCCGCATCAGCAACGAAGAATCGATCAGCGCGATGTTCCGCTAAGGGTCTGACCCAAAGCCTGCATCTCGTCGACGAAAAGCGCCCCGCCCTGACATTCGGTCAGGGCGGGGCTTTTTTGCCCATATCGCTCTGGCGCTGGTCGCAAACGCCATTGTGAATGTGGTTATTTTGGAGAAACAACATGAATGATTTTACTCTGAATGCCGAACAGCGTTCCGACCTGGGGAAAGGTGCGAGCCGCCGCCTGCGTCGTCTCGCGAGCCTGGTTCCAGCTGTTGTATACGGTGGCGACAAAGCCCCTGAATCCATCAGCATGCTGGCCAAGGAAGTTGCCAAGCTGCTCGAAAACGAAGCTGCTTTCAGCCACGTTATCGAACTGAACGTTGCTGGCAAGAAGCAGAACGTTCTGATCAAGGCACTGCAGCGTCACCCGGCCAAAGGCCACGTGATGCACGCTGACTTCGTACGTGTTATCGCTGGTCAGAAATTGACCGCAATCGTACCGATCCACTTCATCAACGAAGAAGCTCCGGTCAAGAAAGGCGGCGAGATCTCGCACACTACCACTGAACTGGAAGTGACCTGCCTGCCTAAAGACCTGCCTGAGTTCATCGAAGTTGATCTGGGCGCGCTGGAAGTTGGTTCGAACGTTCACTTGTCCGACCTCAAAGCCCCTAAAGGCGTTGAGTTCGTAGCACTGGCACACGGTACTGACCTGGCAATCGCCAACGTCCACGCACCGCGCGTTGTTGCTGAAGATACCGAAGAAGACGCTGCCGAGTAATTCACTCGGTAACGTCGGAGTTGCTCAGGACATATCGCGAGCGATAGCAGGCAAGACGGGCGAGATCGCGGAGTTTACATCATGGTAAATGAGCAGTTTTCGTTCACATTGCCGCTGTCGTCAGCGGTTTGATCCTCAACTCCAAGGAAGAGCCCCTGTCGTGACCGCCATACAACTGATCGTGGGCCTGGGAAATCCAGGCGCTGAATACGAACAGACCCGGCATAACGCAGGGGCTTTTTTCGTAGAGCGTATTGCTGCGGCGCAACGAGTCAATCTCGTTCCCGAGCGCAAATTCTTTGGCCTGACCGGGCGCTTCTCGCATCAGGGTCAGGATGTTCGTCTGCTGATCCCCACCACCTACATGAACCGCAGCGGCCAGGCCGTGGCGGCACTTGCCGGCTTCTACCGCATCCCGGTCGAAGCCATTCTGGTGGCGCATGATGAACTTGACCTGCCTCCCGGCGTTGCCAAACTGAAAGTGGGCGGCGGCCATGGCGGTCACAACGGCCTGCGCGACATCATCGCGCAGCTCGGCAATCAGAACACTTTTCATCGCTTGCGGCTTGGCATTGGCCACCCGGGCGATGCCAGCAAGGTATCCGGTTTCGTCCTGGGTCGAGCGCCGCGCGCCGAACAGGAAAAACTGGACGCCAGTATCGACTTTGCCCTCGGCGTGCTGCCGGATATCTTCGCCGGTGAATGGAACCGGGCGATGAAAAACCTGCACAGCCAGAAGGCCTGACATCACTCGAGGGGAAACACCATGGGATTCAATTGCGGCATCGTCGGCCTGCCTAACGTCGGCAAGTCCACCCTGTTCAACGCCCTGACCAAATCAGGCATTGCGGCCGAGAACTTCCCCTTCTGCACCATCGAGCCGAACAGCGGCATCGTGCCGATGCCGGACCCACGCCTCGCCGCGCTGGCTGCCATCGTCAACCCAAAGCGCATCCTGCCAACCACCATGGAGTTCGTCGACATCGCCGGCCTCGTGGCAGGCGCGTCGAAAGGCGAAGGCCTGGGCAACAAGTTTCTCGCCAACATCCGTGAAACCGACGCCATCGCCCACGTGGTGCGCTGCTTTGAAGACGAGAACGTGATTCACGTTTCCAACAGCGTCGACCCCAAGCGCGACATCGAAATCATCGACCTGGAACTGATCTTTGCTGACCTCGACAGCTGCGAAAAGCAACTGCAGAAAGTCACTCGCAATGCCAAGGGCGGCGACAAGGATGCGGTGGTTCAGAAGGGTCTGCTGGAACAGCTGATCAGCCACTTCACCGAAGGCAAGCCAGCGCGCAGCCTGATGAAGAGCATGAGCAATGACGAGAAAGCCGTCATTCGTGGCTTCCACCTGCTGACCACCAAGCCGGTCATGTACATCGCCAACGTCGCCGAAGACGGCTTCGAGAACAACCCGCTGCTGGACGTGGTTCGTGCCATCGCCGAGGAAGAAGGCGCAATGCTGGTGCCGGTCTGCAACAAGATCGAAGCAGAAATCGCCGAACTGGACGACGGTGAAGAGAAGGACATGTTCCTTGAAGCCCTGGGCCTTGAAGAGCCAGGTCTGAACCGTGTGATCCGTGCTGGCTACGAAATGCTGCACCTGCAGACCTACTTCACCGCTGGCGTCGAAGAAGTACGCGCCTGGACCGTCCGCGTCGGCGCCACCGCACCGCAAGCCGCTGGCGTTATCCACACCGACTTCGAAAAAGGCTTCATTCGCGCCGAAGTCGTGGCCTACGACGACTTCATCCAGTACAAGGGCGAAGCCGGTGCCAAGGAAGCTGGCAAATGGCGCCTTGAAGGCAAGGAATACATCGTCAAGGACGGCGACGTAATGCACTTCCGTTTCAACGTCTGATCCACCCCGCTACACCGCCTCAGGCTGCACCTTGAAGCCCCGCTATCGCCTTGTGATGCGGGGCTTTTGCGTTTTCAGGGGTAGCAGGATTGCGACGAAATACCGAGACAACGATCAAATCAACGCCCAGGCCGCCAGGGGTCTGTTCCCGACAACGTCCATACGATGGCTCAGTGACTGTTCGCCAGCTTCATGTTGGGGATTTCTGTGTTGGCCCGAGATGGAGTGCCCTTCGAACACGTAGACACTGCAACGACACAGATCATGACTTTGTGGGATGGGTTGCGTACGGCCAATCCAGCTGTGACAGAGGTGCAGCGCAATCAATAACCATGGCCAGCCAATTGCTTAAGCTGGTCCTGGTCATCGGTGCTCTCTCAAAGCAAAGCCGCAATAAATCGTCGGCTTGATTCGGTTATGCGAGCCTGATCGGCTAAGCTGCGACTCGACAGGCTTGAAACCTTGAGTAGATATTTCGAGAGTCCCGAACAGCCCTCTCACGCTCACGCGAGAGCTGTAAACCGTGGATCGACCAGAACTGCACAGCGCGCTAATCACTATGAAAATTCTTCTGCTTGGAAAAAACGGTCAGGTCGGTTGGGAGCTGCAACGCTCCCTGGCCGCGCTGGGCGAGGTCGTGGCACTCGATCGCCACAGCGTGTCGACTGAATGGGGACCGCTTTCGGGCGACCTGGCCAACCTCGCCGGTGTGCGAGACACCATTCGCCGTGTTCAGCCTCAGGTCATCGTCAATGCAGCCGCCTATACAGGGGTCGACAAGGCCGAAACCGATCGTGAGCTGGCGCATACCGTCAACGCGTTGGCCAGCCAGGTCATGGCTGAAGAAGCACAGGAGCTGGGCGCCCTCCTTGTTCACTACTCGACCGATTATGTCTTCGACGGCTCGGGAAGCAGCGCCTGGAAAGAAACCGATGCGGTTTCACCGGTCAATCATTACGGTGCCACCAAGCTGGCAGGCGAACAGTTCATTGTAGCCTCGGGCTGCAGGCACCTGATCTTTCGCACCAGTTGGGTCTACGCCGCGCGTGGCAACAACTTTGCCAAGACAATGCTGAGGCTGGCCAAGGACCGCCCTGCCCTTAATGTCATTGCAGATCAGATCGGTGCGCCCACGGGTGCAGAGCTACTGGCCGACGTCACCGCAATCGCCTTGCAGCAAACACTTGTACGTCCCGAACTCAGCGGTATCTATCACTTGGCTCCGGCGGGTGAACTGTCCTGGTTCGATTACGCCAGGCATGTCATTGATTTCGCGCGGGCTCAGGGTGAAGCTCTGGCGGTAGAAACCATAAACCCCATTGCAACGACAGAATATCCGACGCCCGCCGAGCGTCCGCTGAATTCGCGCCTCAACACAGAAAAGCTGCGAAACAACTTCTCCCTGCATCTGCCGGGGTGGCAAAGTGGCGTTACTCGAATGCTCACGGAAGTCCTGAACAAATGACCTCAATCAACCGCAAAGGGATCATTCTGGCGGGCGGGTCAGGCACACGCCTGCACCCGCTGACGCTGGGCGTGTCCAAACAGATGCTGCCGATCTACGACAAGCCGATGATTTTCTATCCGTTGTCGGTGCTGATGTTGGCCGGGATGCGTGAAATTCTGATTATCTCTACGCCAGAAGACCTTCCCTGCTTTCGGAAATTGCTCGGCGATGGCAGCCAGTACGGCATTACGCTGTCTTACATTGAACAGCCCAGCCCGGACGGTTTGGCGCAGGCGTTTGTGCTCGGCGAGTCATTCATCGGTAAAGACCCGTGCTGCCTGATTCTTGGCGATAATATTTTCTACGGTCAGCATTTCTCCGACAACCTGCGCTCGGCCAGTCAACGTGCCAGCGGCGCGACGGTGTTTGGGTACCACGTGTCCGACCCTCAGCGCTTTGGCGTAATCGAGTTCGACGAGGCAGGACGAGCGTTGAGCATCGAAGAAAAACCGGCAGTGCCGAAATCGAACTATGCGGTCACCGGGCTGTATTTTTACGACAACCAGGTCGTTGATATTGCAAAGCGCATCAAGCCTTCTGCGCGCGGCGAACTTGAAATCACCGATGTGAACAGCGCTTATCTTGAGCAGAAAGAGCTGAACGTCGAGCTTCTGGGCCGGGGTTTCGCCTGGCTCGACACCGGCACCCATGAGTCACTGCTGGAGGCGAGTCACTTCGTCCACACTATCGAGCAGCGCCAAGGGTTGAAAGTCGCTTGCCTGGAGGAAATCGCTTACAGCCAGGGCTGGATCACCGATCAGCAATTGGGTGAGCAGGCTGAAAAACTGAAAAAAACCGGCTACGGGCAATATCTACAGAAACTACTGGATCTGGGATCGTTTTAAGAAGCCGCCTTTACACATTCACACCGCAAGGTAGCGAACGTATGTGTTCAGACGCTCTCAAGGTGGCCGTGCTGCTGGCCGCCCATAACGGCATGTCGTGGCTGGAAGAACAGCTTCATTCCATCGTGATGCAGACCAGCGTCTGCGTCCGTGTGTTCATCAGTGTCGATGCTTCGACCGACGACACCGCCGAATGGTGTGCGGCGTACGTGCAGCAGCATGCGCAGGCAACCCTGCTGCCACCTGCGGGCCCGTTCGGTGGCGCTGCGCACAATTTCTTTCGGTTGATTCGCGACGTCGACTTCTCTGACTTCGATTACGTTGCGTTTTCAGATCAGGACGACATCTGGTATCCGGACAAACTGAAACGCGCACTCTCGACCCTACGTACGCAAGGGTGTGATGGCTACTCCAGCAATGTCGTCGCCTTCTGGCCTGACGGTCGACGTCTGTTACTGGACAAGGCGCAAGCGCAGGCTCGCTGGGATTACCTCTTCGAAGCGGCTGGCCCGGGCTGTACGTATGTGATGAGTCATCGGCTTGCTGTTGCGCTCAAGACATCGCTGACTGACCAGTGGGAGCCCATACAGCGCATCAGCCTGCATGACTGGTACTGCTACGCGTTTGCCCGCAGCCAAAACTTCAAGTGGTTCATCGATCCTGTGCCGGGCCTGGACTACCGTCAGCACGGCCACAACCAGCTGGGCGCCAATACGGGGATTGCCTCGCATACCTCAAGGCTGGCCAGAATTGTGGATAACTGGTGGCCCGAGCAGGTACTGCTGATCAACCAGATCACAGGCGGCAGCGCTCTTTTTGCAAAAAGAGCAGTCCATTCCAAGCGCCTGCTGTTCTTCGCCCTGATTCTGAACGCCGCACAATGCCGCAGAAGACGCAGGGACAAGTTCCTGTTTGTCATCGCCTGCCTGGCAGCAGTTGTCAGACGATGACTCTGTGAGTCAGCCCTCAGATTTTTCCCAGGCAGATTGCGACAAACAGGCTCAGATTGCCTTGCGGCGTCTGCCGGTAGACTCCGGCCTTGCGCAGCGACCGCAATCGTCGAAACACACCCTGCGCACGACCGTAGTCGAAGTGATTCAGCACACGCCGATTGTCATCCGTCAGCAGGTGCTCCAGCGCACGCAGAATGGCCAGATTGGTGGTATTCCATTGTGCGAAGCGCCCGGAAAACAGCTTGTACATCCGTTTCAATCGGTCGCGTGTTCCGGCATTGGCGCCAATCAGGTTGCCAACGTGTTGCCGGTAATCAAGGCTTGGCTCAGGGTCGTAAATGACTGTCCCGCCACAACCTGTTACCAGCAAATACGCCAGCCAGTCATGCGCAATCAGCGCGGCACGCTCGGGCACTTGCAACAGTAAGCTGCGTGCAGCCTGGTTGATCAGCATGGTATTGGCACCCGCGAGACTCTGCACCAGCGCGTTCCGAAAGGAAGGCGGCCTCAAGAACAGCGCGCCCATGCCCGACAAACGTCGCTCAGCGTCCACCAGACGCGTTCTGGAGCAATAAAGCGCGGGTACACGCGCAACAAGGGGCTCAAGACGGCACAGGCCACGCTCCAGCTTCTCGCTGAACCAGACATCGTCCTGATCACTGAAAGCGAAATAGTTGCCCTGCAGTTCTGGCCTGCGAAGCAGTGAAATGAAGTTTTGCGCGAACCCCTCGCACGGACCATCGAACATGACCAGCCGCTCCTGGCCCCAGCGCCGCTGGCACGCGACCAGAATGTCACGTGTGCCATCGGTTGACGCGTCATCAGAGACGTAAAGGGTCCAGCAAGGAAAAGTCTGGTCTTCAAACGAGTCGAGCTGCTCTTGAAGGTAACGCGCACCGTTATAGGTGCACATCAGGATCGCTACACGTGGAAGCTCGTTCACGGCGGTCCCCGCGAAGGGACGCTGTGAGTCCGTCAACGGCTTGGCATCATCCGCCATGGTGCTCTCGCTTGGTTGCGTTCTGGAAACCTCAACACTGCAGGCCAGCCAGTATGCCTCGGGGCCTGAACGCCGTCAGCGCCGGTTGTAAGAGAGTGTCGCCGCTGGTCGAACAGGCTGTTGTATAGGCCTGGACAGCGGCAGCACAACAATAAAAAAGGCGGCTTGATGAGATCAAGCCGCCTTGGTTCTTTACGAAGATGCAGCGACCGATCAACCCAACCGGAAGCGCGCAGTATTGTCGTTCAGTGCACGGCTGCCCTGACTGAGCGTGTCGGCGGCACGATTGACCGCTCGAGCGCCTTCCAGCAGACGGCCTGCGGCTTGATCGACCTGCTGGATGTTGCTGCTGACTTCATCGGCTGTCGACGCCTGCTCTTCTACCGCAGTCGATATCTGCGCCAGCGTGTCAGTCACACCTTGCACAGCGCTGGCGATCTCGCCCAATCGTTCACCCAGCCCGGTCACGGAGCGGGCATCATTAACGGCCTGCTCACACGCGGCTTCCATCAGGTTCACGGCCTGAGTCACCGTTGAACGCAAGCTGTCGACGGTCCCGGCGATCTGCGCCGTAGAGGCCTGCGTGCGCTGTGACAGGCTGCGCACTTCGTCTGCAACCACGGCAAAGCCACGGCCCTGCTCACCTGCGCGTGCGGCCTCGATGGCAGCATTGAGCGCCAGCAGGTTGGTCTGTTCTGCAATGCCACGGATAGCATCAACCACTGACTGAATTTGCTGGCCCTGCTCACTGACCCGACCCAGTGCAGCCGCCGTGTCGGTCAAACGCTGATTGAGCTGCTGGATGCTGTCGGTGGTGCGCTGGCTGTCCTGGCTGCTCTGCTGGGCGATCATGCGGGTCTGTCGCGCACTTTCCGAAGCCTGTTCACAACTTCTGGCGACACCTTGCGACGTCGCCGCCAGCTCGGTCGCAGCGGCTGCAATCTGGCTGATCTGCAGTTGCTGATCCTCCACTTCATTGAGCGTCCCGCTCGATTGCGCGTTAAGCGTCAGTACCGCTTCGCCCACCCGCACCGTTTCATGATTGACGCCCAGCAGGCTGGTGCGCAATTGCACGACAGCGACGTTGAGCGCCCGGCTGATCGCCGCAAGCTCGTCACGCCCCTGCACAGGTACTTCCACACACAGATTGCCGTCACGCAGCGACTCGGCAAGGGTGGTAATGCCACTGGCACTGCTGCGGATCGACGACTGAAGGCAGGCAAACAGGTACATCGCCAGCAATATCAGCACACCAAAGACCACCGCCAACGGGATGAACTCCATATTGGAGGAGTCATGGTAATAATCGAGCCGGTCATACAACGCGTTCAGCGTCTGCGTACGGAAGTCGGCCGTAGTCTTGGTCATCGTGTCGATGCTGCGTTCGAACTCTTCTGGCTTGAGCTTGATCGTGCCGCCGAAAACGCCGTCATCCATCACCTTCAACTCGGCATCCAGTACTTTCGAAACCGCTGCGTACTGATCAGCCCACGGCTGCATCTGCGGTGGAAGCTTGGACAGCAGCAGAGTGCCGGCCTTGTGCATCTGCTCCTTCGCGTCATCGATACGACTGCGCAGGTCACGTGTCTGCAGACGGCTCTGCAAGCTGAACTGGCCCGAGGCAACGGAGGTCTGGCCAATGCTGGACATACGGCCGATACGCTCGATGAGGTCCGGGACCTGTTGTGTCGAGAGCTGCATCAGCATGTACGTTTCGAGCCACGGGTCGAGGATCAGGCCACTGTCCATTGCGATCTGCTCACGCAGCGCCTGGACATTGCCCAATGCCGTGGTGAAGCGATCATAGCCATCAGGCCACCAGCCAACGGTACGCAACGAGGCAGTGTCCATGCCAGTCAATGACGTCTGGAGCGTCTTGAGCCGGTTCATGGTGTCAGCGGGTACGCTTTCCTGCGTCAGCGTCGCGTTAAGGCTTTCCAGCGCCTTGGCGATTCTAGGATTACCGGCATCGACATTGGCCATCGCCTCCCTGGCAGCAGGCGTCGGCTCACGAAGAATATCGGCCGCCTTCCAGCGCGCAGCGTGATCACGCTGAGCAGAGAGCTCAATGTTCAAATCATCGAGCGCCAGCAATTGCCGAACGCCGGATTGCTCACCGGCAATCACGGCAAGCTTGTTTCGATAATCCTGAGCGATGACCCACACACTGCCCAGCAGCGGCAACATGAACAACAGGAACAAGACCTGAAACTTGCGAGCAAAACCAAAATGCCCCATCAGGCGCATGCCCGGTGACAAAAGACTGTTCATGTCCTGCGACTCCCCGTGGACACTCGCCAGATCTGGTCAGACCTGTCCGAATGTTTTTCTCGAAAAAACACTAACGGCAAAATGCCATGTTATTGAATCAGTGGCGATACTCATCGCCTCTCGTTCAACCGAAAAGCGGAATCACCTGTATTTTTTGCGCCGAATCGCTCGCTGATCGGCGTGTGCGTGTGGCTTAAGCAAGAAGCGGACCGGTATCCGCATCACTGGAAGTCCCGACACAGGCAACACGCCGGAACAGCAGCTTTTCTGGCGTTGATGGCCGCCTGCTGTCATTTAGCGTCGCGAAAATGACTGTTTGATTTTCCAGTGAGCTCTTCACGCCATTCATCAGCACACACTCAGGGTTATCGGCCGACCGATACGTCACTGGAGGAAACAAGGAGGGAGTGAACGTTGAGGTGCATCACCGGCGCGGTAACTGCCGCCGACGCACCTTAAAAAGGCAGAATTCGGGGCCTGCGAGCCTAACCGGTTGATCGCACGCAATTATTTTTCACATCAACGCTTGACACATATGCGTTCTCCGCGAATAATGCGCGCCACTTGGCTACATAGCTCAGTTGGTTAGAGCATAGCATTCATAATGCTGGGGTCCGGGGTTCAAGTCCCTGTGTAGCCACCAAGTACCTGTTTACAGACGTCTACAGCAGTCTATAAACAACCCCAAGAAGCCCGCCTTGTGCGGGCTTTCTTGTTTCTGGCTATCTCTCCTTGTATCCCCCTATATCTACCCACCATGTATCCCAGCGTGTATCCTTCGAAAATAATTGAACCGAAGGGATACAAGCCGTGAAAAGGTCTGAAATCAAGCGCCGGCCGCTCTCCGACACCACTCTTGCGGGTCTTGAACCGGATCTGAAGGAGTACCGCGAGCTCGACGCCAACGGCCTGTACTTCCGAGTGAAACCTGATGGACAAAAGTCTTGGCAGCTGCGCTACAAAAAAGCAGACGGTAAGTGGTCCTGGCTCGGGCTGGGCGGATACCCCGAGGTCAGCGGCGCATCGGCCAGGGCAAAGGCTGCAGATCTTCGCGCCGATACGGCCGAAGGCCGAAACCCGATGGTGACAAAGCAGGCGCGCAAGGCAGCAGAAGCACAGGCAGCAAACGATACATTCGAAACACTGGCCCGCGAATGGCACGCCTCGCGCATCGGCGGCTGGGACGCAGGCACGGCCAAGCGGATCATGGGCGCACTTGAACGCCATGTGTTTCCCACCTTCGGCCAGCGCCGGTACACCGGCATCCTGTCTATGGAGTGGATGGAGCTACTTCGGGGCTTGGAGCAACAAGGCATTCTTGAGCAAATGAGTCGAGTGCGCGCTTATTGCAAGGATGTCTACGATCTGGCTCGAGTGACCGGCCGCGCCGTGAACAACCCGTTGGAAGGGGTTCACAAATTCCTCTCCAGCGGCAAAGCCGAAAACTACGCCCACGTCTCAGCAGAAGAGCTGCCTGCCCTTCTTCGTGCGATCCAGTCATACCCGCATGCCAAAGACGTGCAGCTGGGCCTGCGCCTGCTCACCCTGCTAGCGGTGCGACCCAGCGAGCTACGTGAAGCCCGGTGGTCCGAGTTCGATCTGGAAAAGAAGCTGTGGACCATCCCAGTTGAGCGCAAGGGCCGCAAAAAAGGTCGAGAGCACCTGGTGCCGCTTTGCCGTCAGGCCATTGAGTTGTTGGAAGAGCTACACCCTATCACCGGTGCGTATCCCCTGCTCTTCCCTGGACGCAGCGACCGGACCAAACCGCGCAGTGACACCGTATTCCTGATGGCGCTGCGCCGGATCGGCTATGAAGGCCGCCAGACTGGCCACGGCTTTCGCCATATTGCGAGCACCACACTCAATGAACACGGATTCCCGGCCGACCATATCGAGGCGCAGCTCAGCCACAAGCCTCAGGGTGTCCGTGGCGTTTACAACAAGGCGCAGTACCTAGCGCAGCGCACTGCCATGATGCAGTGGTATGCGGATCACCTTGATGGCCTGACTAACGGCGTGGTCATCCAGGGCGACTTCGGCAAGAGGGCCTGATGCGGGCGAACAAATAGCAGCTTTGGCTGATATAGCTCGACGGAGCGAAAAGCAGGCTTCCCACCCGCCTGGTCAACTGATCTATTCCCATGGGAGCTCCTTGGAGGGCGCACTAATGACAAAGCTCAAGCGAGTTAAAGAGTTGCCATCTTGGTTCAGGCCGGAGAGATATAAGGAACTGGCGAGGTTCAACGCTCAAGCCTGGCTGGAGCAGCTGCGCCATCGGAAGTGGCTTTTCGAAGGCAACCCCGTTTTCCCTAAAAGCACCAAGGGACAAGGCCATCATGAAGATATGGACGCTTGGAAAAAAAGAGTAGAAGTGCCGGTCGCCCAGCTGTTGCAAGACCCACTTCTGGTCCGGGCTGAATCCGCAATTTTTATAGTGCGGGGGGAGCCAAGGCCGACGATGATTCAAAGAGGCGAGTTTTGGGATTTTGGTGCTGGAGAGGCACCACTGCAGGAAGTGAGGTTCAAGAGCATATTGAATCTGGCATTGAGAGATTCGGCCTTTGCGGAAGACGGCAGCGCTGATGCTGAGAGATGGGAATGCATAAAGAACCTGGGCGGAAGATTTAGCGTTTCTGCGGAGATCGCCGAATCGGCCATCTCGATTGGTCATGACAGGCATCCGGTTTTATCTGTGAACCTAAGCGCCAGTGACGCTGATCTTGAAGCATATTTTGAGCAGTGGTTGAAAAGGGCGCGTCTAGAGCGCGGCATGCCAGACACTGTTCGCAAAAATGCGCCGCCCTACGCATCTTGGATTGATTATGGGGTGCTGCCGTACCTTGACCTGAAGATATGGAGCCTGCAGCGCGGGATTGAGATCACCGCTCAGGCATTCGCTGACATGCTGCCGAATATCACTGGCAACTATGATCGCGGGCTAGATAGTGTCCGAGACAACACCATCGTATGGGCAAAGAAATTGATGATAGACCTTTCTGCCTTGGAAGAGCTGGCCAAGGCTGAACGAGACCTTTTCTGATATCGACATAGGAAACTTTCTTAGCCAAGTTTTCCTAGGAGAAAAGCGAATGGTTATCCTGTATCGATATCCAGTCACCTGAGCATTAACGTACTCCCGTAGTCATAAACAACGGGAAATATCCATGAACAACATCCAGCGCATCGAAGCTGCAAGCGCAACAGTTCAGCAGTTTGACCCTGCCACCACGTTGATCCGTATTCCAGAGATGGAGGTGATCACTGGCTGCAAGCGTGCAACATTTTACAAACGTCTTAAAGACGACCCAACGTTCCCGAAGCCGGTACCTCTCAGCAATAGCAAGGCGCGTGGCGCCCCCATCGGATTTGTTCTTGCGGAAGTACAAGAATGGGTTCGCAGCCGTATCGCTATGCGTTCGGAGGCGGCGTAATGACCAAAGTCTCTGAAACTATCAGCGTAACTCATGAGGGACAACTCACCTTGGCCATGCGTCATAAGTTGGTCAACGTGTCTGTATTGCAGAGCACTGCACAGCAGCTTTCTGCTTTGGGCTTTCTCATCCTTGCGGACACTCATTCACTGATACAGCGTATCGCGCCGCTGCCTGAAAAGTGGCTAAGTCTGAGTACCGTCAATGCAGAGCAGGCCGAGTTTCTTCGTACTCTGAAGGCCTTGGGTATTGCTGAGCGCGTGCCTGGCGACGTTGGTCGTCGTGCCAAGCTTGCAGGTAGTGAGCATCTTCTGGGCGAAATCGATTACGGCCCAGGGTTTTGGCTTCACGTCGACTTGGTGATGCCTTACGCGCGCTGGATTGCTAGCCGCCAAGTACCGCCCCGAAAGACTCCGCTGATTGCATTCCTTGAAAAGCATCTGCCCTCAGCCGCGACCGGCAAGGCAGCCGCCCCAATTCCAGCTCAAGAAGTATCAGAGGCCTTTGCCGGCGAGATCAGTGCCAAGGAGCTAGCAGACCTGCGCATTGTCGATCGCATGATGATCACCGACGGCGTATCAGCTGCAGAGCGCACCGAGGTACTCCGAGCCCGAATCGACTCGATGCAGGGGGCGTAATCATGAAAAAGAAAAAGGCCGACCAAACGGCCAGCCCAAATACATCAAAGAGTCTCAAGAACACGAGCATCAACGCTCAAAACCAACGGTTTGTCGATCGACTTCGCCAAGGCTCTATCGACACATTCACAGCCATGCGCGAGCTGAATATCTGCCGCCCAGGTGCCCGGATTTGCGATCTGCGCAACGCCGGATATCGGATCAATACGGCTCGGATCGTCCTCACTGATGAATGGGGGCGCACCCATCGTGGTGTTGCCCTATACACGCTGATGTCCGAGCCGAGGGCCGCCGCATGAATCCCTTCGATTGGCTCTACTGCATCGGCCTAGCTGTTGCTCTCGCCGTGTCACAGGCAACGCCGCGCCAGATCGCCGAGGTGCGTCCGCTAGGCACCGGTAAAATTACCGGAGCGCTGCTGATCGAAGAGGCGTCGAAATGACATCGACCTTCACGATTAACGACCAGCGGTCGATAACAGAGATTGCAAGCAATCGTGCTCGCGGTTATCGTTCGCCCGTCGTTGCAAATTCAGCGACCGACCTTGGCGGGTCGAACAGTAAACGGCGCAACAGCGCCCCCATTACGATTGCAGGCGCTTTTTTTGTGCCCGCAACAATGCGTTATGGCGGGCTGTGTGGGAGCACATTCGTGTGCGCCGGGCTCCGTTTACCCCGGTCCGCCAATCCTATGCAGCTCGCCACCTCTCTCTGCTTGGCGGCAGAACGTGGTGGCTCCAGTGAAGTAAACGGAGCTACACCAGTGCACACCATCAATCCGTCCAAAATCCGCGTCGCCGCCCACAAGGCAATGGCCTTGGCAGCGTTGCGCGCAGACTCCTCCGCATCCGTCCGGTTGCGCCGCTACAACCATCACATGGACAAAGCGCGCACCCTGGAAACGCAAGGCGGTGCGGCATGAGCTCTCCAAAATGGTCCGACCTGCTAGTAGATATTGAGCAGCTTTATCCCGATTCCAGTAAGCCGAGTGCGAAGTTGAGCGCCGAGCAGGTGGCTGAGCTTACGGCTATCGAGAACGCTGGCGAATGCTTCAACATCACGATCTTGCACGGTGTTGCCGCAGTTGGTGAGCTGCTATCTCACGCTTCAACCACGAACGGACTGAACGAAGAGGTTGTGAGTAGTGCGGGCTGGCTAATCAATACGCTTGCCCTGCTCTCCATGACTGTCACAGAAACCGCGGATGCGGCCTCCTACAAGCTTCGGACGTTGCCGCATAAAGCGCAGGCTCGTGACGCTAAAGGGGGTGTGCAATGAATTTGCATACCCACCACGATGACGTGGCTGAGCTGCTGACCGAGCTGCGCGACATCCTGCAGCTTTTGGCGTTGGCGTCGTCGATCATAGCCAGCCCGACCACTCCGCCACTCGTGACCAAAGTGATCGCCGTCATGGCGCAGCACACCGCCATGACCTGGGCCGATCTGCTAATTACGGAAATCTCCGTAGCTGATGGAGGTGCCCAATGAAAACGATGAACTGGTCTGACCTCCTGATCAAACGAGATGAAATCGCTGTCATGAATGCCGAGGATCTCGACGCTGTGGCTCGAGCGACCGACGACCGACTTTCAACGCTCGCGCACGGTGTTTCAGGTATCGGCAATCTGCTGGCCGGCGCGGCATTAAACGAAGAGGTTGGCCTGAGCCCGGATGCCGTGGCCAGTGTCGGCTGGATGCTGGAAAGCCTTGGCGAACTGATCAGTAACGTAGCAGAGGTGTCAGCTCACGCAACAGACGCCACGCTGAGACGTCAGGCAGAGGCTGGTGCCAAATGAACCTTTACGCTGAGCACCCGGCGCTCCATGGACTGAACACTGAGCAACTTGCCGAGCTGGCGTTGTACGGCATGCGCTATCGCGCACTGGGCGCTGTGGGCGTCGATTTCAGCGCCCCATTCCAGCTTGATGCTTATTGGACTGGCGAGCGCCTGGTGAAACGAGCAGTCAAGATCGCGGTGAAGGCCTCCGCATCTGGCTGCCCGCTCGCAAGTCAACGTGCTGGCGAGGCAATTGGACACCTCTCGGCTCTGTTCAATTGCGGCGTTATCAACGATGCCATTTACATGGAACAGTGGAAACGCCTGAATAAATGCCGGAATAAAACGAAACTTTAGTTATGCACAGCTACAGCAAAGCGTCGGCCAGATAGAGGTTTAACAGCATGAATTTTCAAAACGATGCAATTGCGTCGACGGTATCGGCTTACCCGAAAAAAGCCAACGAGCTGTTTTACGTAGTTCATCCGAAAGCGCCCAAGCCTCTGCTGGGGCCTTTCCTGACTGCGGAGGACGCCGAGTGCGGACGAGTTGTGATGCGCAGTCCTGACGCAACCGTAGAGGCTCGCCAAGTCGGATCAATTGATGAGTTCACCCACTGGCACGCGATCAATAACGGTCGTGTCATGCAGGCGTTTGCAGCAATACCGACGCGGGAGCAACTGCCATGAAACCCAGGCCAAAACTGTCCGTAGTGGGCGATGACCCGGCTAGCCGAATTCTTCAACGGCTGGATGGCGTAAAGCCGTCGGGCAAGAACCGTCACATCGCGAAATGCCCGGCGCACGTTGATAAGTCCCCCTCCTTGAGCGTGTCCAGCACCGACGATGGCCGGGCATTGATTCACTGCTTTGCAGGCTGCTCATCCGAGGACGTTCTCGCCTCAATCGGCTTGGAGTTCAAGGACTTATTCCCAGGACGCCTGACAGCAGCAGATCGCTCCGAATATCGGCGTAAGGCGCTGGAGAGCGGGCGGGAGCATGCGCGGATCATTCAGCAAATCGCCCTCGCTCAGCTTGAGCGCGGTGAAGACCTGAGCGAAATCGACTCAGAGCAGCTGCAAGAAGCGGTAAGACGCGAGCGCGAGATCTGCGACGAGCTGGCCGGGTTTGAGGTTGAGCGGGGCCAGCGCATCACACCAGACCGGCCGTGCTGGGCAGTCCATGAGCAATGGGTGATCAACGAGAAAGGCCGGCGTCTGCGCCCAGGCGTCTATTGGCATGGTTTCAAGCGTGGCGGTACCGACGAGGAAGAGAACGAAGATGATGCCAGTGACCGGCCCATCACCGACGAGTGGATTTCTACCCCAGTGACGGTCGTTGCCCGGACGACCAACAGTGACGACGGCAGCGAGGGCCGTCTGCTCCGCTTGGCCACCGAGGGCGGTATCAAGGAATGGATCATCGCCATGGAAGTATTCGGCGGCAGCGGTGAGGATGCCCGGCGCGCGTTGTTCGGCATGGGCGTCATCATCGCGCTCAAGAAGCGCGGCACGTTCATGGAGTACCTGCTCGATCAGCGCCCGGATGAGATGTTCGCCACCACCAGCCGCCCGGGCTGGCATGAGTCAGGCGCGTTTGTGCTGCCCGGGCGAACGCTGGGGAGTGCCAAGGTGCGGTATCAGGCCAGCAACAAGGCCCAGATACTGTTCAGTCGGCGTGGCGAGCTGGACGGCTGGAAAACCGAGGTGGCGGCCAAGTGTGAAGGCAATCCGGTACTGACACTGGCGATCGGCTGCGCACTGGCTGGCCCTCTGCTGAGTCTGGTGGGTGTGCTGGGTGGTGGTGTTCACCTGGTCGGCGACAGCTCGAGTGGCAAGTCATTGGCGCAACTGATCGGATCTTCGGTGTGGGGCGACCCTGGGATATTCGCAGCCAGTTGGGACATGACCAAGGGCGGTCTGGAGATAGAGGCCTCTAGCCGCAACGACACCATGCTGCCGCTGGACGAGATCAAGCGCGCAGATCCCAAGCGTGTGCAGGAAATGGCCTATTCGCTGGCCAACGGTCAGGGCAAAGGCACGATGACCCGCGATCGGGAAGCGCGCGGCAAGCTGAGCTGGCGATTGCTCGCGCTATCGAGTGGCGAGCGATCCCTATCCGAGCACGCGGCCATCAGCGGCAATGCGGCGCACGCCGGTGCTGAGCTGCGCATGGTCGACGTGAACGCCGGTACGCGCACTCACCGCGCCTTCGACGAACTGCATGGCCTGGAGGGTGCCGACTTTCACCGCTTGCTCACCGTGGCAGTGAGCGCGCACCACGGCCATATCGGCCCTGCGTTCGTGGAGCATCTCCTCGCAAGTAATGACCGGCCCGGCCTGCTGGAAGACTTCGCCAGAACCAGAGCGCAGTTCATCGAGGACAACGCCCAGGCCGGGCGCGTGGCAGATCGCTTCGCGGTGATTGCCCTCGCGGGCGAAATGGCCATTGCCTATGGCCTGCTCCCTTGGACGCCCGGTAGCGCTTTGGCCGACTGTCAGTTGCTGTACGGCGAATGGCTCAAACAGGTGGGCAGCGGCAATGCCGAGGACAGACAGATCCTGGCTGGCATTCTGGACTTCATCGATAAGCACGGCACCAGCCGATTCTCGGACGTGAACGACCAATTACCCGACACCAAGGTTTTCAACCGGGCGGGCTATTGGGAGTTGTCCGTGGGGAAACGCCTGTACCTGTTCAACAAGTCAGCCATTGTCGAAGCGGCCCACGGACATGGCTTGAGCCGCGTGATAAAGGCGCTGGAGGCCGGTGGGATGCTTGCCAGACGTGACACCGATCGTGAAAGCCGCAAGACGAAGAAATACCGCATCCCAGGTGGAGGTTCGGCCCGCCTGTACGTGATCGATCCAGAGGTCATGGACGGTGAAGGTGGTAGCGCATGAGCAGCACCTTAATCACCGCATGCAAATGCCCGAGTTCACAGGAACCTATTTTCTTGGGGAACAGGGGGAACGGGGGAACAGCCCGTATCTACGGGGCTTTAAGCCGTTCCCCCTTATTGAATGTATGGGGAACAGGGGGAACACAAACATGTTTTTGAATATAAGAGCCCCAGCCATTCCGCGCATCTGGTTATCACTGTTCCCCCGTTTTTTGGGTGGGGAACATGTACCCCATCTGAAAGCCCCGGAAACACTGGCTGTTCCCACTGTTCCCCCGTTCCCCCGATTTTTTTTCACAGACACATATGAGCGTCATCTACAAACCGGGGAGATAGATCAATGAGCCTCCTTTCCGGCCTGCTGGATGGCCTGCCGCCCCCGGCCGCCGCATCACGACCAAACCCAGCGGACAGCCAGGCTGATCGACCAGTGCTCACGCTGATCGAGCGCGGCAGCCTTCAAACAACACCGGCGCGTACCTACACGCACGCCGCCAAAGCCACGCCAGAGTGGCGACATGCCCGAGACCGGTACATCAGCCACGTCATGGCCTGTCGCAACTGCAGCATGCCGACCGGTCGCCACTGCCCCGCTGGGGCCGAGCTGCGCGCCAATTACGATCAAACACCCATGGAGATACACCAATGACATCTAGCGTTCTCATGAGGCTCTGCAATATCGCCTTGAAGCCAGGTATCAGCGCCAGCACCCAACTAATCACCAGTCGGCGAATCTGTCGCATCGTGGCTGAAAGACTTGATTCCATCACCGCTGAGCGACGGACCTTTCGCCGCGAGGCAGGCAAACTCAAACCCTTCTTGCCATTCACCAAGCGGGCTATGGCAGATATCGAGCGGCAGGCGTCGGCTCACCGTGAAGTGGAGCGCACTGGAGCGAGAGGCATCCTTACCGGGTTTGGAAAGTCTTTTATGTTCGACCGCGATGGACTGGCCAAAACGCTGGGCTTCGACCGAATGTGCGATCTATTGAGCGTGAACGCAGTTCACCGACATCAGGCAGTTGATGACGGTGACACCAGCTTGCGGGGCGTAGCGTTTCTATCACAGCTTGAGGACAGCTCGGCAGGCTACGGTGACGACTGGGGCGCTGGTGGGCCGATCTACCGCGCCTGCCACGCTGCAGTGGTCCAGTTCATCCGGGAATGCCCAGAGGATCAACTGCCCGACCTATTCGAGCCTGGGGCACAGCTCGCTCAAAAGTCACCTCCTCACCTCACGCTGCATTGATTCAATGCCACTGCAAACGGTGCTGCATCTGAACGTTCTTGACTGAGTGGTAACGCAATAGGGATATGCAAAATAATCGCACCACTCCTCCTCAGATGTGTTCGGACGGTGCGCTGACAGGCTAGTGTGATGCTGGAGCTCAAACTTTCAGCGAGGAATAGTCGATGTCGGATGAAGAGGTATTCATGGAGGACCGTTTCGAACGATGGCTTAAGGTCTCGATAGGTATGGCAAGATTCGAGCCCCACCTCGTGGACCTCGTGCAGGATATGGGGCAGCTAGATACCGTCTTATGCTGTGCTGATGCGGCTTTTCTCCGGGCACACCCAGAACAGATGAATGCGCTTTATGACCATGATTCTATTCAGTCTCACAAGACGCAATCCTATCTCTGGGTGCTGGGAGCCTATGAGATTCTGCGCACCCTCGCCCAGCGCGTAAGGGAGGGACAAAGTGATGACCCGCAGGATGTAGCTGAGCGACTGAAGGAAGCAAGAGATCGGTTTGCCCGGGTACGTGTACCTTTGGCCAAATTTGAAGCGGCAGGAAAGCATCGAGCAACCGACCACCACGTCGCTTATCCTGGCCTTGATTTCAAATATGGTATTGCCTGGCAGCTAAACGAGAGCGAAGTGATTTCTAGGCAAGAGCTCTCTGATGTGTTTTTAGAAGCGCTTGAGTTCGTCCGTGCGGCGAAGCTGGGCAGACAAGCACAACCTTGATCAGATTTTAGATCCCGACAAGAAATGCCCCGAGCTTTCGGGACACCGGCTAAATATTCAGCCGATCTGCCTGTAGGTGCGAAGTGGGAAAATCCCAATTTGAGATGCAGGAACGTTTTCCGTTATCTGCCTTGGAGCCGGGCGGCCGGTCAAGATTTTACGGGCAGCTCGTAAAATGATCCGAACTCACTTTTAGATGTGAGCAGAAATTCGCGCATTGGCGTTGCCAGCCAAACCGGGATTTTCCGGGTTGCCGAGTGAGACGGTTTGGTCTCAGTGAGACAATTCGGTCGTAAAAGTGATCCGTACGAACTCGGGGATGCGAGCAGAACTGCCCGCATCTGGACGCAGAGTCGCGCGCCCGATGGGTGGGATGGCTTAGATTAGAGCCATCACCGAAAATACCACCACAATGGGTGAATATCTGCCATACCGAAACGGAAGGCCAGGTGCAAAATCCTTTGCAACTGAGATGTCCTGAAAGCTGAGCACAGCTTTCTTTAAGCAGGCTCACCATTTGAATGTGAGATTTTTCCAACCTCCCCCAGCGGGGAGAGTTGAAAGCAGCCATTAGCGGGAAAGCCTGGCAGCACGCCGTAACAAGAGGGTGAACAATTCGCTCACCCTAGCCAGATCGGTGCAGCTCATCCCGTAGGTATTCATCCTCAGATTGTGGGTGGACAAATCGTGCGCCACGATTTGGCTTGCTCGCATTTCGTGGCGCATGACAGAGTAGCCACCTGCCGTACCGGAATGGAAGGTTAGGTCGTCTGGCGCTACGGGGATTTGTAAGACATTGGCTATAGCTTGCGTAATCGTTCCACGATAGCCCTTTACCATTTAGACAATCAGCCGAAATTATTGAGGAACCACTTTCATGAACATCCGACTAATCTGTAGTTTTAGCGCGCCGCATTTTTGCAAATTTGCGTTTCGTGACGCGTAAATTCACTAGGTTTGTTTGATGGTTCATGCTTAGGTGTATAGAATCCATCGCCCGATTTCTGGGAAGAAATAGGAAAAATGGGTCTGAATGTGGTGAAGAACCACTTGTGCAGACTAGGAGGATTATATGCTCACAGGTTTCATGAAAAGCAGAACGGCGCGCGCCATAGGTAGCGTCATGGACGTGTATCCGGTAGGTGACTATTCGGAGCACTCCAATCTGAGCAGCCCTTCCGTAGCGATAGCTGCTTACTGGAAGGAAACAGGGAAGTATCTAGGGAATGCCATTGAACAGCACGACAAGACGTCAGAGCATAGCCGGAATGAGACGGTCTGCAGATCATACTGAATCAGCATCTCCCGAAGATCCGGAGGAGCTAGCTGGGTTGTTGCAGTCTTTGAAGGCAGATAGAAAGCTGACTGCCGAGCAACACACGACGCTAGAAAGAGTGCTAGCCGTTGCAGCAAAAAGAGAGCCTGAGATGGTCGCCCAGGTAGCGTTCAAGCAAGAATTCTTCACCGGGCCTCTCCCTCATCCTGACCAGCTAAATGTTTACGATGAGCATACCAGGCGGCTTATCGTCGACATGGCGGTTAGGGAGCAGGTGCATAGCCACCATATGCACACTACTGGTCTGTCAGGCGCAATATGGAAAGACCGTATTGGCCAAACATTTGGGTTTGGAATCGCTTTGGCCGGACTGGGTGCAGCGGCATGGATAGCACAGTACAGCGCTGCCGCCGCCGCAATAATTGGAACGTTGGATCTGCTAGGGATGGTGGGTATTTTCGTTGTACCTAGAGCGTTTGAGCAAAGAGCTGCATCTGCTGCAGAGCAACAGCCCCCTCCGAAGCGTAAGCCTCCGCGCAAGAAATAGTCGCAGCCCGGCCCTGTGCCGGGCTTTTTCGTTCTACCAGTTCATGCCCGTCGACCGTTCGCCTGGTAATCACGAGCAAGACGCCGCAGCCTCATTTCCTCCTGTACCTCCAGCACCAACGCAACGATATCCCTGATCGAACCCAGGGCCGCGGTGTCAATGCCAACCACGGTAAGCTCCTCCTTTTCCGTTTCCGGGTTGAAGATCTGAATAGTCATCGATCCGTCCGCAGCGATACTGCAGACTCCCTTCATCGGCAGGAAAGCGGCCTCAACGATACGCCCTAACTCTTGGCTGGAAATCATCCGAGATATCCTATCTGCATAGTGACGAGTTATTTCTTTGTGGTTGCCAGGAAGTCTAGGCCGAACTGCGGATTTTGCTGACGTCGTGACCTCTAGTGCTGAGCCATCTGAATACTTGCGGCCGGGCAACCGTTATTTCACCGATCCTACCCCCAGCCCAGCGGAGTAATCAGAAAGCGTCTGATCGCGAGTCAACGCAAAGTAAAGATTAGATCACCCCTATCTGTCCGACATACACCGTCCACAAGCTTTCCTAGATAGCTACCGTGCGCTGAGTAGACCGCACCTTTTAGGACGCGAAAAATCACGGCCCGATTGGACCTGATTATGCCCTCACCATCCATCACGCCCAGCCTAACGTTGGTTTTGCCGTAAACGCATAAACCGATTTTTATAACGTCCATGTACGCCGTCGCTCCAGAGTAACGAGCTTCAACCATAGTGCCTAACGGCCATCCTGCAACCTGCTGAGCTCAGCGGAGAATCTAATCAGGTTCCACAGAAGGTCAGGTCACATATATATCGGCCATCACAGACCTAGGGGCCGACCATGCACCACACCACCGATCTGCATCACATCTGCTCAGCAAACACGCCAGTGATATTCGCCGGCCAAACACGACTGGCCAAGGAATGGGCGCTGATCCAGGGTATCAAGTGGCAGGCGCTGAGGATGCGGCGCTATCGAGGTATGAACTGGAGCGAGGCTTTGGGCGAGGTGCGGCGCGGGCGTAAGCCGAGGCAACAGGGCAAGTGAGATAACCCAGTTTCCGGTTGTGAAGCGGGTATCAGTCACAAACTCTCTAATTGTGACTCACCCACCCAATTAGCCGGAGTACCCCATGGCCACCAGCAGCAAAGACGATTACGACCCAATCCTGGCCGGCGATGTCGTCCAGGCGACCAAAGCAAAACAGCGATCGTTCGATGCGACGAATACACCGGCTCAATATTTACCGAAGCCAGCCCAACTCGCACCGGCTACAGCGCCATCACCGGCTGGCCCGGTCGGACGCGCTGCTCAGCAGTTGACCAGCCAGTCCACTACACAACCGGTAAGCTTGGCTGACGCATTCCCTACAGGCGTCGGCGATGGGAAAAAAGCTATCTACGCTGGCGTGGGTGCGAACGGTGAGGCGTCATTCAGTAGCTCTCCGTCCACACTGAACTCTCTACAGTCGAACTTCACAGCCCTTAATCAGCCGCCTGCGCAGCGCTTCACTTCCTTGGCGCAAGCAGACCCGCAACCTGGTCGTCCAATTACCCGCCTGGAGGATCTTGCTCCGGGTATCCGATCTACCTCAACAGGCACCATGGGCCAGCCGACGAGCCCGAGCGCCATGTCATTACCCGCAACCGGCTCCGCAGCCAATATCGGCGACGGCATAGGCACCTTCAGCCAGGCGAACGCTGGGGATGGTCAGCTGGCAATGAATCGGTTCGCCCGCGCCGCAAATATACGCGATGCCGGCAGCGACAAGGACAGGCTCGACCTGGCAAATGCAAAACTAACGAGAGATCAGAACTTCACAGTAGTTACTGACAGCAGCCGGCGTCCCACTCTTGCTGACATGAGGTTTGATCAGCAGCGCCAGTTCGACACTCAGGGTATGCAGGAGGCCGTCAAAGGCGCACAAGGCCAGATCGACAACCGCCGCCAAGGTGAAGCCGCTGAGCAGCAGCTGCGTCAAGCCACTCGCCTGGAGGACATTATGACCGCAGGGACCTCTCCGAACGCGACCTTGCAGCAACAGCAGGCACTTCAGCGTACGCTCGATCCGGACGGCTCCAAGGCTCTGGCTCGCCAACAAACGGTGGCCAATATCGATAAAACCACTGCAGAGGCCGACAAGGCACGGCGTGAAGCATCGGCCACCGGGGTCAAGCTCACCGAATCACAGTCCAAGGACCTGAACTACTTCGGTAGGGGAAACACGTCCAATGAACGCCTTGAGGAGCAAGGCAGTGCTCTGACCGCATCAGCGTCTGGCGATCGAGGCGCCGTCCGGGGCTTGGCGGATGCAGCGATACGCAGTATTCCTTTCATTGGCGACTCGTCAGTGGCTAATTCATTGGTTTCGACAGAGCGTCAGCAGGCTGAGCAGTCCGGACGCGAGCTCGTTTCCGCAATTTTGAGGAAGGACAGCGGCGCGGCCATCACTAATCAGGAAATGGAGACCTACGGCAAAATGTTCCTGCCGCAACCTGGCGACAGCGACCAGGTAATTGCTCAAAAACACGAATCGCGCCGCACCGCACTACAAGGTATTCGTGACGGTCTGGGCACCGCCGAAATTCTGGCCGCACCGCTTGGCAGACCTGGTGATCGGCCAAATAGCCCCCAGCGACAACAACCCGCGCAAAACGCTCAGCCTGCACCAGGCCAAGCCCCCATCTACCAGATCAGCACGGAAGAGCAGTTCGCACGACTTCCTTCAGGTGCCAACTTCATCGATCCGCAGGGCAACCATCGGAGAAAACCATAATGGCCGCTTGGGACGACTCACCGATCATCACGCCCGCACCTGAGCGGATGAAGCAGGCGGACATACTTCCAGACATGCAGGTCCCCCAGGCGTTATCCCAGCAGCCTCGGGGCGGCTTTGCTTGGGAAAGTGCCCCGATCGTCACGCCAGCGGTGCAGAGGCAGCAAAACGTTTCGATAATGCCCCCGACCGCGGCGCCCGAACAAAGGCCAGAATCAAGCGCGCCCTGGTATGACGGTGCATTCAGTGACACCAAGGAAAAGGTAGGTGCTGGCACAGCAGCCATTCGAGGCGCGGGCGACGGCATCACATTCGGCTTCCAAGACGAAATCCTCGCAGGGCTGGACGCTGCAGTTCAGCCTCTGATCTCCACGCCAGAGAATGGTTCTTCTGCCGATACCTGGCGCCAGCGTTACGACGAGAACGTAGCCAACCAGCGTGACCTGCTGAAAACCGGCCAAGAGCAGCATCCTGTGACGTCGACCGTCGGCGCGGTGGTCGGTGGTATTGCCCCGGCTATTGCGTCTGGCGGGATGTCACTCGGCGCATCTGCGACCGGAGCGGCGGCGCGGCAGACAACAGGGCGCGCGATGGTGCAAGGCGCTGGTGTTGGGGCTGTGTATGGCGGAGCTTATGGTCTGGGCTCCGCTGAGGGCGATATCGGCGATCGAGTTCCGGGCGCATTGCAGGGCGCTGCGCTTGGCGGCTTAGTAGGCGGCGCTGTTCCCGCCGTAATCGGCGGGGCCAAGGCGGTGCACAACACCGCATTCAACCCCGAGGTCCGCGCACAGGCACAGCTCGGCCGCGCACTTGAGCGGGACGGCCTCACACCCGAGCAATTCCGTACACAGTATGACGACTTGGCTGTGCGGCATCCAAACACCGCAATCCCGGCAGACGCCGGCGGTGAAAATGTGCGAGGCCTTGTTGAACGCTTGGCCAACACTCCAGGACAGGCGAGATCGACAGTTGTCGAAACCCTGGCCCAGCGGCAGGCCGCGCAACGAACCCGTATCTCGGATAACGCGCGCAGCTTGAGTGGAGTGAACCGGTCGGCAGATACGGCGATAGACGAAACAATGGCCCAGCGCGCACGTGAAGCTGGCCCGCTTTACGCTGCGGCCCACGCAGAGCAAGTGCCGTGGACACCTGAGCTGGAAAGCCTCATGAAGCGCCCAGCTATGCAGGCCGCCTATCGTGATGCGGAGCGCCGTGCTGCTAACCAAGGCCGAGAGTTCGACGGTCAATTCGTGGAGATTGCCCCCGACGGCACAATCACCGCCCGAGCAGTCCCGCGCACTGGCGACCTCGATGTCATCAAACAGAACCTAGACGGCCAGATCGAGCGACTACTCAACTCAGGTGCCCGTTCAGAAGCCCGAGATATCGTCGGCATCAGGAATGACCTGCTGAGCGTGATGGATGCCAGCGCGCCCACCTACGCCCAGGCTCGCGCTGTGTTTGCCGGGCACAGTCGTTATCTGGATGGGGTCGACCATGGGGCAATGATCATGAAACCCAACATTTCGCCGGAGCGCTGGGCAAGCGACATTGCCAGGCTGAACCCGTCGGAACAGGAAGCTGTTCGTATTGGTGCCATCTCATCCATAATCGGGAAGATCGGCAACGACGCTGCAGCGATGCCTGACATCACGAAATACCTGAGAAGCCCAAACGGGCGGGCGAAGATCGCAGCCATTCTTCCGGACGATGCCGCGCGCCAGCGGTGGGAAAGCTCGCTCAAGCATGAGATCGAAGTTTCCAGACTCAGCGGACGGGCGCTGGGCAATAGCGCCACCGCACGTCGACAAGCTGAAATTGACGAAGCCAACGGAGTGATGAGCGATCTGGTGGCTATCGGTTTCAGCGCCAGCTCCGGTACGGGCCTGATGCACACCCTGCTGCGCTCCCTACCACGGGCAGCTGGCGCAAGAATCAATGAGCGCTCCCAACGTGTATTGGCCAACGCCCTGACCTCCAAGGACGGGCTGGACGCGCTCACCGGCGTGCTGCCTCGTGCAGTCGTCGGTCGCAACGTACCTGCGGTGGCGAGTATCGCAGCTGGTCAGGATGGATCTACCGATGCAGCGCGCCGCGCATCTCAGAGGCAGAGCGAGATCCAGGCCGCAACAGCCGGCTACTACCAGACTCAGGGCGCAGCGAACCAAGCACTCCGACAGGCACGCATCCGCAACGAGTACGAGGCCTTCAAGGTGCCTGGGACTGGGGCATGGTCGATACGAGCGAAGGCGCAGTCACCATCAATCTAGCTCGGGCATCCGGACCTGCCCTGAAATCGAACGGTTTGAGGGCGGGTACGTCCAGGGTGAGGCGGTTTGCTACCAGTCACATAAATTCGCGCCATCTGGACTTACTTAGGATGGCCGAGCATGCAACTGGTGACCGTTGGTAATACCGCAATTTCACTTCCACGCATGCCGATCCGGACCACGGTGTGTGCAGGGGCAACGCTGATCACTCTGGACGGCGAGACGATGCCGGCCATGGCCTGGGCAGCCAAGCGTGGCTTGAACTGGTCCACCGTGAAGATGCGGCGTATGCGCGGCAACAACTGGCAACAGGCGCTCGAGCCCAAGCTCCGAAAAACCACATTCATGAGTTGCTGGCGCATGGGCTAGCGATAACAGAGGTCACAGGATGACAGCTAAAGCCACACCAGACTGGGAAGCAATCGAGCGAGCGTATCGCGCTGGTCTGTTGTCGGCCCGCGAGATCGGAACCGTCCATGGCGTTTCTCACACCGCAATCAACAAGCGCGCCAAGAGCTTCAATTGGTCGCGAGATCTCAAGGCCAAAGTTCAGGCCCGTGCTGATGCGCTGGTTTCCAAAGCTGAGGTTTCCAGGCTGGTTTCCAAGGAAACCGTGATCACAGAAAAGATCGAAGTCGAGTCGGCTGCAACAGCCCTGGCTGACATCAAACTCGGCCAGCGCAAGAACATCGGTCGCTGCCTTGACCTCGCCAACACGCTACTGGATGAGCTGAGTTCGTCGACCGATATGCGTGGCGACATTGCCGATCTGATCAAGCAATTGAAGGAACAGGCCGATGATTCAGCAGATGCGCTGGAGCTGGCCAGCAGGATGTCCAGCTTCCCGCGCCGCATGAAGGCCATGAAGGAATTGTCGGAGATCATGAAGACGCTGATTGCTTTGCAGCGCCAGGCATATGGCATTGATGAGTCGAGCCACGAAGAGCCCTACGAGGATCGTCTTGCTCGGGTAATGGGTATTGGCTGAGTTAGCGACCGGGGCTGGGAAATTCCAATGGCGCAAATAACTGTGTTGAAATCCACACACTGTGTCGAAATCAAAACGCTAGAGCGCTTCCATCACTGGAGATCAATTTCGAGAAAATCGGTACCGCGCTGTTGCCCATGCGCCGGCACGCTCGCCCAGTCGAGACATCCAGGGCGGCGGTATCCATGTCGGTATCCACGGATATGGGACAAATCACCCAAATTCCGGGTAGTTTTGGAAATGCTATTTTCGTAGCAGTTCGGACAGGCTCTGCCAGACTCGTATGCTTTAGAAGGGGGTTGGCCCATGCGAAGCAACAAGACGCTTACATCGCTGCTTCAGGAGCTCGTCGAAAAGCAGGACGCAGTGTCTAAAGCGGTCGAGGATATATCTGCGTGGGCTGCGGAACAGCAGAGCTCAACAAGAACCCCATCTGCCAGGCCGGGGGCGAAAGAGCGAACTTCAGAAATATTCGCGGGAGCATGGTTTCGGCAGGAGCTCCTGCCAGCAGTCTTTGGAATCACGACCGAGGCCGCGCGCAAATACCGATCAAACGGTTTGTGGCTGGAGGGCAAGCACTGGCGCAAAGATCCGGCGAACCGTGTCGTATACAGTCGTCAGGCTATCGAAGCGTGGATGGCTGGCGAACTTTAATCATTTAAGGGCGGCTCAACAACGCAAAGCAAAAATGTTGCGTTCGAAGCCGTGGGGTCGTGAAACGCTACCCCATTTTGCTCGGAAAGAGCTACCGGCGCTGCAAACTCAGCCCTTACTTCTGTCGGTTTGACCATTGCTCAAGCGCGACTGCTCCAGTACGTTGGAGCTGTCGGGACTTCGTGTCTCGGCCGGCTAGCCTGGTATCCATTAAACCTGGTCGCTCGCTGCGCCAGGCTGGCCGTCATGCAATCCGCGAATCAGCATCTGACTGATGCCTCAAGGGCATGCCTATGGACAACACCGTCATTCCGCCGCGAATCCTGAGAGCGAACCAAGCGCATGGCTATCTCGGGATGTGCCGCGACGAATTCAACAAGACTGTGCGGCCTTACGTTAGAGAGTTTCCTATAGGTCTGAGGGGAGTAGGTTTTGACCGACTGGAGCTAGATGCCTGGGCTGACCGATACATTGAGATAAACGCGATCCCCAAATCATCATCAGGCGTGCAGCGACCACTCTCCGAAGGTCGTATAGAGCCTCTTTCCAAAAGTATCGGTCACGGTTTACCTACCACCCCAGGCAAGCGCAAAAGCGAATACGATTTTGAAAAGGCCTTGGACATGGTTCGCAATCGGTCTGAAAGCAATCGGTCTAAAAATAGCTAAATGCACTCTGCTGGAGGTGATGCTCTCGGGTGGTGCGTAACAGTAATATGATGGGAGGCTGTCATGAGCCAGGCTGAGGAACCGACAATAGAGTTCATCAAGCTGCCTTCTGTAAAGGCGCTTACGGGACTAGGCACAACAAAGATCTATGAGATGGCCAAAGCTGGGACATTTCCGCGGCAAGTGCGTCTCGCTGGTAGATCGGTGGCCTGGGTCAAGTCAGAGGTGCTGGCGTGGAACCGGACGCAGGTGGATGTCGCTCGAAAAACGAGGTTATGATCACGTCAGGGCATGCTGTAGTACGATCAAACCGCTCATCGGAACTCGATAATAATTTACGCCCTTCCGGGAGGGCAATTCGGGAAAATTCCGCACAGCAAAAGGCACCGTGTATCCCTATGTGTATCCCTAATAAAGTCCGATCCGTCAAAATCCTTGTAATTCAATGACATGACGATCCAGTTCAAGTGACTGTGTACCACCAAGTACCGGCTTACAGATATCAACGATGTCTATAAGCCAATCAAGAAGCCCGCCTAGTGCGGGCTTTCTTGTTTCTGCTCATATGATCTTGCGTCACCTTATCCCTTCTCGCCTGTGTCGCGGCGTGCCTCCTTCGACAATAATTGAGCCGAAGGACAAGCCTTGAAGGGATTCGAAATCAAGCGCCGCCCGCTCTCTGTCGGGATAGCGACTTCCTCTGAAGACGGGATGGCCTGGAGTTGACCAAGCCAGATTTAAGGGAATCGATATGCGCTTTACCCCCATATGAACAATGGCTGCTGTTGTTGCCGGTTGTAGTTGCCGGTTGTAGCTCCCACGCTCCCAAGCCTGGAAGCGCTGCTGAAGCGAGGCCAATGCCTGTTTTTGAAGAGTCAGATGCTGGGTCTCCCACAGGATTGGAGTAGCAATCTCTGGTCAATCAGAGAACGAGCAAGGCGCCTGGGCTGCACTGATGCGCAAATGACAGCGCTCTCCTATAAGCGGCGCCCAAGGGGAAAGCCGTTCAAGGCCAGTCATGAATCAAAAATCGCTCCTTGATACAATGAGAGTTGCCGCGTTGCTCGTAGGCCATGTCCCGGGCGTGATTACCAGATCCGTATCCGGTTTGCTCGACAGCGCCGACCGACCACCCGGAGCGCGAAGAGATTCATGACGATGGCTATGAACGGGGCGCGCTAACCGTGCGGGAACAAGTGTGCGTTAGCCCCTCACAGAAACCTGACTTACATTTTTTTAAATGAATATGGATATTGTAATGAGCAAGATTGCCCTGCCGTTTTTGATACTGTTGCTGTGCCTGCATGGTTGCGCCGAGATGCCTGCCTACTCGAACGTAGAATCAGATGAGGTGAGCGATGAGTCCCGTTACACCGTTGTCGAAACAGACACTTATGCCGGAAGGAGCAAACGCAGCCTGTTCGACATGCAGCCCAACTTGAACATCATCCGGGTCAACGACAGAAAAGTCGGAAACATCCCGTTCTCCACTTACTACTACAAAAATGACTCGCCCCAGCGCGCTGTACTCATTCCAGGCAAGTACACCCTGCAGCTTGAGTACCGACTGCCTAGATACTTCATGTTTGTGGATCTGAAATTCGAGGGCAAACCGGGGCAAAAAATCATCGCACGGTCGCAGTACATCGGGCTCAACCGCTTGCAGATCTGGCTGGAGGATGCTGCCACGGGTGAAAGGATCAGTCAGGACGCGCGCTATTAGGACACCGGTTGTCTGCTGGCTATCGGCCAGGAGCTGCCACTCAACGCGACTCGATAATTCCCACCCGACCGAGCACCATCATGCTCACCACAATCCCACGTTGGCAGCGAAGCCGCAGGTGCAGAACCTGCCTGCCCACAAAAACAAGCATTTTGAAATGGAAGTCATCTCATGCTCGAACGTAACAAACTGGTTCCGGAGTTAATGGTCACCAACCTGGATAGCAGCCTGGCTTTTTGGGTTTCTCGTCTAGGGTTCAAAGTAGCTTATCAACGTT
>Ga0265798_10001794_pt1 | contig 32617 bp, 26 predicted proteins | sample P3T30metagenome_FD_192430 | JGI IMG/M metagenome (GOLD analysis project Ga0265798, IMG submission 192430) | Plant litter microbial communities from East Loma Ridge, Irvine, California - P3 T30 | ecosystem: Environmental > Terrestrial > Plant litter > Unclassified | place: USA: California... | reverse complement strand
AGAATCTTCTGACCAATGCTCCGCTGGAAAACGTGTTCCGCGGCGACGACAAGTTCGACGTGGTCGTGCTGGACAAGAAGCCGGTGACCTACTCGTACTTCGCCGATCCGCTGTACGTCTTCATGGACGCCGATTACGAACAGTTCGAAATCGAAGAAGAAAACCTGGGTGACGCGCTGCACTACCTGAAAGACGGCATGGAATGCGAAGCCGTGTTCTATGACGGCAAGGCTATCTCGGTCGAACTGCCGACCATCATCGCACGCCAGGTGATCTACTCGGAGCCGGCAGTCAAGGGCAACACTTCGGGCAACGTCCTGAAAGAAGCCAAGATCGAAAACGCGATCGAAGCCCACCAGCACACCGTGATGGTCCCGCTGTTCGTCAGCCAGGACGACACCATCGAAATCGACACCCGTACCAACGAGTACAAGAAAGTCGTGCGTAACTAATACGTATCGACCTGGTCGAGAAAACGCTGCTTCGGCAGCGTTTTTTTTCGCCTCGACATTTCCCCAGTTGCTGGAGCGGCTTTGTGACAACGGTATATGTCTTACTGATATGCTATTGCTTTCAATAAAAACGAGGGAGTGGCGATGAAGCGCAGGCAATTCGTGCAACTGGGAGCAGGGCTGGCCGCGAGCGCGGCAGTGATCCATCCGGCGCTGGCCGCCGCGCCCGCGGGCGACGCCATCCTGGAAGCCGGCGTCCAGGCCCAGCAGGAGGCGATGCGCAGCGGCCAGTTGACGGCGCAGGCGCTGGCGACGCGCTACCTGGCGCGCATCGAGGCCATCGACCGCGCCGGCCCGCGCCTGCGCTCGGTAATCGAAACCAATCCCGACGCCCTGGCCATCGCCGTCGAGCGCGACCGTGAGCGCAAGGCCGGCAAGCTGCGCGGCCCGCTGCACGGGATCCCGGTGCTGTTGAAAGACAATATCGCCACCGCCGACCGCATGAGCACCAGCGCCGGTTCGCTGGCCCTCGACGGCGTGCGCGCCAAAAAGGACGCGCACATCGTGGCGCTGCTGCGCGAAGCCGGCGCCGTCATCCTCGGCAAGACCAACCTGTCGGAATGGGCGAATATGCGCTCGACCCGCTCGTCGAGCGGCTGGAGCGGGCGTGGCGGCCAGACGCGCAACCCGTACGCGCTGGACCGCAACACCAGCGGCTCCAGCTCGGGTTCCGGTGCGGCGATGGCGGCCAGCCTGGCCACGCTGGCGGTCGGCACCGAGACCGACGGCTCGATCGTGTCGCCTGCTTCCACCTGCGGCATCGTCGGCATCAAGCCGACGCTGGGCCTGGTCAGCCGCAGCGGCATCATCCCGATCGCCCATTCCCAGGACACCGCCGGACCGATGACGCGCACCGTGGCCGATGCCGCGCTGCTGCTGGCGGCGCTCAGCGGGGCCGACGCCCAGGACGGCGCCACGAAAGACGCGCGGGTGGCCGACTACGCCGCCGCGCTGCGTCCCGACGCCTTGCGCGGCAAGCGTCTCGGCGTGGCGCGCAATTTCTTCGGCGGTAACGCGCTGGTCGACGCAGTAATCGAGAAGGAACTGGCGCTGCTGGCGGCGCAAGGCGCGATCCTGGTCGACGTCGAGGTGCCGAATATCGACAAGTACAACGAGACCGAACTGGCGGTGCTGCTGCACGAGTTCCGTCCGGACCTCGAAGCCTGGCTGGCCGCCTACGCGCCGCACGCGCCGGTCAAGACCATGGCCGACGTGATCGCCTTCAACGTCAAGCATGCGCAGCAGGAGATGCCGCATTTCGGCCAGGAACACCTGATCGCGGCCCGGGCCAAGCCGGGACTGGAGGCGCGCGAATACAAGGAAGCGCTGGCCAACAACCTGCGCTATTCGCGCGAGGAGGGCATCGACAAGGTGATGCGCGAGCACAAGCTGGACGCGCTGGTGGCGCCCACCGGCGGCCCGGCCTGGCTGACCGACTACGTGAATGGCGACCACTACGGCGGCAGCTTCTCGTCGCCGGCGGCGGTGGCCGGCTATCCGCACGTGACGGTGCCGGCCGGCCAGGTGCGTGGCTTGCCGGTCGGGCTGTCGTTCGTGGGTGGCGCCTGGAGCGAGGCGGCCCTGATCGGCATGGCTTACGCCTACGAGCAGGCCAGCCGCCGGCGCCGCGCGCCGACCTATCCGGCCACGCTGAAGTTGTAAGCGCTTCCGGTGCGGCCGCTCAGCGCCGCACCGCCTGCTTGGCCTTGACGAATTCCGGCCCCCACAATGGGTGGCCGTGTTCGCCTTCGCCGAGGTCGAAACTGGCATCGAGCCGCAGCGCACGCTCGAAGTTTTCGCGGCACAGGCCCTGGCGTCCGGTGACGCAATAGCTGAACGCGATGTATTTGAGGCCGGCCACGCGGTTGCGCAGCGCGGCGCCATTCATCTCGGGCCCGCTCAGGCGGCGGATGGCGCCGTTGTAGTCGCCGTCGTTGAACAGGGCGATGCCGTCGCGCAGGGCAACGTCGTCGCGGCTCGGTGCACGTTCGGCGCGGGCCGGGCGGCTTGGCGCCGGCGCCCGCTCGGCGCGCGCGTTCACGGCGTCGGCGCGGGGATGGGCGCGCGCCGGTGTCTTCCCGCCCAGCACGGGTGCAACCGGGGCGCAACCCGCCAGGCCCAGACTCAATACCAGAAGCGCCAGGAGTCCAGAGCGCGGTGTCAGGGATGCGATGCGTGCGCTCACGGTGTTTTCTCCTCGGTGAAATCCATTTCGATCACGCCCTTGCCACCTTTCACCGATTGCACCGTCACGGTGTGCTCGGGGAAGCTCGGATTGACGATGCGGATCGTGTGTTCTCCCGGCGGCAGGGTCAGGTGCTTGAGCGGCGGGCTGGCGCCGCGTTCGATGCCGTCGACCACCACCGTGCCCCAGGGCTGGATGACCAGCTTGTAGGTGCTGCCGGCCACGGCGGCGCCGGGCAGTGTGCCTCTCGGGGCCAGCTGGACGGCGGTGGGCGGGGCGGCGTTGTCCGGGGCAGCAGTCGCAGCCGTAGTGGGAGCGTTGGCCGCGGCTTCATCCAGCACCGGCCCCGCAGGCGCGGCCGGAATCGGCTGGGGCAGCGTCACCAGTGCTTCTTCCGGCTCCGCTGGCGCTGGCGGCGCCGATGACGGTTCGGCCAGTTCCGGCACCGACAGCGCCAGTGCCTCGCTGCTGTCGGTCTGGCGCAGCAGCAGCGCCAGCGCGATCACGGCGCCAATCAGGACGATGGCGGCCATGATCAACAGCGGCCAGCGGTTGTTGCGGCGCGCAGCACTACCGGGCGCAGGCGCAGCATCGCCCGGGCGCTCCTTGCGCGGCACTTCGCTGATGCGTACCGGCGCCGGCGGCTCGTCGCCCGGCAGCGTCAAGGCCGCCGGCGGACCGAGCACCACGATGCCAAGCAGATTGCGCAACTCTTCGATGCTGCGCGGACGTTGTTCGGCATCGGGCGACATGCAGCGGTCGATCGCGGCCAGGAACGAGTCGCTGTAGCCGGGCAGGGCGCGCCCACGCAGCGGGCCTTCGGGAACCAGTTCCAGCGTGATGGCGTAGTGGATCGTGGCGGCCAGGTCGTGCAGGTCGTCGACGATGCGCTCGTCCTGCGCCGGATCGCCACCGTCGGGCAGCAGCATCGGGTCGCCCGCGTCGAGGATCATGATGGTGTCGGGCGAGATGCGGCGGTGCGGCATGTGCATGCCGTACTGCACCTCGAGCGACTGCAGCAGCTGGCGGAAGATGCGACGGCACCATGGCTCGTTCACCAGCTCGTGGTGGTGTTCGACGATCTCGCGGACGGTGCGTCCCTCGATCGCCGGCGGCGGCATGTCTGGCGTGCTGGATGTGCTGGGTGGATTGATAGTCATGGCATCGTGCCGGCCGCGCGGGCTGCGCTTCCGGGCAACTTGTTTTGTTGCAAATGATGCCACAATTGCGGCGCGTACGCCGCCGCAGGGTCAACGGTGCGCGCCTCGCCCGAGGCGCGGATGCGGGTTTGTGCGGGTCAGAACTCGACGAAGCGCATCTTGAACCAGCGGCCCTTGATGGCGCCGAAGTCCGGGCCGGGTGGCGTGCCGGCGGCCAGGCGCTCGACCGCCGCCTGCGCCACGCCGCGCTCGAGCGCCACGTAGCTGTTGAATTCGCCGATATTGATCTTGCCGACCTGTTCTTTCGTCAGTCCGGCGTCGCCGGTCAGCGCGCCCAGCAGGTCGCCCGGACGCAGCTTGGCCTTCTTGCCGCCGGCGATGTTCAGCGTCACCATCGGCGCCGGCGCGGCCGGCTCATCCTGGCCGCCGAGCGCATCCAGGTCTTCCCAGACGGCCGGCTGGTCCTGGTATTCCTCGACCAGGCGCACCCATTTCTTTTCGTTCGGCGCGCACAAGGTATGCGCCATGCCGCTGCCGCCGGCGCGGCCGGTGCGGCCGATGCGGTGCACGTGCACTTCCGGATCCTTCGAGACGTCGACGTTGATCACGGTGTCGAGGTCGGCGATGTCGAGGCCGCGTGCGGCGACGTCGGTGGCCACCAGCACCGAGCAGCTGCGGTTGGCGAACAGCACCAGGATTTCGTCGCGCTCGTGCTGCTCCAGCTCGCCGTACAGCGCGAGGGCGGAGAAGCCTTCGGCGCGCAGCGACTCTGCCAGTTCGCGGCAGCGCGCCTTGGTGTTGCAGAACGCCAGCGCCGACACCGGACGATGGTGGCGCAGCAGGCGCGCCACTGCGTCGTCGCGGCCGTCGAAGCCGATCTCATAGAAGCGCTGGGCGATTTTTTCTTGCGTGTGCTTGCCTTCGACCGTCACTTCGAGCGGATCGCGCAGGAAGCCGGCAGTGGCGAAGCGGATGTCGTCCGGATAGGTTGCCGAGAACAGCAGGGTCTGGCGACGTTCCGGCGTGGCAGTGACGATGTTGGCGATCTCGTCATAAAAACCCATGTCGGTCATGCGGTCGGCTTCGTCCAGCACCAGGGTCTGGACTTTCGACAGGTCGAGCGTGGCGCGGCCCAGGTGGTCGCGGATGCGGCCCGGGGTGCCGACCACGATGTGCGCGCCGTGCTCGAGCGAGGCGATCTGCGGGCGCATCGAGACGCCGCCGGTGAGGGTCAGGATCTTGACGTTGCCGACCCCGCGCGCCAGCCGGCGCAGTTCGCCCGCGACCTGGTCGGCCAGTTCGCGCGTCGGGCACAGCACCAGGCCTTGCACCGCGAACCAGGCCGGGTTGAGCTTGTGCAGGAGGCCGATGCCGAAGGCGGCGGTCTTGCCGCTGCCGGTCTTGGCCTGGGCGATCAGGTCGCGCCCCTCCAGCACCGCAGGCAGGGTTTCCGCCTGGACCTGGGTCATGTTGTGGTAGCCGAGGGTCGCCAGGTTGGCGAGGAAGCGTGGGTCGAGGGGCAGCGCGGTGAAGGAATCGGATTGCATGGCGGTGGGGGGCTTGAAGAGGGCCTGTGGCAGCCGGTCGGGCCGGACTATGGATGATCGCTGGGATCGGGCGCCCAGACCGGCAGGCCGGTCAGGTCGAGCTTGTCGTCGCGGCGCCAGACTGGCAGGCCGGTGGTATCGGTTTCTTCGAGCAACAGCATCTGCTCTTGCTTGAGGGCGATGCGGCGCGGACGTGCTGCGTTGCGTTTCGGCTTCCCGAGCGGCGCGCCGTCTGGCTGGCCGTTCGGCGCGAGAGCTGCGGCGGGCAGTGCGGCCGGTTCGAAGCCGGGCAGGTCGAACGTCGCGTTGTCTTTCTTGTCTCTCATCTGCCCCACGAAGCGCCCACAGCGCGCAAAAACAAAAGCCCGGCTCGGTGAGTCGGGCTTTCGTATCGAATTTGGTTGCGGGGACAGGATTTGAACCTGTGACCTTCGGGTTATGAGCCCGACGAGCTGCCAGACTGCTCCACCCCGCGTCTGAGAACGTCAGTATAGCGCGTCCAACCTTGTTTTGCAATGACGGTCGTTGGACGGCTGTTGCTGAACGTCAAATTCAGCCGGCGGCGCGCAGGCGCCACAGCGACGTCAGCTCTTTCGAACGCGCCATGTGCAGCGGATCGTCCTGGTCGCTGGCGCGCGGGTGCACCGGGCGCGTTTCGTGGCGCGCCACGACTTCCAGGCCCGCCGCAGCGATCCAGCCCAGCAATTGTTCGCGCGACCGCAGGCCCAGGTGCTCGGCCAGGTCGGACATGATCAGCCAGCCTTCGCCATCCGCTTCCAGGTGCGCCGCCAGGCCGTCGAGGAAGCCGCGCAGCATGCGGCTGTCGGGGTCGTAGATCGCGTACTCGATCGACGAACTCGGTTTGCCCGGCAGCCACGGCGGGTTGCACACCACCAATGGCGCGCGGCCGTCGGGGAACAGGTCGGCCTGGACGATGTCGACTTGCGTGCTCAAGCCGAGGCGGGCGATGTTCTCGCGCGCGCAACCGAGCGCGCGGGTGTCCATGTCGGTGGCCAGCACTTGCAGGCCGCGCTGCGCCAGCACCGCGGACAGCACGCCGGTGCCGGCGCCGATGTCGAAGGCCAGTCTGGCGCCGGCGGGCAGCGGGGCTTGCGCCACCAGCTCGACGTATTCGCCGCGCACCGGCGAGAACACGCCGTACCAGGGGTGGATGCGCTCATCCAGCGCCGGGATCATGACGCCCTTGCGGCGCCACTCGTGGGCGCCGATCACGCCCAGCAGTTCGCGCAGCGAGGCAACGTACGGCTCGTCGGCCAGGCCGTAGGCTTCCAGGCAGGCCAGGCGCGCGTCCGGCGCGCGCCGCAGTGGAATGCTGTGGTCGGCCTCGAACGGAATCACCAGCATGGCCAGCGTGCGCGCGCGCTGCAGCTGTTGCAGGCGGTGACGGTGGAACGCTTCGCTGGGCGTGGCCGGGGTCTTGCCGGGCTTGGCGCGGCGGCTGCGCTCGCCTTTGTGGTCGATGCGCCGGACCAGCGCCTGCAGCAGCTGGCGCGCGTTCTGGAAGTCGCCGCGCCAGAGCAGGGCGGTGCCGTCCAGCGCCAGGCGGTAGGCGGCGTCGGCGCTCATGGTGTCGTCGGCGAGCACGACTTTCTTCGGCGCCGGCCAGCCGCTTTCCGAGCGCCACTGCGCCGAGCGGGTCTCTCCGCCTTCAAGCCATTCGATGCGCGTCATATTAATGGTGGTGATGCCAGTTGCCGTCGGTCGACTCGATGTAGGACTTCACGGCATCCGGGCTGCCGGTTGCGTGACGCTTGACTTCGCCGCAATCGCAAATGCCCTGGTAGGGCTGGATGTGCGAGCAGGCGGAGACTTTCTGCAGGAAGACTTTGACCGGTTTGGTGCACTTGGCGCACTTGAAGGTCAGGATGCGGGCTGGCTTCATGGTTGGGGTTTGTTGGGTGGGAAAGTGCGGCATTCTACACCGGGCGCCGGCAGCGCAGATCGCTCCCCCTGCCTTGCACCCACCCTGCCGCCGACCGCATCATTCCACCACCACCGCGCTGCTGCCGCCGCCCGACGGCCGCACCAGTACCTTGGTTGCGATCCGCTCCGTCATTTCCTGCACGTGCGAAATCACGCCCACCTTGCGGCCCATCGACTGCAGCGCATCGAGCGCGTCCATCGCCACGCCCAGCGTGTCACTGTCGAGGCTGCCGAAGCCCTCGTCGATGAACAGCGACTCGACCCGCACCCGGTTCGACGACAGCGAGGCCAGCCCCAGCGCCAGCGCCAGCGACACCAGGAACGATTCGCCGCCCGACAGCGAGTTTACCGAACGCACCTCGCCGCCCATGTCCTGGTCGCGCACCATCAGCGCCAGCGACGGCATGCCCTGGTAGCTGACCCGCTCCAGGCGGTAGCGTTTGGCCAGTTGCGCCAGGTGGGCGTTGGCGTAGCCGAGCAGGACGTCGAGCGTGAACTGCTGGGCGTAGTTGCGGAACTTCTTGCCGTCGCTGGAGCCGATTAGCTCGGACAGCTTGCCCCAACGTGCTTCGACTGCCTGCTGGCGCTCGATCTCGGCCAGACTCGATTCGGCGTGCTTGCGCCGCTCGTCGTCCTGCAGCGCGCGCAGGCGCAGTGCGGCGGCCAGGTCGTGCGCCGACTGGCGTTCGGCCTTGATGGCGTCGAACAGCGCCTGCACCGTTTCCAGCGGCTGTTCGTCCTCCGGTTTGGATGCCAGGTGCGCCGCGCGCTGGGCGCGGCGTTCGTTGAGTACCGCGCTGGCGCTGGCGACGTCGGCGTCGAGCGCGCCTAGCGCGGTGCGTTCCTGGGCCAGCCAGGCGGCGCCCACCTGCAGCAGGCGCGCCAGCTCGGCGCTGTCCTCGACCGGATCGAGGCCGTCAGACTCGCGTCGATAGTCGTCCAGCCAGTCTGCCAGCGCAGTGGCGGCGGCCGCGCCGGCGTTGTCGAGTTCGGCGATGCGCTCGGATAGCTGGGCCAGCGCGGTGCGTGCAGCCGTCTCGCGCTGGGCGGCGTCGTTGGCTGCGCTCTGGCGTGCGTTCAATGCTTCGCGCGCGGTGGTGACGGCGGCGTTCAGCTCGCGTTCCACCTCGCGCGCCGCGCGGCCCTGCCACAGCGCACCGCGTTCGCCGCGCATGCGCGCCAGCTCGGCGTCGATGCGATCGAACTCGGCTTTCGAGGCGGCGCCGGTGCGGTCGAGGTCGCCGATGCGGGCCTGGGCGGCAGCGGTTTCCGCTTCGAGGGTGGTGGCGCAAGCAAGCGCGCGGGCCTGCAGCGCGGTCTGTTCCTGCCATTGGCTGGCTTCGGCGGCGCGCGCCTGGCGCCAGCCGGACGGGTCGCGCTGCCATGCGTTTTGCCAGCCGTCGCCATGGGCGCCGGCCAGGGCCGGGTCGAGTTCTTCCAGCAGCGCGGTCAATTGTGCGCTGGCCGCTTCCAGGCGCACGGTGTGCGCCCGCAATTCGTAGCGCAAGCGGGCGGCTACTTCGCGTTCGCCGTCGGCGGCCTGGCGCAGACGTGCCAGCACGGATTGCGCCGCATCCACCTCGCGCTGGGCGGCGTCGCGCGCGCCGGCCGCCGTGCGCCAGGCGGTTTCGCGTCCGGCGACGGCGTCGAACGCGGCGCGCAGGGCCGTGCGCTGGGCGTCGAACCAGTCGCCGCGCTCGGCTTCGGTCGGTGCGTCGGGCGCCAGCGGGTCGGCATCCCAGGCTTGCGCCAGGTCGGACAGCCGGGTGTCGAGCGCGCCGCGTTCGCTCGCCAGCGCGGCCAGACGCTCGCCGGCCGCGTGCAGTGCCGCCGCCTGGTTGGCCTGCAGCGCGTTGTTGTCGCGCACGCGGGCGCGGCATTCGTCGACCTGGCCGCGCAGGCCGGCCAGCATTGCGTGCAGCTGGGCGTCCTGGCGCGCGTACGGGTGCTCGTGGGCGCCGCACACCGGGCATGGCGTGTCGTCGCTCAGGTTGGCGCGCAATTGCTCGACGCTGGCCGCGCAGGCCAGTTCGGCCGTCGCCAGCGAACGCTCGGCCTGCTGCATGGCGCCGTCGAGGCCTGGTGCTGCCGCACGGGCCGACTCCAGCTGGCTGTGCGCGGCGGCACGCGCGGTATCGAGGCGGTCATGCTCGCGCGCCAGCGTCGTCAGCGCGTCGCGCGCAGCCGACAGGTCGAGCCAGGTGCGCTCGGCCGCCACCAGCCGTTCACGCCGCGTTTCCAGCGCCTGGCGTTCGGCGCCAATCGCGTCGGCGTCAAATCCCTCCAGCGCCGCCATCGCTGCGCGCCGTTTGCTCTCCAGTATTTCCTGATGCTCGATGGCCTGCGACAGCGCGGCGGCGGCCTGCGCGTCGCGTCCGGCCGCCTGTTCGGCTTTGGCGCGCGCCGCTTCCAATGCGGTATTGCCAGAGGCAAGCGTGGTCGATGCCTGCTCGGCCTGGCTTAACAGGCGGTCCCAGCGCTGCCACTGGGTGGCGAGGGGCTCCAGGCGCGCATTCGCCGCCAGCCAGGCGCCGGCGCTGTCGCGCGACTGGCGCGCGCGATCCAGTTCGGCGGCCTTGGCGGCGTGCACGGTACGGGCTTCGCGCGCGGCGCTGCGCGAAGCCTCCAGCGCCTGCGCCGCCTGGGCGTGGGCAGGGGCGAGCGCCTCGAGGCCGGCGTCGAGCGCCTTGGCGCCGTCGAGCTGCGGCGCGGCCTGGCGCAGTGCTTCCTCGGCGGTGTCGAGGCGCGCCATGGCCGCATCCAGTTCCTGTCCGGCCTGGCGCCGGGTTTCCAGCGCCGCGGCCAGGTCGGTCTCGTTCCTGACGCTGGCAGCGAGGGCCTGGCGCCGCTCGCCTTCCAGGCGCGCCACGTCGGCCACCAATGGCCGCGCCGGCTGCACCGCGTCGAGCGTGGCCAGACGCTGGCGCCGCTCACCTGCTTGGTCGCGCGCCGCCGTGGCGGTGGCCAGCGCGGTGTGCGCCTGGGCTTCGCCGGCAGTGAGCTTGTCCAGTTCGCGGTGCCAGCGCAGCTGGGCTTCAAGCACGGCGAAGCGGGTGTCGAGGGCGGCCAGGGCCACCTCGGCGGCGGCGCGCTCGGCGTCGAGTTCGGCGCGCTGTTCCGGGTTCAGGGGCGCCTGATTGGCCAGTTTGGCTTGCAGCAGGCTGGTCTTGTCGCGTTCATCCTTGTAGCGTTCAAAAGCGCGGCGCGAGATTTCGGTATAGATCGTGGTGCCGGTGAGGGTTTCGAGCAGTTCGCCGCGCTCGTTCTCGTCGGTCTTGAGGAAGGCAGAGAACTCGTTCTGCGCCAGCAGCACGGCGCGCGTGAACTGCTCGAACGACAGGCCGATGCGCGCCACGATCTCTTGCGCCGATTCGGTGTTGGTGCCGCCCAGCGGCGCCCCTTCCGGCAGGCGGTGCAGGGTGACTTTCACCGGCTGCAGCGCGCCGCTCGGACGGTTGTAGGCGCGCCGCACGCTCCAGCGCGCGCGGTAGCGGCCATCGTCGCTGCCGACGAAGTCGACTTCGGACCAGCCCTCGGCCGCGCCGCGCCGCAGCAGGGTGCGCGGGTCTTGCGCGGTCACCGTTTCCGAGCCGACGTCCGGCAGCTGCGAGCCGCCGATGCGCTTTTGCAGGCGCGGGGTGGCGCCGTACAGCGCCAGGCACAGGGCGTCGAGCAGGGTGCTCTTGCCGGCGCCGGTGGGGCCGCTGATTGCGAACAGGCCGCTTGAGGCCAGCGGTTCGGCCTCGAAGTCGACCGTGAATTCGCCGGCCAGCGACGCCAGATTCTTGCCGCTGATGCGCAGGATCCTCATTTGGCGTCTCCCACTGCGTGGAACAGTTCGGCGAAGGCGTCGATCTGGTCGGGCGGGGCATCAATGCCGAAGCGCTGCTGCCACAGGCGGCGGAAGATGTCGTCCGGCTGCAGGCGCGCCAGTTGTTCCAGGCTCAGCGCGTCGGATGCTTCCGATACCGCTACCAGCTTGCGGGTCGGCTCGATCTTGGCCAGGCGCACCGGCTTGCCGCTAAGTGCTGCCTCGATGCGGCCGCGCAGGCCCGGCTCGGGGCCGTCCAGCAATACCCGCACTTCGAGGTAGGGCCAGGCCTGCTGCGGCAAGTCGGGATCGAGCGCCAAGGTTTCCAGCGCTTCCAATACCTGCTCCAGCGGCGCCGGGGCGGCCGGCACCCGCAGCAGTTCGACCGCGCGCGGCACGTAGATCGGCGTGATGGCCGTGGCGGCGGCGCCATCCAGGTCGATGCGCAGCACCTGGTGCTGGTAGCCGACTTCGGAGAACGACAACGGCAGCGGGCTGCCGCAATAGCGCACGTGCTCGCGCCCGCCGACGCGCTGGGCCAGGTGCAGGTGGCCCAATGCCGCATAGGCGATATCGGCGCCGAACATGCTGGTCGGCAGTGCTTCGCTGCCGCCGATCACGATGCGGCGCTCGGAATCGTGCGAGGACTGGCCGTCGACCATGTGGCAGTGGCCCATGGCGACGATCGCCTGTCCGGCGCCGGCGCGCTCGAGCGCCAGCGCGTGCGCCTGCTGGTAGAGCAGGGTGGTGCCGTACAGATAGGGGTCATGCGGCGCGGCTTGCTCGCCCTCCTGTTTTTCCTGCCTGGCTTCGCGCGCGATGCGCGGCACGTCGCCGGGGCGCAAAAACGGCACCGCCAGGCACCAGGCCTTGACCTCGCCGTCGCGGCCGGTGAGCGGCACCAGCAGGCGCTCGAGGTCGATTTCGCCGTCGCTGCGGCGCAGCACGTTGCCGACCACGACAGTGCCATAGGCTTCCAGCAGCGGCGTCGGCGCTTCCAGCCGGCCCGGCGAATCGTGGTTGCCGGCGATCACCACTACCTGCAGGTGCGGCACCCGGTCCCGGGCGCGCTGCAGGAAGCGGTACAGCTGGCGGTGCGCATAGGCCGACGGGTTGGCGTTGTCGAAGATGTCGCCCGCGATCAGGAGCACGTCGATCGCTTCGTCCGCCAGCGTGTCGACCAGCCAGTCGAGGAAGCACCCGTGTTCGTAGGTCCGGTCGTAGTTGTGCAGGGTCTGGCCAAGATGCCAGTCGGAAGTGTGCAGCAGCCGCATGGGGAGTCGGGATCGGGTTCTGGGAGGTGGAAATTAAAGGTCAAGGTCGGTGCAAGACCGGCGCCTACTATAGCGCAGCCGGGCGCCAGGCTGCAGAGTCGCCGCCAAATCATGGCGCCCGGCCTCGCTCGCACGGCTGGTGCGGGTTTGAGCCACCTCAAACTCGCGCACTGTCTTGTCTCTACACTACGAGGTCTCTGTCGGTCGGCGACAAACACAATCCAGGCGCCGGCCACCCATACAAAGCATCCCCAGCCATCCAGGCGCGGCCCCGCCACGTGCGCCGCTTGCGCTGGCGGAGCCATATCGAGAGGAGACACAATGCTGACGTCAACCTATACGCTGGTCGCCCTGTCGGTCGAGCAAGCGCGTGCACGGCTGGAAGTGCAGGCGCTGCTCGAGCGCTGGCGTCCCGGCGCCTGGTGGGGCGAACCGCCGGCCATGCGCCAGTATGCGCAGGCCTGCGAATCGCTGCGCCGGGTGCTGGAAGAATGCCATTGGCGCAAGCTCGACAAGTACGTGCTGCCGGCGCTGCGCCGCTGCGGCGCGGTGGCCGACACGCTGCTGGCCGAACTCGATAGTCTGAGCCGGTGCGCCGCCGAAGCGCGCAGCGCCGCCGAAGCCGCCGCCAGCGAGGGCGATCCGGGCTGCCTGGCCGCGATCGAGCGCTGCTGCCAGCTGCTGCTCGAGCGGCTCGAGCGCGAGGAAAAAGAGTTGATGCCGCTGGCGCGCAACCGGATCTCGGGCGAGGCCTGGTTTGCGATCGCCAACCAGATGCTGGCGCACGACGCCTACCAGCATGAGCAGCGCGGCGGGGCTGCCGGTCCGCCACGCGGATTGGCGCGACCGCAAATACGGCATTGTGCTGAAAAAAATCATTCGTTGCCTATTGCGAATTGATTCAACAGGAGGGGAACGGCCGCGCCGTCGATTGCGGCGGCGATTCGCGGCACGCGTCCGTAGCGCCGGGGCTTCTTTGCTATGATGGGAGTTTTGGAAGTGCGATTTCATCATGTTCGAATTCCTATTCAAGCGGCAGGGCGCGAAACCGACCGCTTCCGGCGAGCAGGCCGGCAGCGGCAAGAGCGCGCCGGGCGTGGCGAAGTCAAACCCGGCGTCGGCCGGCGCCACGTCGGCTTCCGCTGCAGCATCAGCATCAGCTGCGGCCTCGGCGGCGGGCGACGCGCGTGCGCGCCAGGCCGAAGAACTCAGGGCGCTCGGGTCTGACGAGGCGGCCGCCGTCGCCTTCATCCTGCGCTCCGAATTCTCCGAACTGCGCCTCGCCGCGGCCGAGCTGGTCCACGGCAAGGAAGCGCTCGAGCGCGTGCACGCGGCGATGCGCAACCTCGACCGCCGCGTCGCCAAGCTGGTCCACGGCCGGCTGGACGCGATCCGCCACCACGAGTCCGAGCTGCGGCGCGGCGAAGACGCGCTGGCGCAGGCGCGCACGCTGCTGGCCGACACCCTCCTGACCCCGAACCACGTCGCTGAGCTCGACCGCAAATGGTCGGTCATCCGCGCGCCCGAACTGGTTGCCGATTTCGAGTCGGTGCGCGCCGAACTGGGCCGCCGCCTGGAAGCCCAGGTGCAGCTTCAACGCGCCATGATCGACCGCGTGGCGACCCTGCGCCAGCTGGGTGCGGCCGGCCTCGACGCCGCCGCGCTGGCGGCGCGCCTGGCCCAATTGCAGGGCGAACAGGAAGCGGCGCTGGTCGACCCCGGCCACGCCTCGCTGCCGCGCACCTTGGTGGCCGAGTTCGCCACCGGACACGCGCGCCTGAGCGCCAGCCTGGCGACGCTCGAGCAGGACCAGGCCGCACTGGCCGCGCGCGAAGCGGCGCTGGCCGAGTGGCAGGCGCGTCCGGTCGTCGAACTCAAGCACGAGGTGCTGCGCAAGGACTGGCAGCGCCTGCCGACGGCGCCAGCGAATGACGCCGCCAGCGCCCTGCAGGCGCGCTTCGAGGCGCTGCTGGCCACGCTGCCGCAGGAAGCGCGCAAGCCGAAGCCGGTCGCCACTACGGCCGCGGCCGGTGCGAACGCGTCCGGCGCCGACAGCGCCAAGGACGTCGGCCGCACCGCGGCCAGGGCCGGCAACAAGGACAGCAATAAGGAAAGCAACAAGGAAAGCAACAAGGACAGGGGCGACAGCCGCGGCGCCGACCAGCAATTCCTCGACAATATGGATGCGCTGGAAGCCGCCCTGCAACAGGGCTCGCTCGGCAGCGCGGCCGAACTGGACAAGGCGCTGAAGGAAGCCAAGGACCGCGGCATGCGCCTGAGCGCCGCGCAATCCGACCGCCTGGCCCACCTGCGCGCCGAACTCAAGCGCCTGTCGGACTGGGCACGCTGGGGCGGCAACGTCTCGCGCGAAGAACTGATCAAGACCGTGGAAGGCTTGCCGACCCAGAACCTGGCGATGGGCGAGCTGGCCAAGAAGGTCGGCAGCATGCGCGACCGCTGGAAGGCGCTCGACAGCCTGTCGGGCCCGGCGCCGCGCAGCCTGTGGGAGCGTTTCGACGCCGCCTGCACCCAGGCCTATGCGCCGGCCGCCGCCCACTTCCGCCAGCTGGCCGACGACCGCCATGCGAACGCGGCGCGTGGCCAGGCTCTGGTCGACGAGGCCAATGCCGAGATCGCCAGCCTGGAAGCGGGCGGCGCCGACTGGAAGCACGTGTCGGGCACGGTGCAGCGCCTGCGCACCGCCTGGAGCCATCTGGGCGCGGTCGATCGCAAGGAGAAGAAACGCCTCGACGCCCAGTTCTCGCAAGCGCTCACCACGCTGCAGCGTCCGCTCGAACACCAGCGCAAGGTCGAAGTCGCCGTGCGCGAGCAATTGATTGAAGAAGTGCACAAGCTCGACCCGCACGAGCGCCACGCGGTGGACATGCTGCGCGAGCTGCAGCACCGCTGGCAGGAACATGCTCGTGCCTTGCCGCTCGAGCGCAAGGCCGAGCAGGCGCTGTGGCAGCGCTTCCGCGCCGCCTGCGACGAGCTGTTCGCCGCGCGCAAGGACCATGCGCACGCGGCCGACAGCGAGCGCCGCGCCCACGAGGCCGCCAAGGAAGCGCTGTGCGCGCGCCTGGAAGCGGCGGCATCGGAAGTGACTCCGGCGAGCGCCGGCAAGCTGCTGCGCGAAGCGGCGCTCGAGTGGCAGTCGATCGGCCCGGTGCCGCGCGCGCATGAAGCGCGCATCGAAAAGCGCTACCACGCCGCCGTGGCACAGGTAACACAGCACGCCGACAGCGCGCGCCGCGCGGCCGGGGTGGCGCTGGCCGGCGCCGTGCGCGACAAGCTGCGTCTGGTGCTGGCGCTGGAAGCGGCACTGGCCAATCCGGAGTCAAACACGGGCGGCGCCGACTGGCGCGCGCGCTGGGACGCGCTGCTGCCGCTCGACGGCGGCTACGAAGCGGTGCTGCGCGAGCGTTTCGAGGCCGGACTGGCGGCGCTGGAGGGCGAGCGCCTCAGCTACGTCGGCCGGCTGGAAGCCAACCGCGAGCGCCTGCTGCAGGATCTGCTGCGGCTGGAAATCGCGGCCGGCGTCGACAGCGGCGCCGAATTCGCGCGCGAGCGCCTGCGCCTGCAGGTCGAGGTGCTGCAAAGCTCGCTCAAGTCGGGCCGCAAGCCGGGCGCCCAGGTCGATGAAATCCGCGCGCTGCTGGCGCTGCCGGCGCTGATGGATGCGCGCACCGAGTCGCGCATCGAGCACCTGCTGCTGCGCCAGGCGAAGGATGGCAAATGAGCGGGCAGATGGTGGAACAGAAGGTCGAGCAAGCGCAGCAGCAGACGGATGTGCGGCCAGTGGAACAGGCCGGCCCGTTTTTCTGCGACATCCGGGTGCAGACCGCCGACTTCGACCTGAGCCGGGACGTGGCGCGTTTGCGCGAGGGCGACGCCCGCATCGGCGCGGTGGTCGCTTTCGTCGGCACCGTGCGCGACCTGAACGACGGCGCCAAAGTCGCCGAGCTGGAACTGGAACACTATCCGGGCATGACCGAAAAGTCCTTGCACGACATCGTGGTCCGGGCCCGCACGCGCTGGCCGCTGTATGGAGCGCAAGTGATCCACCGCGTCGGCCCGCTGGCGCCGCTCGACCAGATCGTGCTGGTCGCGTGCAGCGCCGCGCATCGCGGCGAAGCGTTCGCGGCCTGCGAGTTCATCATGGACTACCTGAAGACCGATGCGCCGTTCTGGAAGAAAGAGCAGACGCCGGAGGGGGCGCGCTGGGTCGATGCGCGGGTGACCGACGACAAGGCCAAGGCGCGCTGGGAAGGGCGTTGATTTAACTCAAGTGCCGCGTGGTTAATCGTGATTGTTTGTTAACGTAAACATGGTAGAGTTCCTTGTCGCCAACTTCGGGGAACCCTGACATGCAAACCACTTATCGTCCGACCGCGGCCTTCGTCGGTGCTTCCTGGGGCGCCTTGCTGATCGGTATGACCGCCTATCTGATCGGCCTGTGGAACGCCCAGATGCAGCTCAACGAAAAAGGTTACTACCTGACCTTGCTGCTGTATGGACTGTTCTCCGCCATCTCGTTGCAGAAAACCGTGCGCGACCGGTCCGAGGGCGTACCCGTCACTGGCATGTATTCCGGCCTGTGCTGGTTCTCGCTGATCACCGCCATCCTGTTGCTGACGATCGGACTGTGGAATGCGACGCTGGAACTGAGCGAGAAGGGTTTCTATGCCATGTCGTTCGCGCTGGCGCTGTTCGCCGTGGTCGCAGTGCAGAAGAACGTGCGCGACCTGCAGGCGGCAGGGCCGGCGCCGGAAGGCAAGCTGTCCGATTGAAGAGCGGCGTTGCCCATCTTGAAAAGCCGACACTGGCCCTTATCTTGCTCTCCAGTTAAAACTAACTCTAGGGAGCAACAAGATGCGGCAAGATAAATTGACGACCAAGCTCCAGGAAGCCCTGGCGGATGCCCAGAGCCTGGCGGTCGGCAACGATAACCAGTACATCGAAACGGTGCACCTGCTGGCGGCCCTGCTGAACCAGGACGACGGCAGCGCGCGCTCGCTGCTGCAGCGCGCCGGCGTCAACGTCGGCGGCCTGACCAATGCATTGAAAACCGCGTTCGAGCGCCTGCCCCAGGTATCGGGCGCCGGCGGCAACGTCCAGGTCGGCCGCGACCTGATGGCGCTGCTGAACCTGTCCGACCGCGAAGCGCAAAAGCGCGGCGACCAGTTCCTGTCTTCGGAGATGGTGCTGCTGGCGCTAGCCGACGACAAATCCGACGCCGGCCGCCTGGCGCGTGAACATGGCCTGACGCGCAAGGCGCTCGAATCGGCTATTTCAGCCGTGCGCGGCGGCGAATCGGTGAATTCGCCCGAAGCCGAAGGCCAGCGCGAAGCACTCAAGAAATACACGATGGACCTCACCGAGCGCGCCCGCATGGGTAAACTCGACCCGGTGATCGGCCGCGACGACGAGATCCGGCGCGCGATCCAGGTGCTGCAACGGCGCAGCAAGAATAATCCGGTGCTGATCGGCGAACCCGGCGTGGGCAAGACCGCCATCGTCGAAGGCCTGGCCCAGCGCATCATCAACGGCGAAGTGCCCGATTCGCTCAAGGGCAAGCGCGTGCTGTCGCTCGATATGGCGGCGCTGCTGGCCGGCGCCAAGTTCCGCGGCGAGTTCGAAGAACGCCTGAAAGCCGTTCTGAAGGAACTGGCCCAGGACGAAGGCCAGACCATCGTCTTCATCGACGAGATCCACACCATGGTCGGCGCCGGCAAGGCCGAAGGGGCGATGGACGCCGGCAATATGCTGAAACCCGCGCTGGCCCGTGGCGAGCTGCACTGCGTCGGCGCCACCACCCTGGACGAATACCGCAAGTACGTCGAGAAGGATGCCGCGCTCGAGCGCCGCTTCCAGAAGATCATCGTCGACGAGCCGAGCGTGGAGGCAACGATCGCCATCCTGCGTGGGCTGCAGGAAAAGTACGAGCTGCACCACCAGGTCGACATCACCGACCCGGCCATCATCGCCGCGGCCGAACTGTCGCACCGCTACATCACCGACCGTTTCCTGCCGGATAAAGCGATCGACCTGATCGACGAGGCGGCGGCCAAGATCAAGATCGAGATCGACTCCAAGCCGGAAGTCATGGACCGCCTCGAGCGGCGCATGATCCAGCTGAAGATCGAGCGCGAAGCGGTGCGCCGCGAAACCGACGAAGCCTCGCAGCGCCGTCTGGAATTGCTGGGCGAGGAGATCGCACGCCTGGAGCGCGAATACAACGACTTCGAAGAAATCCTGAAGGCCGAAAAGGCGGCGGTGCAGGGCAGCACCCACATCAAGGAAGAGATCGAGCGCATCCGCCTGCAGATGGAAGAGGCCAAGCGCCAGAGCAACTGGCAGCGCGTGTCCGAACTGCAGTACGGCCGGCTGCCGGAACTGGAAGCCCAGCTCAAGCAGGCCGAGGCGGCGGGCGAACGTCCCGAGGCCAATGACAAGCCGAAGCTGCTGCGCACCCAGGTCGGCGCCGAAGAGATCGCCGAAGTGGTGTCGCGCGCAACCGGCATCCCGGTATCACGCATGATGCAGGGCGAGCGCGACAAGCTGCTGCACATCGAGGACGAGCTGCACAAGCGCGTGGTGGGCCAGGACGAGGCGATCGAAGCAGTGTCGGACGCGATCCGCCGCTCGCGCGCCGGCCTGTCGGACCCGAACCGTCCGTATGGTTCGTTCATGTTCCTGGGCCCGACCGGGGTCGGCAAGACCGAGCTGTGCAAGGCGCTGGCGGCGTTCCTGTTCGATACCGAGGACTCGCTGATCCGCATCGACATGAGCGAATTCATGGAGAAGCATTCGGTGGCGCGCCTGATCGGGGCGCCGCCGGGCTATGTCGGCTATGAAGAGGGCGGTTACCTGACCGAAGCGGTGCGGCGCAAGCCCTACAGCGTGATCCTGCTGGATGAAATCGAGAAGGCGCACCCGGACGTGTTCAACGTGCTGCTGCAGGCGCTCGACGATGGTCGCATGACCGATGGCCAGGGCCGCACCGTGGACTTCAAGAACACGGTGATCGTGATGACCTCGAACCTGGGTTCGAACCGGATCCAGTCGATGGACACCGACGAGCCGGCGGTGGTCAAGCTGGCCGTGATGGCCGAGGTGCGCGGACACTTCCGCCCCGAATTCATCAACCGGATCGACGAGATCGTGGTGTTCCACGGCCTGGACGAGAAGAACATCGGGGCGATTGCCCGCATCCAGCTGCACAACCTGGAAGCGCGCCTGGCCAAGATGGAGATGACGCTGGATATCGACGAAGCCGCGCTGCAGAAGATCGCAGAGGCCGGCTACGATCCGGTGTATGGCGCGCGGCCGCTCAAGCGCGCGATCCAGCAGCAGATCGAGAATCCGCTGTCGAAGGCGATCCTGTCGGGCCGCTTCGGGCCGAAGGACGTGATCCCGGTGCGGGTGCGCGGTGGTGAGCTCACCTTCGGCGCGCCGGAGGGCGGCGCCAGCGCGGTCGAGCTGGCGAAGTAAGCGGAAAAAAAAGCGGCGCCGAGGGCGCCGCTTTTTTTTTGAGAAACGGTGGACGGGCGCGGCGCGAGTCGCGCCCGTTGTCGTTTACGTCTGGATTGCGTGGATCACTTGCGCGACTTGCGGCGGCGCATGTATGCCACCAGGCCCAGGCCGGCAGCCATCAGGGCCAGCGTTTCCGGTTCCGGCACTTCGGACGGTGCGCCGCCATCCGGGGTGTCCGGGCCCGAGACCGGGATGGTCTCGATCGGAGTGGTTGGGCCGACGACCGGCGGCGGGATCAGTTCCGGGTCTGGTTCAGTGACCGGTGGGGTGACCGGGGTCGGATCCGGAGTGACGACCGGAGGCTGTTGCGGAGTTGGCGTCGGGGTTGGCGTCGGCGTCGGCTCAGGAGTAGGGACCGGGGTTGGCGTCGGTTCCGGGGTCGGCACTGGCGCTGGCGTCGGTTCAGGCGCGGTCGGGGTGGTAGGCGTTGTCGGCGTGGTTGGGGTGGTCGGCGTGGTTGGGTTGGTCGGCGTCGTCGAACCGCCGCCGGTCTGCGAACCACCGCCGGTCTGCGAACCACCGCCGGTCTGCGAACCGTTACCGCCATTGAACACCGTGCCGATCAGACTGAGGGGGTGTTTGACCACGGTCAGCTTGAAGTCCGGCGCGCTCAGATTGACCTTCTTGCCGTCGATCTGCAACGTGAAAGTCTGGGTGGTGCCCAGCGAATGGTTCCCGATCCCGTCCAGGCACAGCTGGGAACCGGCGGTTCCACTGGCGCTGCCGTTGCAGCCACCGGCGCCGATCGTCGACGTGTTCAGGATCGCCGACTTATTCCACGGCGAGGCGACCGTATGGGCGCTGCTGACCGTACCGATATTGCCGATCGAAATCGCGTTGATGTATTGGCCCTTCAACGCCGAATGGCTGCCATCGACCTTGACGGTCATCGTATTGCCGGTGACTGAAGTCGTGAATTTGATGCCGTCGACGGTAAACGAATTGACGACCGGGGCTGGCGTTGGCGTGCTTGGTATCGGTTTGCCGTAGGTGGCCAGAGCCGGGGTGGCGCTGGCGGCCAGGACAAGTGACAGGGCGATCTGAAGCAAAGTGCGTTGCATTATTTTGTTTTCCTATTGTTAAGCAATGTACAGCGATTAGTTGTCTGGACTTCAAGACGCAATGCTGAAGGTTTTGATTCAACAGGTCAATATTAAATTCAATAAAACAACACAAGTTTATTTCTATTAAGTTAATGAGGCCAGCCGATCTGGTCTTTGTATTTCCTCAGTGCAATAAATGCTAAGTGATTTAAATTTCCACAGTGCAATATTTAGGTGAATTTCACTATCCGAAATAGTCATGTCGCGATGTGAGACGTGCAGCAAAAGCAACTGGCAATAAATTCTCATCGTGAGAAATTCCTTTTCATATCGCGGAATGATATTCCCAAGCCATTGATCTGGAAAGAAAAAAATCAGCTTGTATGTCTTATATAAGACTTATGGTGCTGCGCACAACCTGATCTATGATTTCCCTAACCAAGCGATTTATAAACCGCAGTCTTTCAAACCGAGGAGAAATACATGGCAACCCGTGAACAGCAAGTCACCGAACTGCAGCAGGAATGGGACAATCACCCGCGCTGGAGAGGCGTCACCCGTAATTACAGCGCCGTCGACGTCGTACGCCTGCGTGGTTCGGTCCGGATCGAGCACACGCTGGCGCGCCGTGGCGCCGAAAAACTCTGGAGCCTGTTGCAGGACGAGCCCTATGTGAACGCACTCGGCGCCCTGACCGGCAACCAGGCCATGCAGCAGGTAAAGGCCGGCCTGAAAGCGATCTACCTTTCCGGCTGGCAGGTCGCGGGCGACGCCAACGTGGCCGGCGAGATGTATCCCGACCAGTCGCTGTATCCGGTCAATTCGGTGCCGGTGGTGGTGCGTCGCATTAACAACACCTTCCAGCGCGCCGATCAGATCCAGTGGTCCGAAGGCAAGGGCGACATCGACTACTTCGCGCCGATCGTGGCCGATGCCGAAGCCGGTTTCGGCGGCGTGCTCAACGCCTACGAGCTGATGAAGTCGATGATCGACGCCGGCGCCGCCGGGGTGCACTTCGAAGACCAGCTGGCGTCGGTCAAGAAATGCGGCCACATGGGCGGCAAGGTGCTGGTGCCGACCCGCGAAGCGGTCGAAAAACTCAACGCCGCGCGCCTGGCGGCCGACGTGATGGGCACCCCGACCCTGGTCATCGCCCGCACCGACGCCGAAGCGGCCGATTTGCTGACCTCGGACGTGGACGACATCGACCGCCCGTTCTGCACCGGCGAGCGCACCGTCGAAGGTTTTTATCGCGTGCGTCCCGGCATCGAGCAGGCGATTTCGCGCGGCCTGGCCTACTCGCCGTACGCCGACCTGGTGTGGTGCGAGACCGGCAAGCCGGACCTCGACTTCGCGCGCCGCTTTGCCGAAGCGATCCATGCCAAATTCCCCGGCAAAATGCTGGCCTATAACTGCTCGCCTTCGTTCAACTGGAAAAAGAACCTGGACGACGCCACCATTGCCAAGTTCCAGCGCGAGCTGGGTGCGATGGGCTACAAGTTCCAGTTCATCACCCTGGCCGGCTTCCACGCCCTGAACTACGGCATGTTCAATCTGGCGCATGGCTACGCGCGCAGCGGCATGTCAGCCTTCGTCGAGCTGCAGGAAGCCGAATTCGCCGCTGCCGAGCAGGGCTTCACGGCGGTCAAGCACCAGCGCGAAGTCGGCACCGGCTACTTCGACGCCGTGACCCAGGCCATCCAGCAGGGCCAGAGCTCGACCACCGCGCTGCACGGCTCGACCGAAGACGAACAATTCTTCGACGCCAAGAAAGTCGCGTAAGCATTTGCAGCGCAAGCCAGGCCGCAGTCCCGCAAGGGCTGCGGCTTTTTTCTTTGGGTCGGTCACGGCGACGCGTGGCTGGCTTTGCCGTCCACGCGTCGATTGTTGGCGGCTCCGGTTTCGTGCACGATAAATCACCGCCAGCGATCACCGCGTGGACGGGGAATCCGTCCATCCTACGCGTACCAGACGCCAACTCATTCCCAGCCACGGCCGCTTGTAGTGGATAATGGCGACAATTGCGCCGCCAGTTTCGTGCGGCAATGCCATCTTTTAGGAATTGCAGCTTATGTTGAGCTACCGCCACGCCTTCCACGCGGGTAACCACGCCGATGTCCTCAAACACTTTGTGCAAGTGCAGCTGCACCTGTACATGAACCAGAAGGACGCCGCCTACACCTATATCGACACCCACTCCGGGGCCGGCGTGTATGCGCTCGACAGTTTCCAGGCGACCAAGACCGCCGAATTCGATACCGGCATCGGTCCGCTGTGGAACGCCACCGAAGTGCCGGCGCCGCTGCAGGAATACCTGGACCTGGTCAAGGGCATGAACCCGAGCGGCAAGATGCGCTACTACCCCGGCTCGCCCTACGTGGCCGAACAAATGTCGCGCGAGCAGGATCGCCTGCGCCTGTTCGAAATGCACCCGTCCGAGTGCAAGATCCTGGCCGATAACTTCCGCAAGCTGGACGCGCACAAGGCCGAGCAGGGCGAGCGCTCGCGCGGCCGCCGCGTGATCATCGAGCACGGCGACGGCTTCACCAGCATGAAAGCACTGCTGCCGCCGCCGTCGCGCCGCGCGCTGGTGCTGATCGACCCGCCGTACGAGATCAAGGACGACTACAAGCGCGTGCGCGACGCCCTCGACGAAGCGCTGGGCCGTTTCCCGGCCGGCGTGTTCGCGGTCTGGTATCCGGTGCTGCAACGCATGGAGTCGCGCCAGTTCGCCGACCGCCTCAAGCGCCTGCCGGCCAAGGAATGGCTCAACGTCACCCTGACGATCCAGACCCCGACCCCGGACGGCACCGGCCTGCACAGCAGCGGCATGTTCATCCTGAACCCGCCGTACACGCTCGAGCCGATGCTGCGCGAAGTCATGCCTTACCTGGTGCGCGTGCTGGGCAAGGACGCCGGCGCCCGCTTCACGATCGAGAAGGGCACGCAAGTGACCGGCGCCGTCGCCGGCCGCCTAGCGGGCGACACCCCGCGTGCGCCGGTCGGCAATGCGCGCCGCGCCAGCCCGCTGTCGGGCAAGGGCAGCCTGCGCCTGCCGGGCCAGAGCATGCCGCGCGACGAGGAAGATCCGCGTGGCGTGGCGGGCACTGCGCCGCGCGCCGCCGGTCCGCGTGCGGCCGGCGAGGAACGTCCGCGCAGCGGCTCGACTGGCGCCCGCGCTCGCTCGGATGGCCCGGCGCCGCGTGGACGTCCGGACGGTTCTGCACCGCGCGACGCCGCAGCCGGCGACAAGTTCCGTAGCGGTCCGCGCAACAGCGCCGGCAACGCTGGCGGCAGCGCCCGCAGCACGACTGCACGTCCCACCGGCCCGGCCGCATCACGCGGCCCGCGTACGCGCCAGGGCGGCGGGCGCGGCTGATCCCATTCCCCGGCGCGTCAGGCAACGCGCTCCTGCACCAGACGTCCCGCAAAGCGGCGACGTGTGGTTGCAACGCGTCGCTCGTTTCGATGTCTAAATGCTAAGATTAGCATTTATGTAGTATAGTCCTTACCGTCGGTGGCGTGGGTGTCGCCGGGGTGGCGCGGGTGTGCTGCAATCGTTTTCAGGAGTTTCTCGATGCATGCCGATGCAACGGCTGCGGTATCCGTGCCGTCCAATGATTTCTTCCTCGCGCGCCAGCCGATCCTGGGGCGCGACCAGCATCTGGTCGCTTTCGAACTGCTGTTTCGCGCCGCCGGCGAGGACGACGACGCCAAGCTGACCGATGGCGCCGCGGCCACTGCCGCCGTCATCTCGCACGCTTCCCAACTCGGCATGGAACAGGTGGTCGGTGAAAAGCTCGCCTTCGTCAACGTGGACGAGGTCGTCCTGATGAGCGACTTCGTGCGCTTTCTGCCGGCCGACAAAGTGATCCTGGAAATCCTGGAAACCGTCAAGCCGACCCCGCCGCTGCTGGCGCGCGTGGCCGAGCTCAAGGAACTGGGTTTCAAGTTCGCGGTCGACGACGTGGTCGAGCACTCGGCCGAACTCGATCAGCTGATCGGGCTGGTGGACGTGATCAAGGTCGACGTCAAGGGCGTGCAGCCGAATGCGCTGGCGCAGCTGGTCGATTCCTTGAAGCGCACCGGCAAGCGCCTGCTGGCCGAAAAGGTCGAGACCATCGACGAATTCAAGCTGTGCATGGAGCTCGGCTTCGAATACTTCCAGGGCTATTACTTTGCGCGTCCGGTGATCCTGAGTGGACGCAAGATCACGCCGTCCGAGATCGGCATCCTGCGCCTGCTGGAGCTGGTCAATTCGAATGCCGACAGCCAGGCGATCGAGACCGCCGTCAAGCGCGACGCCTTGATCAGCCTGAACCTGCTGCGCCTGGTGAACAGCCGCGCCGTGCCCGGCCCGCGCATCGAGTCGCTGTCGCAGGCGCTGGCCCAGCTCGGACGACGCCAGCTGGCGCGCTGGCTGCAGATCCTGCTGTACACGGCGGCCGGCGCGCGCGTCGAGCTCGATTCGCCGCTGCTGCAGCTGGCCACCACGCGCGGCAAGATGCTCGAACTCATGACGCTGCGCGTGCGCCCGGGCGACACCGCCAGCGCCGACCGCGCCTTCACGGTGGGCATCATGTCGCTGGCCGAAGCGCTGTTCTCGGTGCCGATGGCCGACATCCTCGACCACGTCGAGATCGCGGCCGACGTGCGCGAAGCCTTGCTGGAGCGGGAAGGTGATTTCGGCACCATGCTGCGCATCACCGAACTGCTGGAGGCGGCCGAGGGCGGGGCCAGGCTCAATTGCGCACTCAGGAAGATCGGGCTGACGGTGCCCGAGGTGCGCGAGATCGAGCTGGCGGCGTTCGATTGGGTGCGCGAGTTGACCAACGATGTGCACGAGGTGCGCGACGTGCACTAAGTGCATCGAGCGGGGCGTTCGAGCAACGCCCGCATCCGGATGCTTCGCCGTCGCTTACTGCCCCAGGAACAGGAACACCGTCGGCTTCTTGTGAAAATCCGGCCCCTTGCCGGCCGCCAGTGCCGCCTTCCACCTGGCTGCCGTCATGGTCCGCACCGACTCGGTCGCGAGCGACAGATCGGTTGCCACGCACACCAGTGTCCCCGGCTGGCAGCTGCCCACCAGCGCTTCCAGCATTTGTCCGTTGCGATATGGCGTCTCGATCAGCAACTGCGTCTGTTTTTCGGCACGCGAACGCTTCTCCAGTTCCCCGATGCGCCTGGTGCGCGCGGCGGCGTCGGTCGGCAGGTAGCCGTTGAAGGCAAAACTCTGGCCGTTCAGGCCGCTTGCCATCACCGCCAGCAGCAGCGACGACGGCCCCACCAGTGGGCGCACGATCACACCGTGCTGATGCGCCAGGCGCACTAGGTCGGCGCCCGGATCGGCCACCGCCGGCACCCCGGCTTCCGACACCAGGCCGGCGTCGCGTCCGGCCAGCAGCGGCGCCAGCAATTGCGCCAGCGCCTGTGCCGGCGTGTTCACATTCAGCTCGGCGATCTCGATTTCCTGCAGCGGCTTGGCCAGCGGATGATCGACCGCGATCAGCTTCAGGAAGGCGCGCGCGGTCTTGGCGTTTTCGGCGACGAAATAGTCGAGCCGGCTGGTCAGCGCCTGGACCTGGGTCGGGATCAGGTTGGACAGGGCGCCAGAGGCGGCTTCGGTCGGGCCGAGGGTATTCGGAATCAGGTACAGGGTGCCGGGCATGGAATGGTCAGTGGTCAGGTGCCGAAAAAGCGGACGCCGGCGTGGCGCAGCATGCCCGTCAAGGCAATCAGCGGCAGGCCGGTGAGGGCGGTCGGGTCGGTAGAAACGATGCTTTCCAGTAGCGCGATGCCGAGGCCTTCGTTCTTGGCGCTGCCGGCGCAGTCGTAGGGCTGCTCGATGCGCAGATAGGCGTCGAGTTCGGCGTCCGGCAGGTCGCGCAAGCGCACCTTGACCTGCACGTTCTCGATCTGCGCCGCCCCTGCCGGATCGGCCACGCGGCCATCCCACAGACACAGCGCCGTATGGAAGACCACTTCGCGGCCGCGCATCAATTGCAGCTGGGCCAGGGCGCGCGCATGGTCGCCCGGCTTGCCGATCTGCAGATCGTCCAGCGTGGCGACCTGGTCGGAACCGATCACCAGCGCGCCCGGATGCGCCGCGGCGACGGCCCGGGCTTTGGCGGCGGCCAGGCGCAGGGCAGTGGCTTGCGGCGTCTCGCCCGCCAGCGGCGTTTCGTCGATGTCGGGCGCAATTGCCTCGAACGGCAAGCCAAGGCGCGACAAGAGTTCGCGCCGGTAGGCGGAGCTCGATGCAAGGATCAGACGCACGGACGTGGAAGTGGAGGTCATGGCAACGCAGAAGAATCAAGGCACGCGCAAAAGCGACAGTTTCATGGCGCTGCGCTGGAAAGCCTGCTATTATCGCAGGTTTTCCGGGGTAACTTTCTAAATGAGCGCTTTTGTCATCGACGCCTTCGAGTTTTGCAAGAACGACGGCCATCGCGAAGGCAGCACGCCCCTGGTCGACATGCCGCGCCTGGCAGCCGAAAGCACCGACAAGAGCGGCGAGATGCGCTGGTCGATGCAGGGCGGCCAGACCCGTCAAGGCTATCCGTCGCTGACCCTCGCGGTCGCCGGACAGGTCAAGCTGGTATGCCAGCGTTGCCTGCAGCCTTTTGACTACGAAATTGATTCGTCGACCATGCTGGTGCTGGGCAAGGACGATGCCGATGCCGACGCGATCGAAGAAATCCTCGATGACGACAGCATCGACGTGATCGTCGGCAGCCGCACCTGCGACATCCGCGAATTGCTCGAAGATGAGGCCCTGCTGGCGCTGCCGCAGTCGCCGCGCCACGAAGTTTGTCCGGATACTGGCTTGCTCGATAGCCTGAAAACGGATAAAGTGTCGCCCTTCGCTGCCCTCAAGAACCTGAAGGCAGAATAAGTAGAACAAGTAGTTGGCAGTGCATTTCAGTAGTACACATCAGTAGTACAGGATTCGCAGTACGGTGGCGGCAGCGTAGAGACAATGTCGTCCAAAATCTGCAAACAAACGTGTCAGACGCGTGCAATCGAGTATGGCATTTGCGGTAGTTGTAGCAGCGTTAAACATGTCGGCGCCCATCAAGGGTTGCCGTCGAGATACTCGATTTGCATAAGCTTGCATATCGGTTGTGTTAAAATTTTAGAACTTTGTATTGGAGTCATCATGGCAGTTCAGCAGAATAAAAAATCCCCATCGAAGCGCGGCATGCACCGCTCGCACGATTTCCTGACCGCCCCTAACCTGGCAGTCGAGCCGACCACCGGCGAAACCCACCTGCGTCACCACATCTCGCCAAACGGTTTCTACCGTGGTCGTAAAGTCCTGAAGACCAAGAACGACGAGTAATCGACGTCTTGTCTTTCAGTGACATGAAAGCGGTGCAACGTATGTTATCTGCGTGGCACCGCTTTTTATTTCGCACGTACGTTCGTATGAAATCTGTAATCGGCTGCATCCCTGGCACCGTCATTTTGAACAGTGCGGATTGCGCCCGGCCCCGGGTCCGGGGTTGGTCCCATCTTGCCGTCCACCCAGCGTGAGTCGCGGCATCCCTCCGACAAATGACAATTAAAATTTCCATTGACTGCATGGGTGGCGATCACGGCCCTTCAGTTACCATTCCGGCAGCCATCTCCTTCCTGAAAAGCCACGCGGACGCCGAGCTCGTGCTCGTGGGCGCGGAGGATGTGCTGCGCGCAGAACTCAAAAAACACCACGCCGAGAACAATCCTCGCATCAGCGTGCGCAACGCAACTGAGGTCGTCACGATGGACGATCCGGTCGAAGTCGCCCTGCGCCGCAAGAAGGATTCGTCGATGCGCGTGGCGATCGAGCTGGTCAAGGACGGGAGCGCCAATGCCTGCGTCTCGGCCGGCAATACCGGCGCCCTGATGGCCGTCTCGCGCTATGTGCTCAAGACCATGGCCGGTGTCGACCGTCCGGCGATCTGCTCGGTCTTCCCGAATCAGAAGAACGGCCCGACCTATATCCTCGACCTCGGCGCCAACGTCGACTGCACGCCGGATCACCTGCACCAGTTCGCCATCATGGGTTCGGTGCTGTGCTCGGCGATCGAAGGCATTGCGCGCCCGACCGTCGGCCTCCTGAACGTCGGCACCGAAGACATCAAGGGCAACGAAGCGGTCAAGGCCACCGGCGTGCTGCTGCGCGCCGACCACGAGCGCGGCAAGCTGAACTTCTTCGGCAACGTCGAAGGCAACGACATCTTCAAGGGCACGGTCGACGTCGTCGTGTGCGACGGCTTCGTCGGCAACGTCATGCTCAAAGCCATCGAAGGCTTGTCGCGCTTCATGAAGACCACCTTCAAGGAAAGCGTGATGTCGATGCTGGGCGCCGTGCTGGCGCGCAAGGCGCTGAAGAAACTCAATCCCGAGCGCTACAACGGCGCCGCGCTGCTGGGCCTGAAGGGCCTGGTGTTCAAGAGCCACGGCGGCGCCAACGCCTATGCCTTCGAGTGGGCGCTCAAGCGCGCCTACGACGCGGCGCATAACAATGTGCAGGAACAGTTGTCGGCGCTGATCGCCGAGCTGATGCCGGCGCCGGCTGCTGCGACCCCTGTGGCCGCCTCCGCGGCTGCCTCCGATAGTGTGCGCCAGGCGCAAGCCTGAAGGACGATCAAGCAATGACCCTGTATAGCAAAATCACCGGCACCGGCAGCTACCTGCCCGCCAACCGCGTCACCAATGACCAGCTGGCCGCAAAGCTGGCCGAGAGCGGCGTCGAGACCTCGAACGAGTGGATCGTCACCCGCAGCGGCATCGAAGCGCGCCACTACGCCGCCGCCGACGAGCTGTCGTCCGACCTGGCGGTGCAGGCCGCGCGCCGCGCCCTGGACATGGCCGGCAAGACGCCGCTCGACGTCGACCTGGTGATCGTCGCCAGCTCCACCCCCGACTTCCACGGCAGCTTCCCCAGCACCGCCTGCATCGTGCAGCAGAAGCTGGGCATGGCCAACGGCAGCGCCGCGTTCGACGTGCAGGCCGTGTGCAGCGGCTTCGTCTACGCGGTCTCGACCGCCGACGCCTTCATCCGCGCCGGCAACCACAAAACCGTGCTGGTGATCGGCTCGGAAGTGTTCTCGCGCATCGTCGACTTCAACGACCGCACCACCTGCGTGCTGTTCGGCGATGGCGCCGGCGCGGTGCTGATCGAAGCTTCCGAAGAGCCAGGCATCCTGGCCGCCAGGCTGCATGCCGACGGCAGCCATGCCGACATCCTGTCCGGTCCGGGCAGCGTCGACAATGGCGCCATCTCCGGTAGTGCCTTCCTGTACATGGACGGCCCGGCGGTGTTCAAGCTGGCCGTCACCGTGCTCGAAGAAGTGGCGCACGAAGTGCTGGCCGCGGCCGGCGTCACGCCGTCCGAGATCGACTGGCTGGTGCCGCACCAGGCCAACCTGCGCATCATGAAGGGCACCGCGAAAAAGCTCGACCTGCCGCTGGAAAAGATGGTGGTCACGGTCAATGAACACGGCAACACCTCGGCCGCCTCAATCCCGCTGGCGCTGGACCAGGCCGTGCGCGACGGCCGCATCCAGAAGGGCCACAACGTGCTGATGGAAGGCGTGGGCGGCGGCTTCACCTGGGGTGCGGTGCTGGCGCGCATGTGATCGGCAAACAAGTCACACCGTCGGCCTCGAATAACAACAAATTACGGAAAAATAACGATGAGCAAATTCGCATTCCTGTTCACCGGACAAGGCGCCCAGGCAGTGGGCATGCTGAACGGTTTCGCCGGCAATCCGGTGGTCGACCAGACCGTGCAAGAGGCATCCGATGCCCTCGGCATCGACCTGAAAAAGATGATTGCCGAAGGTCCGAAAGAAGACCTGGACCTGACCACCAACACCCAGCCGGTGATGCTGACCGCCGCGGTCGCCGTGTACCGCGCCTGGATCGCAGCTGGCGGCCCGGTGCCGGGCGTCGTTGCCGGCCATAGTCTGGGCGAATACTCGGCGCTGGTGGCTGCGGGCGTGATCCCGTTCGCTGACGCGGTGCCGCTGGTGCGCTTCCGCGCCCAGTCGATGCAGGACGCGGTGCCGGTCGGGCAGGGCGGCATGGCCGTCATTCTCGGCCTGCAGGCCGATGACGTGCGCGCCGTCTGCCTTGAGGCCGCGCAAGGTGAAGTCGTGGAAGCCGTGAACTTCAACGAGCCGACCCAGATCGTGATCGCCGGCCATACCGCTGCGGTCGAGCGCGCCTGCGAGATCGCCAAGGCCAAGGGCGCCAAGCGCGCCATGAAGCTGGCGGTATCGGCGCCGTTCCACTCGTCGCTCTTGAGGCCGGCGTCGGACCGCCTGCGCGAATACATGGCCAGGCTCACCTTCGCCGCGCCGCAGATCGAGGTCATCAACAACGTCGACGTCGCCGTGCTGAACGATCCGGAAGCGATCAAGGATGCGCTGGTGCGCCAGGCCGCCGGTCCGGTGCGCTGGGTCGAGACGATGCAGAAGATGGCGCTTGATGGCGTGACCCAGGTCATCGAGTGCGCGCCGAGCAAGACGCTGATCGGCATGGCCAAGCGCATCGACCCGGCACTCGTCGGCGAAGCGCTGGTCGACCAGGCGGCGCTCGAGCGCGTGCTGGAACTGATCAAGGCCAACTAAGTCATCCAGAACATCCAAGAAAGAGGACAAGCATGAACCTGCAGAACCAAGTCGCCCTCGTTACCGGCGCATCGCGCGGCATCGGCAAGGCCATCGCACTCGAACTGGCACGCCAGGGCGCCAAAGTGGTCGGCACCGCGACCAGCGAATCGGGCGCGCAGGCGATCACCGATTACCTGAGCGAATTCGGCGGCAAGGGCGTCGTCCTGAACGTGCTCGACGCCGAGCGCTGCGCCGCCGTGGTGGACGAGGTGCAGAAGGGCTTCGGCAGCCTGTCGATCCTGGTCAACAATGCCGGCATCACCCAGGATAACCTGGCGATGCGCATGAAAGACGACGAATGGGACGGCGTGATCGCCACCAATCTCACCGCCGTCGGCCGCCTGGCGCGCCTGGTGCTGCGCGGCATGATGAAGGCCAAAGCCGGCCGCATCATCAACATCACCTCGGTGGTGGGCGCTTCGGGCAACCCGGGCCAGATGAACTACGCAGCCGCCAAGGCCGGCGTGGCCGGCATGGCGCGCGCGCTGGCGCGCGAGATCGGCAGCCGCAACATCACCGTCAATTGCGTGGCGCCGGGCTTCATCGACACCGACATGACCAAGGCGCTGGGCGAAGGCCAGCACGAAGCATTGCTGACCCAGATTCCGCTGGGCCGCCTGGGCCAGCCGGAAGACATCGCCCATGCAGTGGCTTTCCTTGCTGGTCCGCAAGCTGCGTACATCACGGGCGCCGAGCTGCACGTGAATGGCGGCATGTACATGAATTAAATATAAAATGAGGTCGAGCCGGTATTCGTTTCCATTTGTGCGGAATCGAATGCCAGTGCAATCTCGTCTTTTAGCAGGACTTTCGGCTGAGTTAGCGCCAACAGCCGAAAGTAGTTTTTCAGGTCGCAAACCTGATAAAATGCGCGCACTTTCCGCAACACATACCTTATGGAGCTACAACATGTCGGATATCGAACAACGCGTTAAAAAAAT
>Ga0265798_10001792_pt1 | contig 32628 bp, 13 predicted proteins | sample P3T30metagenome_FD_192430 | JGI IMG/M metagenome (GOLD analysis project Ga0265798, IMG submission 192430) | Plant litter microbial communities from East Loma Ridge, Irvine, California - P3 T30 | ecosystem: Environmental > Terrestrial > Plant litter > Unclassified | place: USA: California... | reverse complement strand
CGTGCCCGGCAGCCTGCCGATGACGCGCTGCTCCAGCGCCACCTGCACAGCGCAATGCAGACCGGCAAACGGCGACCAGGCGGCGCAGGCGGGACTGTCCGGCTACGTGGCATCGACGGCGCGCAGTTGCAAGTGCTGGTTGCGCCACTGCCGGCCTGGTCATCACCCTTTGGCCAGCGCAGCACCGCCGCGATTTTCCTGAGCGATCCGCGAACCTTGATCGGCTCGCTGGCCGGCATGCTGCAAGCGCTATACGGCATGACCCCGGCCGAAGCCCGGCTGACCGAAGCAATGGTCAACGGGCTGACACCGCAGGAATTCGCCGACCGCCAACAAATATCGCTGCATACCGTGCGCACGCAATTCAAGGCAGCCGCTGCGCGGGTCGGCACCAATCGCCAGGCAGAACTGGTGCGCATCGTATTGACCGGCCCGGCAGTATTGCGCTGGGGTGAACAACACGGCAACGCGTGACCGCGGATATTCTCGGCAATTCGCCGTCGAAGGTAAACAAGCTGCTGCAACCGTAAACACGCCACCCCGAAAATCCAGACTTGCGATCAAGCCGGATATATTTTCTCAGCCACGATGGCATGGGTTATCCGGGGTAATCAGCGATTATGTTCCGATATATGGGGCCGGTAAGCGGCAACGATATTCGTGCCGAACGGGGTTGGGTTCGGCGCACGCTTGACATCCATGGCGCCAACGAAATCGACCTGCTGCGCATGCTGCGCAAAGACGTGGAAGCCCCCCGTCTTGCTGCGCTGTTTCCCCAGTTGATCGCGCTTCAACATGAGCACCATGACTTCTGGACGCAGTGCGGATGCGATGCTTATCTCGACCTGGCGCTGTACGACAGCAGCATCGAACTGGACTGGCAGATCCGCCTGATTCGCCAGCTCGCTTTGCATTGGGCATCCCGTCAGCGTGCGGGACATCCGGTGTCCACGTCTGCCTACCAAGGCGTGACCGCCCTGCAGCTATTCCCCGTGGTGGGCGGCGCCTTGCTGCCGCGCATGCTGCCCTCCCGCAATGCAGCCGGCGTACATGTGCTGGCATTGCCCGCAGCCTTTGCCAGCATGCAGCAACTGTGGCTGGGCGCCTGCGCGTCGTGCCTGGACGATCCCGACGCGTCCCTGTGGACCGCGCGGCCGACCGTGCAAGACACCACGTCAACGCAGCTGGCCGCGCATCCGTGCGTGCGCGGTCTGGTGCTGCAGTTCCTGTGTGCCGACCAGGACAAGCGCAAGCGCAATGCGCCGGAATACGCACACGCCGTGGCCAGCAAAATGCCCTTCTTCGCGCAGGCTGCCTGGCATGGACGCACGGACCGATCGTTCTGGCTGCGCGATGCCAGCGACCTGCTGAACGAGTTCGGTATTTCTCAGGCCCTGGGCCAACGCCTGGCAGCACACCCCCGGCAAGACAGTACCGACAGCGAATACACCGCGGACGACATGGGATTCGACATCTGCTGCGCGAGCGTGAGGCATCGGGTTCGCGCATCGTCTGGCGCGCCAAGCGTGCGCGAACTGGAACCGCTGTTCGGCGCGAAACTTTTCTGCGGATTCATGCAGGCCAGCTTGGCGCTGTCGCGTGCGGCGGTGCTGACGGGGTCGGTCAGCCAGGCGCAGTGGGACACCTGGCGTACGCAAGTCAACCAACGCAGCAAGCTGCTTGCGCGCCGTTGTTATGCCCACGCCAAGGATCTGCATGCGCGCCTGGACCACGACCGGCGCCCGGCCTTCATGGCGGGACTGGCCGCCGTGATCGCGCTGGAGCACGTGATGAGCCGCACGGCGCTGGCGATCGAGCAGTGCGTGGACGATGCGCCGCTGGGGCCGTGGTTCAAGGCGCGGTGAATCGCAGGCCCTTTAAATGCAAAAAGCAAACCCTGCGGCCCCACAGGATTTGCCAAGATTTTTGCAAAGCGGCTTAGCCTGAGCCACTTTGCCGAACGCAGGGTCGGGACCGTCTTACGGCGGCGGCAGGATCGCGCCAACGAAGTCCGCCAGTCCGATTCCATTCAACGCAACGCCGGTCAGCTCGATCACCTCGGTATACCCAGTGCCGTTGGCGTCGGTCACCACAAAGCTGTTGGTGCCTACCTGACCGACGTAAACACGTACGGTCCCGTTGAGTACGGTTACGGCATCGGCCAGCAAAGCGGTCATATTCGCCGCCGGCGCCGAAGCTTCATGGTAAGTGCTCGCATTGCCCGGCCCGCCAACGGTCAGTTGAATCTTGTCGGAGCCGCTTGCGAAGTCAGTAATGATTGCCGTAACCAGGTTATGCGCCGTGTCGTTGTCTGGCGTCGAGAACACAAAAGTGTCAGCGCCCGCGCCGCCGGTCAATCTGCTCAACAGACCAGAGAAGGACGAGGGTCCGGCTTGAATCGTGTCTGCATTGGCCGAACCTATGAGCGCGCCGCCCCCGGTTCCCCCAGAGCCTCCCTTGATGATTACACCCGTGGCCGTGTTGTAGGCCGAGGCATTTACCCTCGTCTCGCCAGCTGCGCCGGAGACGTCGATAGACAGGTTGGTTGCGACATGGCCTGCATCGATGGTGACGAAGGTGGTACCTACATTCTTGACGATGATGGAATCCAGCGAAGTCGCGTTGATAGTGTCCACGCTCAGCAGACCGTCGTTGCCGAAGCCAGCGCCGTTACCAGTGAGCTCGAGTTTCTCTACGCCGGTCAGCGTCAGTCCGGTCAAATTGACATCGGGTGCCGAGCCGTTCCCGCGGGTCGTGATCGATGCTTTGACGGTGTCTGTCTGGCCATTGGCTGTCGCATTCTTCACGCCGATGTTGAGCACACCATTGCCATCGGCATTGACGATAGTGACGGCAGCAGCCTGGCCAGCGCTCAGGTTGGTAACGCTGGTCCCTGCCGCCGCGCTACCGTCATTAATTTCCACCGCGGTGATTCCGCTGATGTGATCTAGGTCGACCGTCACGCCATCCTCGACGCGCAGGATTTCGAAGTTCGTATATCTCTCGCCCAGTGCTGCGCTATTCAATGCAACCGAGTTGTTGACGATCAGACGGTCGCTCGTACCTCCGCCCGCATCTACCGCACCGACTCTGGCCGAGGCCGTGGTGAGCACTGCATCCGACGTCGAAATGACGTCGTTGCCTGAGCTGCCCTTGATGTTCACGGTCGGGTTGTTTTTGCTTAGCGTGGCGGTCAGGCCACCGCTGCTTTCGCTGGCGTCGATGATCCTGATCGAGGGATCGGTCAGAACGCCCAGATTCACAGGCCCCTTGCCGCTGATGTCTACCTTGGCACCATTGCTGGACGCTTGCAGGTAATTAATAGACAGCTCAGCGTCGGCGGCAATCTTTACCGACGTGACGTTCGGGCCGGTCAGCAGTTGGTTGACGACGTTTGCAAGTCCGTCACTCGTCACGGTCAGCGAGGTCGAGCTGGCCGTGTAGATAATTGTTCCTGCATTGACGCTACCTGCCAGCGCCAGTGTCGAGGTGGCGACGCCGCCTTGATATACCGGGCTTACGTTGCCCGAGATGTTCTTCAAGGACAGCGTGCTGGCGTTCGCAAGGCCGTTGATAGAAATCGAACCCGCGCCATTTTCCACAGAAACCGTCTCGACGCCAGCGCCTGCGTTATAGGCGAGTGCAGATGCGTCCGTCCGTTTGATATTGACCGTTTCGATCCCGCTGATGATCGCCCGGGTAAAGTCGGCGTTGGCAATGTCGCCCGTCGTGGTGACGGTCAATGTGTCTTTGCCTGGACCGCCCGTGACCACATCTTTGTTCGTCAGCGTAGTGTTGATATCCGTAATATTGTCGATCACGAACTTGAACGTGTCGTTGCCGTCCTTGCCGACGAAAATATCTACGTGGTCGGTGCCGATGAACTCAAAGTCGACGCCGAGTACAGGCGGTGGCGTGCCACCACCTCCCCCACTCGTCGGCGGATTCAGCAGCGCCTTCGCCGCATCGATCGTCGTGCTGGCAGGACCAACCACCGACAGCACCTGCTTGGCCAGATTCAGATCATTGCCCTTATATTCCGTCGCATAGAAGATCGAAATGTCGACCTTGTTCTTGAAGGCGTTGCGGTCTGCGAAGGTCAGCGCATAAGCGGCGTCGGTCAGGCCGTCCGGTTTGACCGGCAGCGGAGTATTCACAACGTCGACGATCTTCGACACAACCAGCGCACGCGCAAAGGTTGAATCGACACCGCCCGAGGATTCCAGAATCCCTGTCCAGAATGCCAGGCCAGAAGGATCGATCGGCCGACCCAGCACGTTTGCATAGTAGGTCGTCACGAACTGCGCGGCAGTTTGCGATACGGGGTAGATGGCCTGCGCTTCCGGCGTCTGCACGAATCCTCGTGTCAGCACGTCGATCGATGCGCCATCAGCCAATGCTTGAGTCCAGAATGCAAAACCTGCTGCATCGGGTGCGCGATTGAACAGCGCAATATATAGGTTCGCGATCGCGGCTTGCTGCGCGAGGGTCGGCGTTGCCATCGTATTCACACTCCAAATCAATCTGTTCGGCGAAAAAAACGCTCACCGACGCACATTGGAGCGTGAAACAAAGTGTGTCAAATTTGAAAGTTTTGATTTGACGTAGGTTTTTACGCTTAATCAAAACTTTGGTTCCAAAACGAAAACTTGAATGCTCGAGCTCGGTTTACCAAAGCGCGTCAGAGCAGGCTTCAAGGCATCTCAGGCCCAACGGCACCTATCCGACGAACGGTAAAAATAATTTTTCCTTGGACGTCGCGGGGTCGCAACATTACCAAAGGCGTCGATAAACGCACTGCCCGCGAGTCAGCAAAAAAAGAAAAACCAGCCGACTACTTATTCATCCATATAGATGGCTTCGCGACTACATACCCGCGCCAGAAACAACTTGGCCGGAACCAACAGGCTCCGGCCAATACTTCAACTACCGACTTACCAGATCACTGACTTACACAATCGTCAGCACATGATCCGTAATCGCAGCGGTCGACAGATCCACCGTACCGGCCAGCTTCACCAACTGATCCGCGCCATTGGTAAAGGTATTTGCACCTGCAGTGTTATCCACCACCACATAGGTATCGCCACCGAACTGGAACCAACCTGCCGCACCATTGGCGCCCGTACCCACGGCGGCCGATGCGTTCAGGTAATCATTCAAGCCCGCGGTGGCTGCCAGCGTCACGTGGGTAAGCGCCGTGCTGCCAGTCGCCGCACCCGCGATGAACCCGGTGCCGGTCAGGTCCAGCGAGTCACCCTTGGCGAAATCGGTAATGGTGGCGTAGGTCTGCGAATTGGAATTGGCGCCAAGCTTGAAGGTGTCGTTGCCGCCACCACCCGTCAGCGTGTCCAGACCGGTATGGCTGATCAAGGTGTCGTTGGCCGAACCACCCACGATGGTGTCGTTGGTGACGCCGCCTTCCAGCGTGTTCGCAGCGGTGGCAGAACCCTTCAGCGTGACCGCAGCGCCGTTCGTGCCGTTGACCGACGTGAACTTCACAGTGCCGGTCGATGCCGTGGCGTCGAAGTTGGTGACCTTTGCGTTGCCGCCATCGTTGACCAGGTTCAGGCCGGTGTTGCCCGTGACCACGATGCTGGTGGCGTCGCCCGCCTTCAGCGTCAACTTGTTCGTTGCGGTAGCCGCATCCGAGCCCGAGCTGGTGCTGGCGATGTTCACCGTTTCAACGCCAGCCACCTGGACCGTGCCTGCGTCCAGCGCAGCGGTCGACGCCACGTTGATCTTCACCGCGTCTGCCTTGCCGTCCGGGTTCGCCAGGTTGTACGACACGTTCTGCGAGGCCGCGCTGATGGTCAGGTCGGTGCCTGCCGCCACATTGGTGAACGCCGTGGTGCCCGCGCTCTGGTCAAGCAGCAGGTGCTTGAACGCAGATGCGTTGTAGGTGCCGGTGTTGCCGTTGCCGATGCTGAGCGTCTCGAAGTTGCTCACGTTGCCGGCGCTGGCCACCAGCACGTCGCTGTTGGCCTTGATCACCAATACGTCATTGCTGCCCGCGCCGCCATCCAGCATCTTCGTGGGCGCTGCGGTGATGGTGACGGTATCCACGCCCGAGCCGCCCTTGTAGGCCACATTGGCGCCCAGGCTGGCCTGCACGGCGCCCGAGGTGGCCGATGCGTCCAGGGTCACGTCATTCAGCGCGGTGGCTTTCACGTTCAGCGGCGTCGTGCCGTTGGACGACAGCGCCACGGTTTTCGCCGCGCCCACGTTGGTCAGGTCCACGACGCCCGATCCGCTCACGTTCACCGTGGACAGCCCGGTGCCGGCCACTTGCAGGCTACTGCCGTTAGTGCCCTGGTTCTGCACGACGACGTCCGCTGCCGTAGCGGCGCCCACGTCCAGGATCACCGCGCCAGTGCCCAGCAGTCCCAAGGTCTTGCCGGCAGCGCCCGTCAGAGTCACGCCAGTGCCGCCGACGGCACCCGTCAGATTGACGGTCTTGGTGTCGGCCAGCACCTTGTCCAGCGCAATGGTGCCGCCGTTCACATTGCTGGCCGTGCTGATGTTCACCGTCTCGACGTTCTTGACCTTGCCTTCCTGCAGCACGCCAGCACCTGCGTTGGCGTTGATGCCCAGCGTATCGGTGCCTGCGCCGCCGTCGATGGTGCGACCGCCATTGATCACGTTCGCCAAGGTGGCGACAAACGCGTCATTGCCGTCGGTACCCGTGATGTTGGTCGTGCCACCCGTCAAGGCAGCGTTGAACGCACCGGACTTGGCCTCGACCACCGAGGCGGTGGTGTTGTCCACGCCGTTGAGCAGCGTCTTGGCAGCCGCTTCATCGGTGGGGAAGTTGCTGGCGTAGTACTGGCCCACCTCGATCTTGTTGGCGAAGGTGGCGCGATCGGCCACGGTGCGCGCGTATTCAGCATCCGTCAGACCGTCGGGGCGGGTGGTCAGCGGGGTGCTGACGATGTTCACGATCTGATTCACCAGCGAGGCCTTGGCTTCCAGCGATTGCGCACCGCCCGCGTTGTTCAGCACCGTCGTCCAGAACGTCAGCCCACCCGCATCCGGGGCGCGGCCAAACACCTTGGTGTAGAACGCCGTCACGAACTGCTCACCGGTCTGGAAGGCCGGATAGTTGGCCGCGCCTTCAGGCGCAGACAGGAAACCTTGCGTAGCAGTCGACAGGCTGGCGCCATTGGCCAGCGCCTGAGACCAGAAGGACAGCCCAGCCGTGTCGGGCGCGCGATTGAACAGCGCGGTGTAAAGCCCAGTGGCTTGGGTGATGTTTTGTGCGGAGACAGTCGCCATTTCGTGATCTTCCTTTGAAAATTGCTCAAGCAGGCGGGTCGACCCGTGCGGCGCGCAAAATGCGGCCTGCAACACGGCCAAACGAACAAGGCCTGGATGAAAGCGTTAAGCATTACAGGCAGCTGAAGCGTAGTAACGACTCACTGCTACCCTTACGCCAGCGGTAATGTACGCGCAATTTTTGACCCATTTTTGTGACGCAGATCACATTTTGGGCGGTCACAAATTGATAGACGATGAGAGTGAACTATTCCTGCGAAGCAGTGGAAACCCTGATTCGGGCGTCATAGCAAGGGAATGGAAAAATTCGGCTATTGGCGCTACCGAACAGTAATCGGCCGCCGTTGACAACTTGTTAAGGTGTATCAGTTGGTACCCAGTTCCGGCAAAGAAAAACCCCTGCATGGCGCACGCAGGGGTTGGCAATGGGGTGACGACGATTACGCAGCGACGGTGTAGACCACATCCCCCTGCGCCAGCGCCGTCACACCGGTCAGCTTCACCACAATATCCGTCGCCGCACTGAACAGGTGATCGCCATTGGCATCCACGACCAGATACGTGTCCGACCCTACCCTGGCGGCCACGGCGCCCCGGTTGACACCGCCTTCCAGGTAGAAATCAGCCACCGCCTCGGCGGCACTCAACAGCGCGGTCGTCGCGTAGGTCTTGGCGACAAATGCCCGAATCGTCACATCCAGCGCAAATGCCTTCACGTCGATTTTGTCGGTGCCCGTCGCAAAGCCGCTGATGGCGTCCTGCGTGCCGGCCGCGGCACCTGCTGCGTTGACGAAATCCTGCTTCGAATCGCCTGCCGTCAGGAACGCCACGGTGTCGACGCCACTGCCCACGTACAAGGCGATTGCGTCACCGCCCTTGCCGCCGACGATCAGCCCGCCGGCACGCCCGCCAGCAATCGTGTCGGACGCAGTGCCACCGGTGACATTCAACACTTGTGTCGAGCCTGAGCCCTGTACGTCCAGGGCCCCGGTAAGCGAGCTGGCATCCACTGTCAGCGCCAGAACACTGGCCAGTGATTGGAGGCGGATGGATTGAGTGCCGTCGATCACGACTTTTGACAAAGTCGAGTTGGTAGCCGCATCAATATTGAGGATATTCAAACCCGTCCCGCCCGCGATGCCGACTGAATGCATTTCGATGGTTTCAACGCCTGCCGCCCTCAGGGTAACCGTGATGCCGTTGGTCAGCGCATCGGTGTTGGAAACATTATTACCCAGCGTGACGTTCAATGAATCAGTGAGGCCGCTTGCATTATTCATGCTCAGCACAGCGTTGCTGATAGTGCCCAGGAACACCACAGAGGTGTCATTGGCAAGCTTGTTCAAATTCAAAGAGAGTTGCGTAACGCCGCTGGCAATCTGGTAGGTCTGGATGCCGGTCAGGAAACTCGTGTCAAAAGTCTGTCCCCGGCCTGAATCGGTGGACGCTACCCGCAGCACTTCGAAATTGGTGAAGCGCGGTCCGGTCGCTGCTGTCAGCGAAGTGCCCGTATACATCGCCAGCACGTCACTGCTACCCGCGCCGCCATTGACAGAGCCAGTCATCACACTGCCGGAGTCGATCTGAACCATGTCATTGCCTGCGCTACCCACGAAGTTCACCGCGGGACTCGCCCCCAGGATGACCGCCACATTGCCCGCGCTCAGGCCCGACGCATCGAAAGAGGTCAGGGCAGAGCCGATCCGGTCGAGAGACACCGTCGCCGCGGTGCCCGATACGGTCACCGTCCGCAGGGCTGACGTAGTGATCCCACCTAACTGCAGGCTGGTGCTCGCATTGATTGCCAGCGTCGTCACGGAGGTGCCAAGCACCAGGCTGCCCAGGACATTGGCCTGTTCCGTGGACGTCATTGTCAGGCTCGACAAGGCGCTTCCTGACGCGTTATTGATCGTGACCGTCCCGCCGTTGGTCCCGCCCGACACGTTCAGGGTAGCGGCAGTTACACCAGCGGCATAAGTGCCCGTCAGGTTGCCGTTCACTACCGCCTTGTCGCCGATGACCCCCACGGCCTGACCAGTCGTCAGACCGGTCACCACCACGGCCACGGTGGAACGGTCCGAATTGAAGCTGGTCGCACCGGTGAAGTTGCTCGCAATCACCGTGTCGGTCGCGCCGTTGGTGCCTTGCACGAGGGTGGGATTGTTGTCGCTCGCATTGGTGCCGGTGATCACCAGGTCAGGCACATTGCCGGCAATTCGACTGGTGAAGACCACCGTGTCGCCTGAGCCACTCACGGTGTATCCCGAATCGAGCGTGCCCGAAACCACCACGCTCCCGGCCGTGACACCGGTTCGAAAAGCAAGCGCCATGTCGGTGTCCGATGCATTGCCAGTGCCGGTCAGCGTCCGACCGGCGATGGTCAGCGTTTGCCCAGCGGTGAGGCCGCTTCCCGAGTCCAGTGTGAGCGACAGGCTTTCTATTCCCCAGCCTGCCGTGTTCGTATTGCGCACGTTGACGATTTCAACGTTCTGCACCCGTGCGGCCGGAAATCCCGCGCTGGTAGTGGATGCGTCCAGGTAGTTCAAGGTGTCGACCCCCGCCCCGCCATCCACGCTGTCGAGCGCACTCAGTGTCAGGTTGGTAGCAGTGAACGTGTCATTGCCAGCGGTGCCGGTCAGGACGTCGATGCCCGTCGTAGCCAACAGGTTGGGCGCCACGACGACCGGTGTGGAAGGACTTGTCCCGCTGGCGATCAGGCGCGCAGCATCGACCGATGCCGCCGTGCTGCCCACACCCGCCAATACTTGCTTGGCCAATTCCACATTTGTCCCGCCGAGGTCGACCGCGAAGTAGGCCCCCACTGCCAGCTTGTTTGCGAACACAGCACGGTCAGCAATCGCCTGGGCATACTGCGCGTCAGTGAGATCGGCCGGCTTGCCGGTAAGTGCGGTGCTGGCAACACCAACGATTTGCGACACCAGCAAGGCGCGGGCGGCATCCGACCCTGCGCCGCCATCGGCGCTCAAGGCTGCTGTCCAGAATGCCAGGCCGGCTGCATCAGGTGCGCGACCCAACACGGTCTGATAGAAACTGGCCACGAACTGCGCCGCCGTCTGCGCGGCGGGGTAGATGGCCTTGGCCTCGGTGGTGGCCAAAAAGCCTTGGGTGATGGTCGACAGCGAAGCGCCGTTGACAAGCGCCTGCGACCAGAACGCCAAGCCTGAAGCGTCTGGGGCCCGATTGAAAAGGGCGATATATAGATTTGCAACAGCAGTCTGTTGAGCGGTAAATACGGCCATGTCGTCTGACTTCCATAGAGGAATAACGACAGGGACATCGCTATTTGATTGGTTAGCTATGTGATGACCCTACACCCCCTGCGCGCGTGTTTGATGCGGATATCAAGTCTCAAGCCGGCAGGAAGACATTCAGGATGCGGCAGCAGAGTATTGAACACACCAAGTGCGCGATGAACAACGGCGGCGCAAAAAAAACCACCCGATTCGGGTGGTTTTTTCCAGCAGGCCTACCTTTCAGAACAGACCCAGCCGCGTTCGCCGATCAGATCACCGTAATATCGGCAAAAGCAATAGTTGGCAATGAAGTGCCTATAATCCTGACGACTTGATCGGCACCGGAAGCGGCACCATCGTTATAAAACACATACAAGGTGTTGCCGGCCGACTGCACGTTGACCTGTGCAGTCCCATTGCTATTGGTCAATACCCCGTTGGCCGCTACCAAGGCAGCTGCAAAATCGGCGACAGCCGCGTTCGCCGTAGAGAAGTCACCGACTTGGAGCGCGCTGTTGCCGAAGGCGATTTTGTCTTCCCCAGTGGTAAAGCTAAACAAGATGTTGTCCGATGTATCTTCGGTCAAGCCGCCGTTGATGACAAACTTGTCGTTACCTAGCCCGCCATTCATCGTGTCGGCGCCCAGGCCACCGATAATCGTGTCATCGCCCGCCCCGCCACTTAGCGTGTCATTCCCCGTCCCCCCGATGATAGTGTCGTTCTTGGCCGAGCCGGTCAGCGTAAGTTTCCCGGTAAAGGCGTTTGCATCGACCTTGCTGCCGACATCCGTACCCGCCAGTGCATTCTGAATGCTCATATCTGTGGCACCGGTGATTGTGATAGTGGAGTCGTCGGCGTTCACCAGGTTGACGATCGTATTCGCCGTCGTGCCCTGGGACACCAGATTGAGCAACTTCAGACCCGTAGTCGTCAACGACATGGTCACTACGCCCACAGCACCCGTCGTTCCCAGGACGACCTCGACCGGCGTCAGGGCTGACGCGCTACTCAGCGTGGCCGTAACCTGACTCTGGATAATGGCGACGGAATTGCCACTGCCCAGGTTGTTGATCGTTACCACGCTCTGCTGCATAGGGACGCCCAGCGCAAATGCCTTGATGGTGGTGATCTGCGACGCGTCCACGACGCTGCCAGCGGTAGCGCCGATGCCCAGTACCTCGAAGCCGGTCGAGGCGTTCAGTGCGGTGTAGTCAGCTGTCGCCAAGGTAGCGTCCTTGATGACAAGCGTATCGGTGCCCGCACCACCTTTGAGCTGAGCGCCCGACGTCAGCAAGCCGAGATCGCCGGCCTGCAGGATCAACTTGTCCGCTCCCGAGCCGCCGGTAAAGCTGAACGCCGCAATCTTGGCGCCGACCGAGGTGTCTACCGTGATGTTGCCGCTTGCTGCGGATGCATCAATCTTCGTGATGATTGGGGCGAGCGTCGTGAACTCGGTAAGAACCAGGTTCTTGTCGCCGAAAATATTCACGGTTTTCAGGGTTGTCAAACCATCGAGCGTAATGTTGCTGTCGGCACCCGATGCAGTCAGGTTCAAGGTGGTTACCGAGTTCCCGAGCAAGCCTACGCGATTGACGCTGTTGGAAGCGGCAGTCCAGCCATCGACCGTCACATTGGCGATCGCACCGATAGTGGTGTTGATATAAGTGACGCTGAGGTTTGACGAGACGACGGCGCCCTTTAATGTCACGGACTGACCGGCGACCGTGTAAAACGCCGTTTGCAAGCCGCCGGTAAGCAGGGTCGGCGTGTCAATAGTCAAACGGGTGGTATCGGGCGATGCGGTGTAACCGGTGAGCCGTCCGCCCACGATCACCACGTTCTCGATGCTGGTGATCGTTGCAGGTTGTCCCGTCGTGGTATCGGTCGGGGCCAGCAAGATCCGCAGCGCGTCATTACCTCCATTGCCATTGATCTGGTCGCCCAGATTCAGGACTTTGACCGCCTGCGAATTGTCGGCAGTGATCGTGTCGTCGCCAGCAGTGCCGTAGACGATGTCATTTCCGGCGGTAAGCACCAGCGAGACCACTGGCGCAGGGGGAGGCGGTGTGACGGCGGTGGTGCCAGCCGCCACCAGCTTCCCTGCATCGGCCGATGCAGGGCTGGCGTTCACGCCGGCCAGCGCTTGTTTGGCCAGACTCAGGTCGGTTCCCGGCGTATCCAGGGCGAAGAACGCGCCTACCGAGACCTTGTTCGCGAAGGTTGCCCGATCGGACACCGTCTGCGCGTATTCCGCGTCCGTCAGGTTGGCCGGCTTGGAGGTCAGCGGCGTGCTGACGATGGCGTCGATCTGCGACACGATCAGCGCCTTGGCCGCGGCTGAGCCCGAGCCGCCCGCCGCGTCCACGGCACTTACCCAGAAGGCCAAGCCAGCCGCATCGGGCGCGCGTCCGAATACGGTCTGGTAGAAGGCCGTGACGAACTGTGCCGACGTTTGCGAAGCGGGGTAGATCGCGCTTGACTCGGGGGTACTCAGGAAGCCCTGGGTAATCGTCGCCAGGGATGCGCCGTTGTTCAGTGCCTGCACCCAGAAGCTCAACCCGGCGGCGTCAGGTGCCCGATTGAACAGCGAGGTGTACAGATTGACGATAGCGAGCTGTTGTGCGGTGGGAGTCGTTGCCATGGCGGCGTGTTTTCCAGGGGACCAGCATTGGGTTTTCATCCGGAAAATATTTCCGTGCCGCACTGTAGCTGAGCGCAGAAAATAGCCGTGTGACGGCTGTCACAGAACGCGTGCCAACATCAAAATATATAAAAAAACTCAATTCGGATTTACAGTTCAGCCAATTTTCAGAAAAATGATCCTGCGAGCGTTTTCAAAACAACGCGCATCGAGAAGCCTTTATTATCCAATTGGATTACAAGGCAATTTCGGGATCGTGGCCATGGTGACTGCGTGCCAAAGGAAACGGCATGCCTTCTGATTGGCAGGAAGATTACGTGTTGCCTTTGAAAAAGGGCTGGGTCCGGTGCAATACCCGACCCAGCCCTTTGACTTACTACACCAACGCTAGGAAATCAGCCAAACACCACCAGGCCCAGCGCCGGACAGCGTTTTGCGCGCAATCCAGGTTCAGAACAGCGACGAACGCAGTCTACTAAGCGAACACCAAGTCTTCCTGGGACAAGGCAGCTAAACCAGCAAATTTGATCGCCAAGTCTCCATTCGCCTCAAAGGTGCCATTGTGGTTTGCATCGACGAAAAGGTAGGTATCCATACCGACGTGAGCGGCAACGACTGGCCGGGGGCTTACACCTGCAAAGAAACTCGCGCCGGCCTCTTGTGCCGCGACCAGTTCATCTTTCGTCGCGAATGTCTTGTCGATAATGAAGGGGTTCCCCTCACTGCCTAACATACTGGGAGCGATCCGAATCTTGTCAGTCCCGGACACAAAATTGACGATCGTGTCTTGTCGGGCGGACGCTGTCCCAGCGGGGTTGTCAAAATCTTGCAAGGACGACTCGGCCGACTTGTAGAAGATAGTGTCCACACCAGTGCCGGTCGTGGACAAAGTGATCGCGTCGCCAGCACTGCCACTATTGATCGATGATCCAGCCGTGCCCACGTTGATCGTCAACGCCTTGGTAGCCACGGTAGGTAGCACGCTAACGTTTACTGTCAGGTAGCCAGTCGCAGCTGATGCATCAATAGCCAATTCTTTGCCGCTGGTCAGCGTGCCGGTATCAAACAGGAGCTCGCGATTACCGTCGATCACGACCTTTGACAGGGACGTATTGGCACTGTCGTTGAACACTCTATTGCCGGACTGTCCACTAGTCACCAAACCCAAAGAGTGCAGATTGATGGTCTCGATGCTGGCAGCCTTGAGCGATCTCAGAAACAGCCCGGCAGTGGGCACGGTGGCATCCGTCAAGCCGTTATCCAGGGTGACGTTTACGACATCGTTCGGTCCACTCGCATCCTTCAACGCCAAAGACAAACCAAAGACAGATCCCCCCAACGTAACGGATGCACCAGCAGCCAGCTCCGTCAGAGCAACCGTGCCATCCACGTTCGCTACCTTGTATGAGGCAATACCGGCAATCAGTGTCGTGTCATAGGTTTGGGTCGTGTTGCCGGCAGCATCCAATTGCAGTACTTCGAAATTGGTGATCAACGCGCCGGTGGCCGCGGTCAGCGAAGCGCCCGTCCGGAAAACAATGGTGTCGGCCGTGCCCGCGCCAGCGTTGTAGGTGCCGGTGATGACTGCGTCCGATGCCACCGTGACCGCATCATTCCCGGCGCCACCTACAAAAGTGGCGGCCGGTGCTGCACCAAGCACGACAGACACGCCGCCCCCCAGCCCGCTGGCATTGACCGCAGTCAGTACCGAAGAAGTCAGCGTGCCGAGCGCGACCGAGGCGGCAGCACCCGATACGGTCACGGTGCTGAGGCCGGGCGCAATCGTGGAAGAGACCGTCAGGTTGGTCGCAGCATTGATGCTCAAGGCGGTGGTGGCTGCGGCAAGCGTCAAGGTGGTGACCTGGTTGGCCGCGTCAGTAGAATTGACGACCATGCTGACCAACCCGCCGCCGGTCAAAGTAATACTGTCTACCTTGGTACCGCCTATCAGATTCAGATTTGCTGCGGTCACCGTACTGATGTAATTGCCAGTCAGATTCCCGTTGAAAATCGCACCGTTGCCGATCAAGCCAAGCGAATGTAAGGCAGATAAATCATTGAAGGTCACTGCGCCGATCGAAAGATCCGAGTTCACAGATGCGGCACCGACAAAGTTCCCTGCTGAAACCGTGTCGAGCAAACCGCCTTTTCCCTGAGAACGGTTGTCAATCGTGCCGACGGCTGCACTGGTCCCACGCGGAAACAGATCAGACACATTGCCAAACGTTAATGAGTTGAATGTGACGAAATTATTTCTCGCGACCGCACTGTAGCCTGTTATCGACCCGGAAAATGCTGCGTTGCCTACTGTCGCGCCGGTAGCAAGGGCAGTAGCGATTTGCTGACCGGTAACATTACCGCCAGTTGCCGTGATCGTGCCGCCAGCAATGCTGAGCGACTGCCCAGTACCGAGAAAATCTGGCGCGCGATAAGAAACCGCTTCTTGGGTTGCCCCTGCCGTGTTCACATTGCGAATATTGATCGTCTCGACATTGCGCACAAGTACTGCGGGAAAAGTCGCACCTACGGCGGAACTGTCGACATAGTTCAGCGTATCGCTACCGGCCGCGCCGTCAATGCTGTCACCGGCATGAATTGTCAGATGGGTCAGGTTGAACGTGTCGTTGCCGGCCGTGCCAACCAGGACCAGTGACGAGGTCGGCGACGTTGGCGGTGCAACGGCGACCGAGGCGTCGGACACCGCCTTGGCTGCGTCCAGCGATGCCGCGTTGGCGTTCACGCTCGCCAAGACCAGCTTGGCCGTGTAAATGCTGGAGCCCTTCACCTCGACGGCGTAATACACGCCAGCGGCCACCTTGTTGGCAAAGGTTGCACGGTCGGCAACGGTCTCGGCGTACTGAGCATCGGTCATCGTTGCCGGCTTGGTCAGCAGTGCCGTGTTGACCACAGCATTGATCTGCAAAACAAGCATCGCCTTGGCCGGTGCGGAACCCGAGCCGCCCGCGGCGTCCAGCGCGTTGGTCCAGAAGGTCAGGCCGCCCGGATCGGGCGCGCGGCCAAACACGGTCTTGTAGAACGCGGTGACGAACTGCGCCGAGGTTTGCGAAGCAGGATAAATGGCGGTGGCTTCTGCCGTTCCCAGGAACCCCTGCGTGATGGAGATAAGCGATCCGCCATTGCTCAAGGCCTGGGTCCAGAAATTCAGTCCATCGGCGTCAGGCGCGCGGTTGAACAGCGACGTGTAGAGACTGACGATAGCGAGCTGTTGTGCTGTGGGAGTCGTTGCCATGGCGGCTTGTTTTCCAGGGGATCAGGATTATTTTCTGCCGGAAGGTATTTCCCGTACCGCACTGTAGCCTGGCGTGAAAACAGGCGCGCGACGACTGTCACAAAAGACAGGCCTAATACGAAACAAATATTCTTCTTGCCATATTCCCGTGAAAAACAAGCGCATTCACACCAAGTGCCTGGCTGGCCGGCAGATATGCGTACGACCGAACGGCAGATGGGATAACCAAATTCAAATTCCTATCAAAGTTATATTCAACCGAGATAGCCCATCAAACACCTGATGATACGAGGGCATCAGGTTTTACCATGCGACCGGAGATCGAGAAACACAGGCCAACCGAACGGCTTGGCGGTGGATACCCACCAAGCGGGCCCGCAATGATCATCAGTTGAAGACCAGATCACCTTGCGTCAGTGCAGCAACACCGGCCAACTTGACCACCAAGTCGTTCGCAATGTTGAACGCCCCATCTCGGTTGGCATCCGCGATCAGATAAGTGTCCCCATCGATGTTGGCAGCAACCACCCCCCGAACCACGTTTCCGGCATCTTTGAAGAAATCGGCGCTGGCTTGCGCAGTGACCAGCTCTGACGTCGTCGTGAACGTCCTGTTGACCAACACCTTTTGGTCCACGGTAAAGCCGAAGCCCAGCGAAATCTTGTCGGTCCCAGTCCTGAAATTGACGATCTCATCCTGCTTTGCCAAGGCAGTCCCTGCGGCGTTGACGAAGTCCTGCTGCGACTGCGACGCACTGAAATAGCCGATGGTGTCCACCCCAGTGCCGGTGGCAGCCAGGGTAATCGCATCGCCGCCCGAGCCGCCGCGGATGGACGAACCGCTTGCGCCCGCCATGACCGTCAGCGCCTTGGTGGCGTCCAGGCCAGACACCGTCAGGTATCCCGTAGATGCCACAGCATCGATGGTCAGTTCTACACCGCCCACCAAGGTGCCGGTATAGAAGATAGTGGCCTGGGTGCCGTCGATCACCACCTTGGACAAGGTGGTATTGGCTACGTCGTTGATGACCGAGTTGCCGGGCATTCCGGTCGCCACCACGCCAAGCGAATGCAGCTTGATGGTTTCCACATTCACGGCCTTCAGTTTCGACAAGCTGACGGCAACACCCAACTCGCTGGTGGCCGTCTTTCCGTTGTCGAGCGTCAGGCTGACTTCATCGGCGTTTCCGCTGGCGTCATTCAGACCCAGCGACAGCCCGTCGCCGCCGACAGACCCAGAAACGGTCACCGTCGCGCCGGCCGCGAGCTTCGTCAAGGCAAGCGCGCCGCTCGACTGCACAAGCTTGATCGACGTAATGCCGGCGATCAGCGTCGTGTCATAGGTTTGAACGCCACTGACGGCGCCAAGCTGCAAGACCTCGAAGCCTGTCATCAGCGCAGCGGTGGCCGAGGTCAGCGATGACCCAGTCGAAAACGCGATGGTGTCTGCAGACCCCGCACCAGCATGGATCGCGCTTGTGACGACAACATCCGCCGCCACCCCGACGGTGTCATTGCCTGCGCTCCCCATGAACGCTGCGGTCGGCGATGCGATCGTGACCGACACATTGCCAGCGGTCAGGCCGGATGCATCGATCGAGGTCAGCACCTTGGACGAAACCAGGCCAAGCCCAACCGACTCGGCCACACCAGAAACTGTCACGGTGCGCAGCGCCGTGCCGGTGATGCCGCCGCTGGCCAACACGCCGTTGGTGGCCGTCAGGAAGTTGGTGGCGGCGTTGATGTGCAGCGTGGTGGTAGCGCTTCCCAGCGCCAGGCTCGTGACTTGGTTGGCCGAGCCCGACGAATTGATGGTTACGTCGGCCAGATCGGTGCCTGCCAGGCTGACGTTGAACATCCTGGTACCACCGGTGAAGCCAAGCGTTGCAGTGGTCACGCCGCTGACGTAGTTGCCGGCGACGTCACCGTTAGTGATGACGTTGTTGCCGATCACGCCCAGCGTCTGGCCGGCGGTCAAGCCGTTAAAGGTCAGCGCGGCCGTCGACAGATCTGAATTGAATGAGGTTGCGCCAGAGAAATTCCCGGCAGCAACCGTATCGCGCACGCCGTTTCTACCTTGGATGAGGCCGCCGATATAACCCGTGTCAGCGCTGGTGCCGCTTACAACCAAGTCGGGCACATTGCCAAGAACAGTGGATGTGAAACTGACCGTTGTGGCACCTGCGGTCTTGGTGTAACCCAGCAATGAACCCGACACGGCGGCATTTCCGTTTGTGATGCCTGATGCAATGGCGTTCGCAATCTGCGATGACGTGGCATTGCCGCCAGTTGCCGTCACGGTGAGTCCGCCAATGGTGAGGCTCTGTCCGACGGCAAGGCTGGCCGGCGTGTAGTAAAGCACCGATTCGTTACTGGTGCCCGTGGTGTTCACGTTGCGAATGTTGATGGTCTCGACATTCTTGACCGTTGCAGCGGGAAACGACACACCGGTGTTCGAGCTATCAACATAGTTCAGCGTGTCACTGCCGCCGAGACCATCCACGCTGTCGCCCGCACCGATCGTCAAGTGGGTCAGGTTGAAGGTATCCGCACCTTCTGTCCCCAGGATCACGCGTGGCGGCGGCACCGGCACGACAGGCGCGGTCGGCGGGAACACCGTACCCTCGGCCACCTGCTTGCCCGCATCAACCGAGGCGGGATTGGCGTTTACGGCAGCAAGCGCATTCTTGGCCAGATCGAGATCCGTGCCCTTCGTATCAAGAGCAAAGTAGACGCCCACCGCGACCTTGTTGGCGAAGGTTGCGCGGTCAGCCACCGTTTGCGCATATTCGGCATCCGTCAGATTGGCGGGCTTGCTGGCAAGCGGCGTGGTGACGATGGCGTCGATCTGCGACACCACCAGGGCCTTGGCCGCTGCGGAACCCGAACCGCCAGCTGCATCCAGTGCATTCACCCAGAAAGCGAGGCCGCTCGGATCGGGCGCGCGACCAAACACCGTCGTGTAGAACGCGGAGATGAATTGCTGGGAGGTATACGCCGGCAAGTAGATGGCGTTGGATTCCGGCGTATTCAGGAATCCCTGGGTGATGGTAGCAAGCGATGCGCCGTTCAGCAGAGCCTGCGTCCAGAAGGCCAAGCCGTTTGCGTCAGGTGCGCGATTGAACAGCGCGGTATACAGATTGGTAATGGCCAGTTGCTGAGCGGTGGGAGTCGTTGCCATGGCGGCTGTCTTTCCAAGGAACGGCGCAATATCGCCGATTGAAGGTTAGGATATAAAACAGGACGGGAATATATCCGAAACCAACGAAAAAAGATTCCTTCGACCACACATTTCCAATCATGTTATGAAAACAATAAAAGCCCACCAGCGCTGTTTTATGAAAAACAATTCATATTAATTACTTGCTGGCTCACATCAACGCGGCGGCATAAAGGCCGAAGGCCCCAAGCGCAACACTTGAGGCCTTCGGCCTTTATGACATCTGTCGTATTGCATGATTACCGCATCGACCAAGCCCCGCCCAGCACGTCAAAAAATTCCCGTTTTCTGCCTGGCGAAAAACGTTATGCAATGAGGCGAGCTTGAACAAGCTCGCCTCATCACAGCTGGACTGACTAACTCAGCTTAGCGTAACGCACCTTAGATCAATGGTGCAGCGATCAAGTCGGTTGCGACGATACCTGTCAACGCAACACCCGCAAGCTTGATGACATTGGTATAACCAGTGCCATTGGCATCGGTCACCAGGTAGGAATCGGCGCCTACTTGACCGACGAAATACTGCACCGTCCCGTTCAGCGCGTTATCGGCAGCTGTCAGCAGGGTAGCCAAGTCGGCTGCCACCGCAGCAGCCTTCACGAATGTGGTTGCCGAGCCTGCACCTGCCCCACCACCGCTTACCTGGATCTTGTCCGTTCCGGTCGCGAAGTCGGTAATGATCGCCGTCACGTTGCCGTGGAGCGTGCCGTTGTCAGGCGTTGCGAATACAAAGGTATCCGCGCCCGCGCCGCCGGTCAGCGTGTCCAGCGACTGTGACGTCGCACCTTGGGCGGCAACCGACGCAATTCCCTTGATGTTTTCCACGCCTGTTGAGAAGGTAATACCGTTATCGGTGGGCGACGCAGCCAGGCTGCTCACATCCCCTGCGCCCGCCGTGCCGGAGGCACCCACGGTAAATGTCAGTACCAGGGTAGCTCCAGCGCCCTTGGTGATGTCAGTAATGCCGGCGTTGGCTGCCGTCGTTCCGGGCGCCAGGATTCGAGCCTTGTCATCGACGAAGAGCTGCGCGAGTTGATCGAGCGTAGTGCCAAGCGGCGTCGAGACGGCAACCCCCAAGAAGGTGGTCGGAACGGCGCCAGTAGGAGAACCGCCCAGGGTGACCGTCTGGACTTCTGCAGTGCCTGCCACGGGAGCCACGGGGCCGGCGGCAAAGGTGACTACACCGCCGCTGATGATGTCGGCTCCAGCGCCTCCCTTGATGACATCACTCCTTGCCGAGCCAGTAACATTCAGCTTGCCGGTGAAAGCCGACGCGTCAACCGAGCTACCGACGACAGTACCCGACAGCGTGAAGGTCAAGTCAGCAGCGCCCTTGACGGTGATAGCCGAGTTGTCGCTATTGGCCAAGGTCGTGATGACGTTGGAGTTGGTGCTGGTGCCCGAAGAGGTCAGCGAAACAACAGTCGAGCCGGTCAGCGTCAGCGTGCCCAGGGTTTGTGCACCCGCGGTGGCAGCAGCGTTGTTCAGTGTGATGTCGGTAGTGGTTTGTCCAACAGTGTTGCCGATGGAGACTGCGGTCACGCCAGCGCTGTTGTCGATCGAGAACGTCGATGCATTGTTGGCGTTGGTGAAGGTCGTGCTACCAGTGTTGGCGACAGCCAGGCCCTTGATTGCAGTCACTTGTGCAACGTCAACGGTTGCGCCGGTGGTGCCCAGAGCCAGCACTTCGAAGTTCTTCGCAGCGTTGATGGCAGCGTAGCTCAGCGTGGTGTCGTTGACTTGCAGGGTGTCGGTACCAGCACCGCCGTCCAGAACGTCAGCAACGCCAGCGGCTGCGGTCAGGAAACCTTGAGCGAAGATAACCTTGTCGTTGCCCGAACCGCCAGTAAAGGTCAGTGCGTTGTTAGCAGCAATGGTCGACTGGTCGAAAGTGACAGCGCCTGTAGCAGAAGATGCGTTAACGGTCTTCAGACCAGCCAAATCGCTACCTACGGTGATGTTCTTGTCACCAGTGATGTTCAGTGCGGTCAGCGCAGCGGTACCGCCGTTAGCCAAAGTAATGAAGCTGTTGCCAGCTGCTTGCACGTTCAGGGTGGTGAGTGCGGCACCGGTCACAGTGATAGCCGAAGCAGTGCCAAGCTTGCCCGAGCCGTTCAGTACCAGATTAGCCGTGGTATCGGTCGCGCCGACGGTCAAGCCGATGGCGTAGACCGTACCAGCGTTGCCGCTGACCTTGACGGTTTGCGCGCTGGTAGCAGTCACAGCCAGGTCGCCGCCCAGAACGTCGAATTCAGCGTCGGTCACGCCAACAATGGTGCCGGTATTAACAACCAGAGCGTCGCCGCCGTTGACATACAGCTTTTCAACGTTGCTCAGCTGAGCCAGCGTCAGAGCGGTATCGCCGGTTGCTGCGAAGTAACGCACGGTGTCGATGCCAGCGCCGCCATTGATCGAGTCAGCAACCGTCATGAACTTGGTCGTGCCGGTGTTGTCAGCGGTGAAGGTGTCGTTACCAGCACCACCAACCAGCGTGTCAACGGTCGCGGTCAGCGACAGCGCAACACCCGGATTTGCGCCAGTAGCAGCAATAGCTTGAGCAGCGGTCACCGAAGCGGCGGTGTCGGTCACGCCGGCCAGAACCAGCTTTGCCAGAGCAACGTCGTTGCTCTTGACGTTGACGGCGAAATCAACACCAACGGTACCCTTGTTGACGAAGGTAGCGCGGTCTTTCACGGTCTGTGCGAACTGAGCATCGGTGATGTCAGCCGGCTTCGTGGTCAGCGGGGTGCTGACGACGTTAATGATTTGCGAAACAGCGACAGCCTTGGCAGCGTCAGAGCTCGAACCACCATTGGCATTCACAACACCAGCCCAGAAGGCCAGGCCGCCTGCATCCGGAGCGCGACCGAACACGGTCGTGTAGAAGGTCGCGATGAACTGTTCCGATGTTTGCGACGTCGGGTAAATTGCACGCGATTCCGGGCTGGTCAGGAATGACGAGGTGATCGAAGTCAGCGAAGCGCCGTTCGACAGGGCTTGAACCCAGAAGCCGAAACCAGCTGCATCGGGAGCGCGATTGTACAGAGCGGTGTACAGATTCGCGATCAGAGTCTGTTGTTGCGGGACGATAGTTGCCATGGCGATTCTGGGTCCGATAAAACATAAAGAAGGCTGAGAGTGAGCACTTCCAGCGGTTAGAGAATCTACTCCAATCATCTTGTTCTACGTAATCTGCCCAGGCAAACGTGTGAGTTACGTCACACCCCTGTTGAAGGAAAGCGCAATATACCGCCAGATCACCTATTAACTAATCGAGGTGAATGAGGCAAAGCAGCCAACTAAGGTCGCTATATAAGCTTGGCTTAATCACCTAAGCCGCAAATACGAAAAGCCCTCGCATCTCGAAAGATGGAGGGCTTTTCGGTATTACAGCCGACTAATAAAAGCCGGCTCTGTCTGGATGATCAGTCTTCTCCATCCGCTGCTGTGCTCAGCTTCAAAGAAGCATTCGACAGTAGCTACAGAGAGACTTTAATGCCCCTGCGAACAGGGACACTTTCATCACAGTATCTTCACTTGCTTAATTCGGGACTAGGTCCAGGATTAGGCGAAGATGAAGTCTTGTGCGTTCAGAGCACCAGTCGCGCCGGTGATCGAGATGATCAGATCAGCATTGGTGATGCCAGCGGTGGTCGCGTCGTTCACAATCACGTACTTGCCAGCCAAGTTACCAGCAGTGACGGTAACGTCGTAGACCTGAGCAATTGCGTTCGTGGATGCGACGCCAGCGCTTGCCAACTGAACAGCAGCGGCCAAGGCGGTGAAGTCAGCAGCCGTAGCTACCGTAACAGCCGTCACGGTGGCGGTGCTAGTACCAGTGAACGTTGCACCAGCAACAGACGAGAAGCCGAGGCTGATCGAGTCACCAGCCGCAGCGCCATTGCCGGCGAAATCGGTGATCTTGTCGATGTTAGCAGCGCTCGAATCGGTCGCGGCGAACGTAGCACCACGCGTTTCAGCAGTGGTTACGAAACGGAAGATGTCATTGCCAGCGCCGCCGGTCAGGGTGTCAGCACCAGCACCACCGATGATGGTGTCAGCACCCGTGCCGCCCTTGATGATGTCGTTGAGGCCGGAACCAGTGACATTCAGCTTGCCCGTGAAGGCCGATGCGTCAACCGAGCTACCAACGGAAGTGCCAGTAGCCAAAGCGAACGTCAGGTCAGCCGCGCCCTTGACGGTAATGGCCGAGTTGTCGCTGTTGTTCAGAGCGGTGATGACGTTCGAGTTGCCGGTGGTGCCCGACGAAGTCAGAGACACAACCGTTGCACCGGTAACCGTCAGCGTGCCCAAGGTTTGCGCACCCGGAGTAGCACCAGCATTGTTCAGCGTGATGTCGGTGGTGGTTTGGCCCGTGGTATTGCCAATGGTCACTGCGGTCACACCAGCGCTGTTGTCGATAGAGAACGTCGATGCGTTGTTGGCGTTGGTGAAGATGGTGGTGCCGGTGTTGGCAACAGCCAGGCCCTTGATTGCGGTCACTTGTGCAACGTCAACGGTTGCGCCGGTGGTGCCTACAGCCAGCACTTCGAAGTTCTTGGCTGCATTGATGCCAGCGTAGTTCAGCGTGGTGTCGTTGATTTGCAGGGTGTCGGTACCAGCACCGCCATCCAGCACGTCAGCAACGCCAGCAGCAGCGGTCAGGAAACCTTGCTTGAAGATAACCTTGTCGTTGCCCGAACCGCCGGTGAAGGTCAGTGCGTTGTCAGCGGCGATGCCCGACTGGTCGATCGTAACGGCGCCAGTAGCAGCCGATGCGTTGATCGTCTTCAGCGTAGCAATGGACTCAACGACGGTGATGTTCTTGTCACCGGTGATGTTCAGCGTGGCCAGGGCAGCGGTGCCGCCGTTAACCAAAGTGATGAAGCTGTTGCCCGTAGCTTGGACATTCAGGGTGGTCAGCGCAGCGCCGGTCACGGTCGTGGTCGACGAACCAGTTGCCTTGCCCGAACCGTTCAGGATGATCGAAGCGGCGGTGTCGGTTGCGCCGTAGGTCACGCCCACGTTTTGCACGGTGCCGGTGTTGCCGGTGACCTTCAGGGTTTGAGCGCCAGTAGCGGTCAGAGCCAGCGTGCCGGTCACCGAATCAACTTCAACGTCGGTCAGGCCAGCGATGGTGCTGGTGTTTACGGTCAGCGTGCCGCCACCATTGCCACCGCCGTTGACATACAGCTTTTCAACGTTGCTCAGTTGAGCCAGGGTCAGAGTGGTGTCGGCCGCTGCTGCGAAGTAACGAACGGTGTCGATGCCAGCGCCGCCGTTGATCGAGTCAGCAGCGGTCATGAACTTGGTCGAGCCGGTGTTGTCTGCAGTGAAGGTGTCGTTACCAGCACCACCAACCAGCGTGTCAACGGTCGCGGTCAGCGACAGTGCAACACCCGGGTTTGCGCCGGTAGCAGCAACAGCTTGAGCAGCGGTCACCGAAGCGGCGGTATCGGTCACGCCGGCCAGAACCAGCTTTGCCAGAGCAACATCGTTGCTCTTGACGTTGACAGCGAAATCAACACCAACGGTACCCTTGTTGATGAAGGTAGCGCGGTCTTTCACGGTCTGTGCGAACTGAGCATCGGTGATGTCAGCCGGCTTGGTGGTCAGCTGGGTGCTGACGGTATTGATGATTTGGGTAACAGCGACAGCCTTGGCAGCGTCAGAGCTCGAACCACCGTTGGCGTTCACAACGCCAGCCCAGAAGGCCAGGCCGCCTGCATCCGGAGCGCGACCGAACACGGCCGTGTAGAAGCTGGTAATGAACTGTTCCGACGTTTGCGACGTCGGGTAGATTGCACGCGATTCCGGGCTGGTCAGGAACGACGAGGTGATCGAAGCCAGCGAAGCGCCGTTCGACAGGGCTTGGACCCAGAAGCCGAAGCCGGATGCATCAGGAGCGCGGTTGTACAGAGCGGTATACAGATTCGCGATTGCGGTCTGCTGTGCGGGGACGATAGTTGCCATGGTGTTTTCAAAGCTCCGGAGGAATTAGGATGTGAGATATCGCTATATGAAACAAGGATTTATCCCACTGGCGAGAATGTATCCGAATAGCGTCGTGCGGCAGTGTGACGCAGGTCACACATAAAACTTAAGCCCCACAGCAGATGTAACTTTTGGCAGATCTGCGACGGGGCTCAAAAACCATATCGAATGCCCGTCCAGACCGCCGTACCGCGCTGATCGAACAGGTTGATGTTGGCATTCTGGCGTACATGTTCTAACGCGATGACGCCATCGATGGGGCCATACAGCGGGAATTGCAATTGCAGGCGGGTCTGGATCCGACGCGTACGGCGTGCGGCGTTGTTGTTCAGCAGCGGGCTATAGCCGTCCTGGTCATTTGCCATCGACAGGCCAAGCAGGCCTTCCAGCACCCAACGGGGCCGCAGCTCTGCCGTCAGTATGGCGTTCACTTCCATGCGTTGCGTGTCGCCACCGGCGCGGCCGCCGTTCGTGCCGTCAGGCAGACGACGCGCAGTGCCCTGCCTGGCGCGGTCGTGGCCATGACGCAGCACCAAGACGCCCTGCACCGGGACGCCTTCGACAAAGGCCGCGCAGCCCAGGCCGCTCTGCAGCCAAGTGATGCCACCGTCCAGGAAGTTGGAATCGGCGTACAGGCGATTTTCGTAGTCAATGCCTAGGCCGAATTTGCACGAACCGCCCAGGCCATGCTCCCAACCAATACCGCTGCGATTGCTGCGCAACAGCTTTTGGCCACCAAGGTCTACCCGCTGGGAACTGATGTGCGCGTCGAAAGTACCCAGTGCGGTATCACGTGACAGCGTGGTGCCCAGCAATAGGTCGCGTGTGCGGAAGTCCTGCAACTGGCCGTTCTGGCGCTGCGAATAGGCTGCAAGGCCTTCCAGCCGCGTGCTGCCGCTGTCGTCCAGCGCATGCGCGTAGCGCACCCAACCAGATGCTTGCGCCGCTACATCCGATTTTTCACGGAAGCTGCGGTCAATGCTCAAGTCTTGCACCACGCCATCGATCAACAGCGGCAGCGAACTGAAGGCCAGGCCGTTGTTGGCGTTGGAATCGTAGCCAGCCAGCAAGCGGATTTCGCCACGCAAGCCGGTGAGGTTGGCCAGCACTGGGGCGGTAGTGGGCACCAAGGTTTGCGTGCGCAACATGGCGATGCGCTCGCGCATGGCGGGCGGCGGGTTGAATTCAGCTTCGACGTAGTCGAACAAAGCCTGCGCGGTGGCGTTGTCACCCTTGAAGCGCGTGACGGAAGCCAGGTCTACCCAGGCGCCAGCAAATTCCGGGCGGATCATGACGGCGCGTTCGTAGACCTCGGCAGCCGTGCGGTAGTCGCCGGCCTGCTGCGCGAAGGTGCCATATATATATAGCGAGTCGGCATCGGTACTGGCTGCCAGCGGCGCCAGCAAGGCAGCAGCAGCCTGCGGGTTACCGCGGGTGCGCAGCTTTGCGGCCTGTTCGTACAGTTCGGGGGTCAGGACTGGGCCGGGTTCGGCAGGAGAATATTCGCCGTCTGCCGCTGGTGGAGAGACTGCCGCCGGTACCGCTGCGGGCACAGCTTGGGCCTGGGCTTGATCAAGCCTCAGGCCGAACAACAAGATGAACGCGGCAAAAACGCAGCACGCGGCCCAAGGCCGCGAGATGAAGCGCGGCATCAGGCCATGCTGCCTTCAGCAAGTCGGCGCAGAATTTTCAACGTACCCAACGCGTGGCGCCCAGCAGACTTTGCCCGTCGCCAACACCGCGCTGGAACAGAATGCCTGCCTGCGTGCCCTTGGCGCCAAGGGTGCCGATCAGGTTGGTATCGGGCGAGGCACTGGTGGCCTGCAACATGCCGCCCACCGAGGTGGGGCCGTTGTCGGTCACGATGCCCGACGCAGAAACCTGGGCGCTGATGTTTGCGGTGGGGGCAGTCACCTGCATGCTGGTGTTGAAGGTGCGCGCACCGAAGTCGACATTCAGGCTTTCCTTGCTGATATTGGCGCGCTCGACAAATTGCGAACCCTTGGCCAAGTAGGCTTCCGACGCGGCGAGCGTGAAACCGACCTTGCCGCTGCTGGGCAACTCGGTGTCAGTGCTGCTGCGAATCAGAGCAAAGCCAGCCAGGCTGCCCATGGAACTGGCGTCTTTGCCCAGGGCAGCATAAATGGCGTCGAAGGAGCCATATTCCGCCGGCTTGAATTCGGCATTGACCACTTCGGAATACCGCCCCCAGGCAATGGCGGGCGTGTGCGCCGGGATGACCTTGGGCACGTCGGGTACCACGACCACCGGCGTTTCGATGACCGGATCGGGCTTGGGCGGCGTGACCACGACAACCGGAACGCTGGCCACACGCGTCAGCACGGTCTCGGCGCGGTCTGCAGACTTGGACTCGGACACCGACTCGCTGCCCAGGGTCACGCCATCGCCCTTGCGTGCGGTGGGTTCATTGTCGAGTGCGTCCAGAGACTTGTTGGATGGCACGTAATTAGGGTGGACCGCGCCGCGCTGGATCTCCAGCTGCAGGTCGCGCATGGCAGCGGTCAGCACCGTGGCGGAGTCACTGGCGCAAGCGCCCATGCCGTCGGCACGGCAGGCATCGCTGAAGGGGCTGAGCGCAATGGCTCCACTTTGCACGCCAACGCGGGTGCTGACGGGCGTGGCTTGAACCGTGAAGTCCGTGCCGCGAATGCCGATAGCGGCCAGTGGGGTATTCAACCGGTACTGGTCTTTGGCGGCCGCGCCACCCTTGCCGGTGATGCTGCGGATAGTGCCTTCGCGCAGGACGAACTTGATCACCGACTTGCTGGGCTCGACAGCGTCGTAGCGGTAGTCGCTGATCACCAGGTCGGAATTGGGACGCACGCTGACCAAGGCCTGGTCGATCATGCGAACGTGCACTTGCCCGTTGGCGCCTGTCTGGATCGCGTCGGTTTGGCGCAGCGTGCTGCCTTTTCGCAGCGGCTGGCTTACGCCGTCGACACCGATTGCCACGGCGTCACCCAATGCGAAGGTAACGGTACCCACGATGGTGTGATCTGGCGTCGATGCGTGGGCCGCGCCCGCCCCCAGTGTCGCCAGAACAAGCGCGCACGAAACAAGCGAGGAGAAGGCTTTCATGGGAATTTCCTGCACAAAGACGGGCGACAACAAACGATGAAGCAACAGTGCGGCCACCTAATTGTAACGACAGTTATTGGCACGACAGATCAATGCTATTAGCGCCAGTTAATACTATGACGACTAGCTGAAGACTGTACATCCGGATTTTCAGTGATAAGCGTGGAATATGGGGGTTTAAGCGATCGTATAAAGACGCAGCGGCTGGCGATGCCCGCGAATGGTGTGTTCACCCAGCAACGTCAAGCCATGCGCCGACACCGCTGCAGCAGTCCCCGGCCCTACGATTACCGTGTGCCCCAGGCTGCGACTCAGTTCCTCGTAGCGGCTGGCAAGCACCACGGAATCGCCCAGCGCGGTAAAGGTGCGTCGCTGCACCGGGCCGAAGTGGCCCACCAGCGCCGGCCCGGTTTCAATGCCCACGCCTACGCCGAGGCCGCCGTCACTCCAAGGACCTGCAGGGAAGCGCGCCATGCTTTGCACCACGTCGAAGGCTGCATCCAAGGCGCGCTGAGCATGATGCGGGTCGTCGTCGACCGCATTCCACAAGGCCATGGCGGCGTCGCCGATGTATTTGTCGATCACGCCGCCGTGCGCATCGACAATCGCGCCCAACTGGGTGAAGAACTCTTGCAGCAGTTGGGCCACGTCTTCCGGCGCCAGCGTGTCGCTCATGGACGCAAAGCCGCGGATGTCGACGAACATCACTGTGACCTCGCGGCGGGTGGCGTCGATCTGGCTGTTGACCTGCTGGCGCTGCGCCAGTTGCGTGACCATGCGCGCGGGAAGATAGGCGGAAAACTGGGCGAACAAGCCGCGGCCGGTGCGGGCGGCACGATACAGCTCCAAGCTGCCTGCCAGCGCGAAGGCCAGCAGGCCGAAGATGAGTGCCTGTGTGGCGGGTAGCAACCAACCCGGGCTGATGCGCAACATCAGGCCAGCCGCGAAGCTGGCGGGTAGAAACACCAGCAGCCACACCAGGGGGGCCAGCATTCTATATAGCGGGTGCGTGGTGGCGCGATGCATTTGCCACAGCAGCAACAGCGCCCAGGCGGCTAGCCAAATCGCAATCAGCAGCAGTGCACCACGCGGTGCGAACGAGAAAGCATCGCTGCCATCCAGCAAGGCGGACAAGGTTTCGGCGTGCGGCTCGATACCGGCGGCCACGCTGTGCAAGGGGGTGGCGATGACGTCGGACAGGCCGAAGGCGGTGCCGCCGACCAAGACGGCGGCGCCTCTGAGCACGTTGGTTGACACGGTGCGTTCCAGCACGTCAGCCGCGGGCACGGAGGCCCAGGCATCGCGCTGGTGACGATAAGGCACCACCAGCGTGAAGTCGGCTGCCAGCGGCAGTGCCAGCAAGGGCTGGCCCTTGGCATCTTCTGCGGTCAATACGTAGGCAGGCGAGAACAGGCCCTTGCCGCGCGCAATGCGCAGTTGCGCGGCATCGGTCATGGACAGGTAGGCGGCCAGCGTCAGCGTGGGGTAGCAGGCATCTTCCCGGCAGATCAGCGCCTGAATGCGGCGTACGTTGCCGTCGCTGTCGATCACCGGGTTGATATGGCCCAGGCGTGTCGGCAGCAGTCCGGCATGGTTGGTGAGGTAGCCCTGGGCCTGGGGTGGACGGGGGCGATGGCTGTCGGCATCCGCGATTTCCAGCGGCCAGTTTGGTGGGATCAACACGCCATTGGCTCGTGAGTCGCCATTGGCGAACACCACGGCGGAAATCACATTCGGGGGTTTCAGCTGCGCGGCCAGCAAGGCATCATCGGGTTTGGTTTCCGGGAACACCATGTCCAGCGCCAACACAGACACTTCATGCGTCTGGTTCAAGGTCTGCAGCAAGCTGGCCATGACGGCGCGCGGCCAGGGCCAAGCGCCGATGCGCCCCAGGCTGCCTTCGTCGACATCGACGATGGCCAGGCGTCCTTCTGCCCCGTCGCGCGTCAGCAGGCGCGTGTAGACATCGCTGATTTCCAGGTCGAAGCGTCGGGATGCTTCTGGCCAGAGCCAGCAGAATGCGAAGGCCATCACCAAGGCGGCGATGACGCATAGCACTTGGCCAGGCTGGCGGGAGATTCTCATGGGCCGGAATGTTACCAATAATTGCTGAAACAGCTCGTGTTTGAGCGGTGCATTCCAGGGCTGACGGCAAGAATTTCGGCGATCAGCGACGCGAACAGCGCGCTGGCATAACAAATAGCCGTGCATGAGCACGGCTATTATAATTACACCAAATGGATGAACCTAAAGGCGAGGCGCGGCAACGGACGAACGGAGCAACATCGTACGCACGGCCTTACATGCCTTCTCGAGGTTCGGCGCTACGCAATCAAGGCCAACAAGCTACGCCTCGCGCGCTGCCGGTGGGGCCTCGATAGTCACGATCTCGGCACCGCTGATGCGTTTATTCAGCGCGTCCGGCCCTTCTTCCGCCAGCCTGCGCAGCACATCGGGCTGCAACACGATGATTACGCGGCCTTCTTTCTTCAGGACGCCTCGCTTCTGCAAAGCATGGATGGCTCGGGACACCGTTTCGCGGCTGGTATTGATGTTGAACGCCATCTGCTGCTGCGTGGGCAGGTTTTCGATGACGGTGCTGTCGCCAGTTTCCGCATTGACGTCGGTACGCGCCATGGCCAGCAGCTGCAGATACACCCGCTGCTGCGCGTTGCTGATCGACAGCAAGGTGCGCTGGTGCGACAGCTGGCGCACGACGGCGGCCAGCCGGATCATCACGCGTTCGGCAATCAGCGGGTAACCGAAGAACAACTGGCGGGCAGCCTTGCGGGGCAACAGGCCGACGGTGGACGGCACCACGGCAACGACGGTAGCCGAGCGCGGCTGGTTGTCGATCAGGGACAGTTCGCCGAAGTAGTCACCCGGCTTGAGCAGGTGCAGGCCCACTTCGCTGCCGTCTTCGCCGAAGTCGACGATCTGCAGCGAGCCTTCCAGCAGGAAGGCCAGCGAGTCGCTGTTGGCGCCCTTGGCGATCACGGTCTCGCGGCGCGCGAACAGGCGCAATTGCATGATGCCCGCGATCTCTTCGAGAATGCGGGACTCGACTCCCTCGAAAAGCGGAATCGTCGACAAAACCTGCTGCGATATAGCCATGAGTACCTGAAAGCACCTTAGCCCGAAAGTATAGCGCTCGCGCCCGACCGGCTTTGTATGTGTCTGAAATGTGTGCTGTCACATACCTGCAATACCCGCGCCATACTATCGACATAACCCAGTCACCTGCGCGACGCAAATCACATGTCCAGCACCATTCTCGTTGTCGAAGATGAACCCGCGATCCAGGAACTGATCGCCGTAAACCTGTCCTTTGCCGGCCACAAGGTGCTGCGCGCCGACGATGCCGAGCAGGCCGAAACCCTCATCCGCGCCGAACTGCCGGACTTGATCCTGCTGGACTGGATGCTGCCGGGCGCCTCTGGCATCACCCTGGCCCGCCGTCTGCGCAGCGACGAGCGCACGCGCGACGTGCCGGTGATCATGCTGACCGCCAAGGGTGCGGAACAAGACAAGGTCGACGGTCTGGAAGCCGGCGCCGACGACTACATCACCAAGCCTTTCTCGCCGAAAGAACTAATGGCGCGCATCAAGGCGGTCTTGCGCCGCCGTGCGCCGCAGCTGACCGACGACGTGATCGACGTCAGCGGCCTGCGCCTGGACCCGGTCACGCACCGATTGAATGGCGGCGATGCGCTGCTGCCGATCGGCCCGACCGAATTCCGCCTGCTGCACTTCTTCATGACGCACCCGGAACGCGTGTTTTCGCGTTCGCAGCTGCTTGACCAGGTGTGGGGCGACCACGTGTTCGTGGAAGAGCGCACGGTCGACGTGCACATCCGCCGCCTGCGCAAGGCGCTGGAACCCAGCCGCCACGACGT
>Ga0265798_10001790_pt1 | contig 32635 bp, 25 predicted proteins | sample P3T30metagenome_FD_192430 | JGI IMG/M metagenome (GOLD analysis project Ga0265798, IMG submission 192430) | Plant litter microbial communities from East Loma Ridge, Irvine, California - P3 T30 | ecosystem: Environmental > Terrestrial > Plant litter > Unclassified | place: USA: California... | reverse complement strand
CCGTTCCCGCGAAGCCTGCACCGGGTCGCCGTCGTCACCGAGACCACGGTCGAGGGGAAGCGCGTCGTCCGCATCGCCCCTCGCCGCGGCGCCACCGGCGCGCACCTGGTCTGGACGTGCGGCGGCGCCTACGTGTACCCGGCGCTGCGCACGCACTGGGCGCTCCTCGCCCGACTGGTCCGCGCCTCCGGCGTGACGGTGACGGTGCCGCTCTACGGCCTGGCGCCCGAGCACGACGTCGACGACGCCGTCCGGCTGCTCGACGCGGTGCACGACGGGCTCCGCGCCGAGGGCGTCGAGGTCGTCCACCTCGGGGGCGACTCGGCCGGGGGCGCGCTCGCCCTGGTCCAGGCCCTGCGGCACCGGGACGCCGGCAGGCCCGCGGCCGCGTCCGTGCTGCTCGTCTCGCCGTGGCTCGACGCGACCCTGAGCGACCCCGAGGTGCCCTGGCTCGCCGACCTCGACCCGATGCTCGGCCGTGACGGGCTCGTCGCCGCGGGCGCGTGGTGGGCCGGGTCGCACGACCGCCGCGACCCGCTGGTGAGCCCGCTCTTCGGCGAGCTCGGCGGCCTCCCTCCCGTCTTCGCCTACCAGGGCGACCGCGACCTGTTGGTCGCCGACGCGAAGGAGCTCGCCCGGCGCGTCTCGCGGGCCGGCGGCGACGTCGAGCTGCGCCTGTACCGCGGCGCGTTCCACGTCTTCGTCGGCGCCCCGTGGACGAGGGAGGCGCGTCGGGCCACCGCGCACCTGGCCGGCGTGCTGCGCGGCCGGGCCTGACCTCGCTCCCCCGCCCCGCCTCCCCACGGCCTCGACCGGGCCCGCGTCGACCGGCCCGACGTCGACCGGCATAGGGTCGGCGGCGACGAGAGGACACACACCATGGAGCACACGCGACTCGGCACGAGCGGCCTGCAGGTCTCGACGATCATCCTCGGCTGCATGAGCTTCGGCGTGCCCGACCGGGGCGCGCACGAGTGGACGCTGGACGAGGAGGCCTCGCGGCCGTTCATCCGACGTGCCCTCGAGCAGGGCATCACGACGTTCGACACCGCGGACGTCTACAGCGACGGCACCAGCGAGGAGATCGTCGGCCGGGCGCTGGCGGACTTCGCGCGCCGCGACGAGGTCGTCATCGCGACCAAGGTCAACGGGCGCATGCACCCCGGGCCCAACGGCGCCGGCCTGTCGAGGGCGCACGTCATGAGCGCGATCGACGACAGCCTGCGCCGGCTCGGCACCGACCACGTCGACCTGTACCAGATCCACCGCTGGGACCCCGAGACCCCGATCGAGGAGACCATGGAGGCCCTGCACGACGTCGTCCGCTCGGGCAAGGCGCGGTACATCGGAGCGTCGAGCATGTGGGCCTGGCAGTTCGCGAAGGCGCAGCACACCGCCGACCTCGGCGGCTGGACCCGCTTCGTCTCGATGCAGGACCAGTACAGCCTCGTGCAGCGTGAGGAGGAGCGCGAGATGCACCCGCTCTGCCTCGACCAGGGCGTGGGCGTCATCCCGTGGTCGCCCCTGGCCCGCGGCAAGCTCACCCGTGACTGGGACGCCACGACGGCGCGCACCGAGACCGACCGCTTCGGCCAGACCCTCTACCGGCAGCAGGAGGACGGCGACCGTCGCGTCGCCGCCGCGGTCGCCGAGGTCGCGGAGGCGCGGGGCGTGTCCCGGGCCCAGGTCGCCCTGGCCTGGGTGCGGCAGCAGGAGGTCGTGACGGCGCCGATCGTCGGCGCCACGAAGATGCAGCACCTCGACGACGCGGTCGCCTCGGCCGACCTGTGGCTGACGGACGACGAGCTCGACCGGCTCGAGTCGCCCTACGTCACCCGGGAGAACGAGGGCTTCTGAGCCCCCGGGCGTCGAGCCCGTCTAGGGTGAGCCGCACGGGCGGCGAGGACGCCGACCGCCACGACGAAGACGGAGGCACCCCATGGGCACCGAGCACCACGGCACCGACGAGCACACCGAGCACGAGCACGCCGAGCACACCGAGCACCACGGCCACGACGAGACGCGGGTCACGAAGGACACCACGACCTCCAGCGAGTCGGACGGCTCGTACGTCGACAGCGACATCCCCGAGGACGGCGGCACGACCGACGGACCGCACGACGGCGAGGCCGACGGCTCGTACACCGACTCGGACGTCCCCTCGGACCGCTGACCCGACGGGCGACGCCGCCCGCACCGCCGACGCCCCGCGCCTGCCCAGGCCGGGGCGTCGTCGCGTCCGGCCCCCGGCGGCCGGGCGTCTCGCCCCGCGTGGCCCCCGCAGAGTACGGTCGTCGCAGGGAGGAACACATCCATGACACAGCGAATCATCATCCTCGGCGGCGGTTCCGCCGGGCTCACCACCGCACTCGAGCTGCAGAAGCGTCGTCCGCCGCAGAGCGCCAGCATCACGCTGGTCGACCAGTCGCCGTACTACACGTACCAGCCGTTCCTGCCGGAGGTCGCCGGCGGGCACATCGCCCCGCGCGACGTGACCGTGCAGCTGCGCAAGGCGCTGCGCCGCACCACCGTCGTGGAGGCCGGGGTCACCGGCCTCGACTCGACGGCCAAGAAGGTCACGGTCACCACGGCCGACGGCCGTGAGCAGGAGCTGGCCTACGACCAGCTCGTCGTCGCCCTCGGCGCCGTCACGCGCACGTTCCCGACGCCCGGCCTCGCCGAGAACGGCGTCGGCTTCAAGAGCGTGGAGGAGGCGCAGTACGTCCGCGACCGCGTCCTCGGCAACATCTCGGAGGCCGCGTCGGTCACCGACGCCGCCACCCGCCGCAAGCTGATGACCGTCGTCTTCGTCGGCGGCGGCTACACCGGCGTCGAGGCGATGGCCGAGCTCGACGACGCCGCCAAGGCGGCCGTCGACCAGTTCCCGACGCTGTCGCGCGACGAGCTGCGCTTCGTCCTCGTCGAGGCCCTCGACCGCGTCGCCCCCGAGGTCGGCCCCGAGCTCTCGAAGTGGACGCTCGGCCACCTCCGCGGCCGCGGCATCGACGTGCGCCTCGGCACGACGATGCCCTCGTGCGTCGACGGCGACGTCGTCCTCAGCGACGGCGAGACCATCCCGGCCGGCACCATCGTCTGGACGGCCGGCGTCAAGCCCAACCCGGTCGTCGCCGACCTCGGCCTGCCGCTCGGCCCGAAGGGCCACGTCAACGTCAGCGCCACCCTGCAGGTCGAGACCGAGCAGGGCGAGAAGCTCGACGGCGTCTGGTCGCTCGGCGACGTCGCGCAGGTGCCGAACCTGCTGGCCGAGAAGCAGCCGGCCTACTACCCGCCGAACGCGCAGAACGCCGTCCGCCAGGCGGTCACCGTCGCGGACAACGTCATCGCCGCGCTCTCGGGCGCCCCGGCGAGCGAGTACCGCCACGAGTCGCTCGGCACCGTCGCGAGCTACGGCATCGGCAAGGGGGCGGGCGTGCTCAAGGGCGTGTCGGTCAAGAACGTGCCGGCGTGGCTCGCCCACCGCGGCTACCACCTCTACGCGATGCCGACGCTCAACCGGAAGTGGCGCATCCTCGCCGGCTGGGTCACGAACTTCGTGGGCGGCCGCGACCAGACCCCGCTCGTCGGCCTGAAGGACCCGCGTGCCGGGTTCCTCAAGGTGACCCCTGTCGTCCAGCCGAAGTCGGACCCGGCGACCGAGTCGAAGAGCGCGGCGAAGCCCGCGACGAAGACCGGCGCCGCGAAGAAGTAGCGCGACCGCCAGAGCAGAGGAGGCGCGTCCCGGGTCACCGGGGCGCGCCTCCTTCGTCGTCCCCCGCCGGGGCGGGCCGACCGGGCCGACCGGGCCGACCGCGCCTGCGGACCGCTAGGGCTGCGGGACGGGCACGCCCCGGGGCAGCCGCACGGCCACCAGGGCGCTGACCGCCAGCAGGGCCGCCGCCGTGCCGAAGGCGACCTCGAACGACGCGACGTCGACGAGCAGCCCGGCCACCAGGGGCCCGGCGATCGCGCCCACGTCGGAGCACATCGAGAAGATCGCCACGGGACGTCCGCCGCGGGCGCCGGCCGCGTCGCCGACCAGCGCCGCCGGGGCCGTGCCCATGAAGGCCGTGGCGACGCCGTAGACGGCCAGGAGGGCGCCGAGCGAGACGAGCCCCGGAGCGAGGGGGACGAGCGCCAGCGAGACGGCGGCCACCGCGAACGACCCGATCACCGCGGGGCGGCGCCCCACGGTGTCGACGAAGCGCGAGGCCGGGGCGAGCGCGAGGGTCTGGGCGACCGCGGCGACGGCGAACAGGACGCCCGTCCACGACGTCGGCTGCAGCAGCACCTCGACGACGAGCACCGGCACGAGCGCGCTGCGGACCCCCAGCGACGACCAGCCCTGGGCGAAGCTCGCGACGCAGGCGGCCCGGAAGCGCACGTCGCGCAGCACGTCGGCGAGGGGCCGGGCGAGCTCGACGGCCGAGGCGCGCCCGCCGTCGACGCGGCGGGGCGGGCTCAGCAGCAGGATGCCGACCAGCCCCGCGACCGCGAGGGTGCCGGCGTAGAAGAAGAACGGGGCGGTGAGCGAGACGGTCGCGAGCAGCCCGCCGAGCGCCGGCCCGGCCATGCCGCCGACGAGGAACCCGCCCTGGTAGAAGCCGATCGAGCGCGCCCGCCGCTCGGGCGTGGTCGAGGCGAGCAGCAGGGTCATGGCCGAGATCGTGAACATCGCCGACCCGATGCCGCCGACCCCGCGCAGCACCAGCAGCTGCACGTAGTCGTGCGCGAGGCCGGCGAGGCCGCTCGACACGGCGACGATGCCGATGCCGACCGAGAGCACCACGCGCTCGCCCGCGACGTCGATCATGCGCCCGACGAACGGGCTCGCGACGAGGCGCATCAGGGCGAAGGCCGAGAGGACCGCGCCGACGGCGACGTAGCCGACGCCGAAGCTCGCGGCGTAGACGGGCAGCACCGGCACGACCACGCCGAAGCCGACCATGACGAAGAACGCGATCACGCCGAGGACGACGACGTCGCGCCCGAGCCGGACGCGAGGAGGGCGGGGCAGGGCTCGGCGGGTCACCGACCAAGACTAGGCGTCGCGTGTGACGCCGCGTTGCGCGGACGTGGCGGCGGTGCGGCGCGGCGGCGACGATGGCGCCATGACTCGACGCATCCGGTTCAACGCCTTCGACATGAACTGCGTGGGACACCAGTCCCCCGGTCTCTGGCGGCACCCCGACGACCGCTCGCCCGACTACACGAAGCTCAGCTACTGGACCTCCCTCGCGCGCCTCCTCGAGCGGGGTCGCTTCGACGGCCTCTTCATCGCGGACGTGCTCGGCACGTACGACGTCTACGGGGGCGACCACGACGCCGCGCTCCGCAACGGCACGCAGACGCCCGTCGGCGACCCGATCCTGCTCGTCTCGGCCATGGCGGCCGCGACCGAGCACCTCGGCTTCGGCATCACCGCCGGCACGGCCTACGAGCACCCCGTGCCCTTCGCCCGCCGCATGTCGACCCTCGACCACCTCACCGACGGACGGGTCGGCTGGAACGTCGTCACCGGCTACCTGCCCAGCGCGGCCCGCAACATGGGCGCCGACGACCAGCTCGACCACGACGACCGCTACGACCAGGCCGACGAGTACCTCGAGGTGCTGTACAAGCTGTGGGAGGGGTCGTGGGAGGACGACGCCGTCGTGCGGGACCGCGAGAGCGGCGTCTTCACCGACCCGACGAAGGTGCACGAGATCGGGCACGAGGGCCGGTGGTACAAGGTGCCCGGCATCCACGTCTCGGAGCCGAGCCCGCAGCGCACCCCCGTCATCTACCAGGCGGGCGCGTCGCCGCGGGGCATCCGCTTCGCCGCCGGCAACGCCGAGTCGATCTTCGTCGCGGCCCCGACGAAGGAGCGGCTCGCCGCGACCGTGACGAAGCTCCGCGACGCGCTCGAGGAGGCGGGCCGCGACCGGCACTCCGCCCGCATCTACACGCTGCTGACGATCATCACCGACGCGACGCCCGAGGCCGCCGAGGCCAAGCACGAGGAGTACCGCCGCTGGGCGTCCCACGAGGGCGCGCTGACCCTGATGTCCGGCTGGATGGGCGTCGACCTGTCGACCTACTCGCTCGACGACCCCGTCGGCGACGTCGAGAGCAACGCGATCCAGTCGGCGCTCGCGAACTTCCAGGCGCAGGAGGGGGCCGACGAGAAGGTGTGGACCATCCGCGACATCGCCGAGGCGGCCAGCATCGGCGGCCTCGGGCCCCGCATCGTCGGGTCCGGCGAGCAGATCGCGGACCAGCTGCAGGAGTGGGTCGCCGAGACCGACGTCGACGGCTTCAACCTCGCCTACGCGATCACGCCGGGCACCTTCGAGGACATCGTCGAGCACGTCGTGCCGGTGCTGCAGGCACGCGGCGTCTACCCCACGGAGTACGAGCCGGGCACGCTGCGCCAGAAGCTGTTCGGCCGCGGCGACCGGCTGCCCGACGAGCACCACGGCGCCCGCCACAAGGTCACGGCGCCGGTGCCGCCGGCCTGACGGGAGCCCCTCGGGAGGCGCGGTGCGGGGGGCCGTGCACCGCGCCTCCGGCGTCTCGGCCGAGATCGTTACACACGGGCGGGGGCGATCGGCCCAGCCCGGCCCTGACCAGGGGTTCCCCGCCCCGGCGCAGGTAACGATCCGGGGCGCCCGCACCCCCTGACGACACCTGTCGCCTCGACAGGACCCGACGTGTCCTCGTTATGGTGGACGCCGATCGCCCGGCCAGGCCGGGCGTTCGTGCAGAGGGTCGACGAGCGTGTGACGAGGAACGGGGAACAGATGGCGTGGGACTACGTGTCGGGGCGGTGGGACCAGATCTGGTTCGCCGCGTGGCAGCACTTCTCGTTGGTGGTCCAGTGCCTCGTGCTGGCGGTCGTGATCGCCGTCGTGGTCGCCCCCCTGGTGCATCGCGTGCCCGGCCTGATCGCCGTCGCGAACGGCGTCTCGGCCGTCGGGCTCACGCTGCCGTCGTTCGCCGTCGTCGGGCTGCTCATCGTGCCCCTCGGCTTCGGCGTGGTGCCGGCCGTCGTCGTCGTGACCTTCTTCGCGACCCTGCCCGTGCTGCGCAACGCCGTCGTCGGGCTCACGCAGGTCGACCCCGCGCTGGTCGAGTCGGCCCGGGGCATCGGCATGAGCAGCTTCCGCACGCTCGTCCAGGTGCAGCTGCCGCTCGCCTGGCCGGTCATCCTCACCGGCGTGCGCGTCAGCGCGCAGATGGTGATGGGCATCGCCGCCGTGGCGGCGTACTCGCTGGGGCCCGGCCTCGGCGGCTTCATCTTCTCGGGCCTGTCCCGGGCCGGCGGCGCGAACGCGCTCGCCTCCGTGGTCACCGGGGTGGTCGGCGTCGTCGTCCTCGCCCTGGTGCTCGATCTCCTGCTCGTCGGCCTCGGCCGCCTGACCGTCTCGCGAGGCATCGTTGTCCAGAACTGACTCCCCCACCGTCCCCGACGCGACCGCCGGGGTCTCGGGCCGCAGCATCCTGCTCGACCAGGTGACGAAGCGCTACCCGGGCCAGTCCGCGCCCGCCGTGGACGGCATCACCCTCGAGATCCCCGCCGGCAAGATCGTCATGCTCGTGGGCCCCTCCGGCTGCGGCAAGACCACGACCCTCAAGATGATCAACCGGCTGATCGAGCCGACCGAGGGCCGTGTCGTGCTCGGCGGCGACGACGTCACCGACATCGACGGCGACGAGCTGCGCCGGCGCATCGGCTACGTGATCCAGGCCGGCGGGCTGTTCCCGCACATGACCGTGGCGGCCAACATCGCCATCGTGCCCAAGATGCTCGGCTGGGCCTCCGACCGCATCGCGGCCCGCGTCGACGAGCTGCTCGAGCTCGTCTCGCTCGACCCGGAGACCTACCGCGACCGGTTCCCCCGCGAGCTCTCGGGCGGGCAGCAGCAGCGCGTCGGCGTGGCCCGGGCCCTCGCGGCGGACCCGCCCGTGCTGCTGATGGACGAGCCGTTCGGGGCCGTCGACCCCATCACGCGCCAGCGCCTGCAGGACGAGCTGATCAACATCCAGCACGAGCTGCAGAAGACGATCGTCATCGTCACCCACGACTTCGACGAGGCGGTCAAGCTCGGCGACTGGATCGTCATCTTCTCCGAGGGCGCGCACATCGTGCAGTACGACACCCCCGAGCGGATCCTCGCCGAGCCCGCGAACGAGTTCGTCGAGAACTTCATCGGGTCGGGCGCGGGGCTGAAGCAGCTCACCCTCACCCGCGTGCGCGACGTCGACCTGGCGGAGGCGGTGGTCGCCCGTGCGGGCGAGACCGGCAGCGAGGTCGCCGCCCGCGTCGAGGCCGCGGGGCACGAGCACGCCGTCGTCGTCGACGACCGCGGCCGGCCGGCCCGCTGGCCGTCGCTGCGCCAGCTCTCGCGGCTCGACGTCGTGCCGGACGGCACCGACCCCGAGCTGCCCGTGATCGGCAGCGGCGCGACCCTCAACGACGCGCTCGACACGATGCTCGTCTCCAGCGCGGGCGCCGCCCTGGTGACGGGCCGCCGCGACGCCTTCGTCGGGGTCATCACGGTCGAGGTGGTCATGGAGGCCATCACCCGTGCCCGGCGGGCCGCGGCCGTGGCCCTGACCGACGCTCCCGTCGGCACCAACACGGGTCCGCTGCCCGTCGTGGGAACGACCCCGGCAGGGGCGGACGACCTCGCCGACGGCGCCGACGACCTCGCCGCGGACGTCGACGACGAGCGCGTCGCCGACGGGGCCGGCCGGACCGGGGACCGACCGTGACGGCCGTCGCGGACGCGCCCGGCGCCTCCTCGGCACCCGCGCGCGCCCGGCGGTCACGGCCCACGTGGCTCGGGCTCGTCGTGCAGCCGGCCGCCGTCGCCGTGGTGTTCGCCGCGTTCGCCGTGTGGCTGTCGACGGCGGACCTGACGACCGCCGAGCGCACGACCCTGAACCCGTCGGCCCTGCTGACCTACACGGGCGAGCACCTCGCGCTCACGTTCGCCTCGGCCGTCATCGTGCTCGTGCTGGCCGTGCCCCTGGGGGTCCTGCTCACCCGCCGGCCGTTCCGCCGCGCGGCGGGGCCGGTGCTCGTGCTGGCCAACGTCGGGCAGGCGGCCCCCGCGGTCGGCCTGATCGTGCTGCTGGCGCTGTGGCTCGGCTTCTCGTTCTGGACGGCCGTCGTCGCCCTCGTGCTGTACGCGGTCCTGCCCGTGCTCCGCAACACGATGATCGGCCTGCAGAGCGTCGACGCGCGCCTGGTCGAGGCGGGCCGGGGCATGGGGATGTCCGCCGTCTCCGTGCTGTTCCGCGTCGAGCTGCCCCTCGCCGTGCCCGTCATGCTCTCCGGCATCCGCACGGCCCTCGTGCTGCTCGTCGGCTCGGCGGCGCTCGCCACGTTCATCGGCGCCGGCGGCCTCGGGCTGCTCATCACGACCGGCGTCAACCTGTTCCTGCCGAAGGTGCTCGTCTCGGGCGCCCTGCTCGTCGCGCTCCTGGCGCTGCTGATCGACTGGCTCGGCCGCGTGGTCGAGCACGTCGCCCGACCGAAGGGCCTCCGATGACCCCCGCCCCCGCCTCGCGCCGCCTCCCCCGGGCATTGCGCCGCGCCTCCCTGCTGGGCCTCGTGGCGGCCTCGTCCGCGGCCGTCCTCACGGGCTGCGGCCTGCAGCCCGCGACGGCCTTCGTGCCCGCGGTCGCCCCCGGGTCGATCGAGGCCCAGGACGACCTGCCCGACGACGCCGCGATCACCGTGACGGCGAAGAACTTCACCGAGCAGCTCATCCTCGGCAAGATCGCCGTGCTCGCCGCCCAGGCCGCCGGCTTCGAGGTGACGGACATGACCAACGTGCCGGGCAGCGTCGCCGTGCGGCAGCTCATGCTCGACGGCGGCGCCGACATGACCTACGAGTACACGGGCACCGCCTGGCTGACCTACCTGGGCCAGGAGGCGGGCATCCCGGACAAGGACGAGCAGTACACGGCCGTGCGCGACGCCGACGAGGAGAACGGCCTCGTCTGGCTCGAGCCGGCGCCGCTCAACAACACCTACGCGATGGCGGTCCGGTCGGAGGCGGTCGCCGAGCTGGGCGACGTGGCCACGCTCTCGCAGATCGCGGCCCTGCCCGTCGAGCAGCGCACGTTCTGCGTCGAGGCCGAGTTCAACTCGCGCGCCGACGGGTTCGCCCCGATGCTCGAGCGGTACGGCCTCGAGCTCGGCGCCGCCGACGGCGTGCCGACCGGCAACGTCAGCATCCTCGACACGGGCACCGTCTACGAGGCGACCGACCGGGGGCGCTGCAACTTCGGCGAGGTGTTCACGACGGACGGTCGGATCGACTCCCTCGACCTCACGGTCCTCGAGGACGACCAGGGCTTCTTCCCGGCGTACAACGTGGCCCCCGTCCTCACGGACGACGTGCTGGAGCGGTACCCGCAGCTCGCGGGCGTCTACGAGCAGATCTCCCCCGCCCTGACCGACGACGAGCTGCGCACGCTCAACCGACGCGTGGACGTCGAGGGCGAGGAGCCCGCGGACGTGGCCTTCGACTGGATGGTCGAGAAGGGGTTCGTGACACGCCCGTGACCCCTCGCCCGTGGGGTGATTAACACGGGCTATCCGCAGGGTGAACGGCAGGTGGGGACACCTGCCGTTCGTCGTCCCCCGTCCGTGGGGCAGGCGCCCAGGGTGACCCGTCTGTGCGACAGGTGTCGTCTGCGTGAGGGCGTGGCCCGGGGGGCGCCAGACGGGTCGTCGCGCGCTCCGCATGCCGCTCTGACCGGCGGTTCTCGTGACGGGCGGGCAACGAGCGCCGCCTCGACCACGGAGAGCCGGTCTGGACCTCGTGCAACTCGGGTCGAGGCTGCCCCGACGGGGGCGTCCGTACCCCGCCCGGGGTGAGTGCCCGACGTGTCCCACGTGCGGGGGGCAGCCGAGCCCCCGAACGGGGGGTCCCCTCCCGGGGGGTGCCCCGACTTAGAGTTCATACCACCGGAAGGCGGCACCCACCGCCCACGAGAGCCACACCCGAACCGCTCCACCCGAACTGCACGACCAAACCCGAACGGGCCCCGCCGACGAACCACCCGACGTCGGCGTCGCCCACGACGTCCGTCGACGCCGTGCTGCCGTACCCGCGGCAGCCGGACGACACGACGCCCGTCGACCCTCGTCGTCCGGACGAACCCGAAACTCGCCCGGACGGCTGTTCCGTTGCCCGACGCCGCCCGAAACGGCGCCGGTGTCATTCGTCGCCTACCCGAGCACGAGTCCCCATGCCCAGCAGCCCGTCGTCCCTCCGTACCCTCTCCCACTCCGACCGCCCCGCCGGGACGGCCGCCCCGGCCGCCCCTGCCCCGGTCGCCCCTGCCCCGGTCGCACCCGCCCGTCCGGCCGTCGAGCCCGTCGACGCCGTCCGTGCCGTGCCCCGGGCGGTCGTCGCCGACCCGGCCCGCACCTCTTCCCCCCTCGTCGGCCGTGCCGCCGAGACGGTGACGGGTGCGCGCTGGGCGCTCCGCTACCGCCGTCGTCTCCGCGTGACGGACACCGCGGTCGTCCTCGCCAGCGTCGTGGCCGCCGCCGTGGTCGACGTCGTCGACGACCTCGTCTCGCAGGGCGCCGGGTCGCCGTCGGCCGTGGTCGACGGGGTGCTCGCCGCCCTCTGGCTGCCCCTCGTCGTCGCCGTCGTCTGGACGGCCGCGCTGGCCCTCTACCGCAGCCGCGACCTGGCCGTGGTCGGCAGCGGCGTGCTCGAGTACAAGCGGGTCGGCAGCGCCAGCGTCCTCGCGTTCGTCGTGGTGGCCGTCTGGTTCTCGGTCACCGGCCACGTGGGCGGCCAGGAGTACTTCCTCGTCGCGCTGCCCGTCGGCGGCGCCGGGCTCGTCGTCGGCCGCTGGGCCATGCGACGGTGGCTCGAGGCCCAGCGGGGCGCCGGCCACTACCTCTCGCGCGCCGTCGTCGTCGGCAGCCGCGAGGACATCGCCTACGTCGTCGACCGCATCGACGCCACCAGCGGGGCGGTCTACGACGTCGTGGGCGCCGTGCTCACGGACGACGAGCCCGACGCGTCCGGCGTGGTCATCGGCGACCGCGTCGTGCCCGTCGTGGCGGGGCTCGACGACGTGCCGCGGGCCGTCTGGCGGCTCAGCGCGGAGAGCGTCATCGTCGCCGGCGACGCCGGCCGCGGCCGCGACTGGCTGCGCGACCTGGGCTGGTCGCTCGAGGGCCGCGCCACCGAGCTGGTGCTCGCCTCGCGGCTGACCAACGTCGCCGGGCCGCGCATCCACTTCCGCCCCGTCGAGGGCCTGCCCCTGATGCACGTCGAGCTGCCCGAGTTCGACGGGCCGCGCCACGCGATGAAGCGTCTCTCGGACGTCGTCCTGGCCGGCAGCGCCCTGCTGGTGCTGGCACCGCTCCTCCTCGTGCTCGCCGTCGCCGTGCGCGTCGACAGCGCCGGCCCCGTGCTGTTCCGGCAGCGCCGCGTCGGCCGCGACGGCCGCACCTTCGAGATGCTCAAGTTCCGGTCGATGGTCGTCGACGCGGAGCAGCTGCTCGGCGGCCTGGGGACGGCCGACGAGGGCGCCGGACCGCTGTTCAAGATGCGCCACGACCCCCGGGTCACCCGCGTGGGCCGCGTGCTGCGCACGTGGTCGCTCGACGAGCTGCCGCAGCTCTGGAACATCGTGCGCGGCGAGATGAGCGTCGTCGGCCCGCGTCCGCCCCTGCCCCGCGAGGTCGCCGACTACGAGCGCCACGTCCACCGACGGCTGTACATCAAGCCGGGCCTGACCGGGATGTGGCAGATCAACGGCCGCAGCGACCTGAGCTGGGAGGACAGCGTCCGACTCGACCTGTACTACGTCGAGAACTGGTCGCTGACCGCCGACCTCGTCATCATGTGGCGCACCGTCCGGGTGCTGCTCCGTCACGAAGGGGCCTACTGATGCGCCGCCGCACCGCCCTGCTCTCCGGGGCCGGCGTCCTGGTCGTCGCGGCAGCCGCCGTCGTCGTGGGGGTCGTGGTCGCCACGAGCGCGCCCGACGCCGCGGCGACCGCCGGCGGCATCGACGCGCCCGCCTACGTCACCACCGAGACCGGGGCGCCCGTCGTCGAGCGCGACGGCGTCACCGCCCCCGACGACCGCGTCGCGGCCGATCCCGCGCCCTTCGGCGGCACCGTCGACTACGCGGACGGGCTGACCGTCCGCACGGAGGCGGTCGACCAGGGCACCGTCACCTCCACGGGCGCCGGCGTCGTCACCGGGGCCCCGTTCGTCGTCTTCTCGGTGACGGTGCACAACGGCACGGACGCCGACGTCGACCTGACGAGCGTCGTGCCGAGCCTCCGCGCCGGCTCCGACGCGGTCCCGGCCGCGCCGCTCTACGACGACGTCGACGTCGCCGACCTCGACAGCGTCGTCGCCGCGGGCGACGACGTCACGGCCCGCTACGCGTTCGTCGTCCCCGACGACCGCCGCGACGAGGCGACGCTGTACCTCGACCTGGACGGCGTCCACGCGCCGGCCACCTCCACGGGGAGCCTGCCCCGATGACCGCCACCACCCACGGCGGGCGCGGGCCCGCACGCACCGCGCCGCCGGTCGCGCCCCGTCCGCGTCGCCGCGTCCACGTGCTGGGCGCGCTCGGCGGACAGGGCACCCAGGCCCTGCTCGGGCTGGCCGGCCAGATCGTCGCGGCCCGCCTGCTCGCACCGTCCGACTTCGGCGTCTGGGCCGTGCTCTACGGCGTCGTCGTCGTGTTCGCCGCCCTCGCGAGCGGCTTCGTCGGCGACTCGCTCACCGTGCTCGACCGGGGCTCGGCCGACGTGCGACGAGGCCTCTGGGCCTGGGCCGCCGTCTGGTGCCTCGCGGCCCCGGCCGTCGCGGGCGTCGTCATCGGCCTGTCCGGCGTGCTCGAGCCCGTCGAGGCGGTGCTCTTCGCCCTCGCGGCCGGCGCCTTCGCCGCCGAGGAGGTCGCTCGTCGTCTGCTCATGGCGCAGCTGCGCTTCTGGCGCCTCGTCGTCGTCGACCTCTCCGGCCTCGGCGCGCTCCTGGCCGTCGCCGGCGTGCTCGCCGCGGGCGGCACGACCGGGCTGCCCCTCCCGCTCGGCGCCCTCGCGGCCGGCCAGGCCGTCGCGCTCGTCGTCGCCCTCCTCCTGGCCGGGCCGCGTCGCTCGGCGGCGCCCGCCCCGAGCTGGGCCACCGGCCACAGCGGGGTGCGCATCGTGGCCGCCTACGGCTCGCTGCGGGCCGCGCAGGCCGTGGTGCGACCGTCCCTGCTGACGGTCACGCGCCTCCTCGTCGTGCTCTTCGTCGGCACCGCCGCGACCGGCGACCTCGAGGCGGCCCGCGTCTTCGTGGCGCCCGTCCTGCTGCTCGTCGGCGGGCTGTCGACGTACCTGTTCGCGACCTTCGCGGTCGCCCACGCCGTGCCGACCCGGACGCTCGTGCGCCGGGCCGACCGCGCGGTCCTGCGGCTGCTCGTCGGGGCCCTCGCCGTCGGCGCCGTGGCCGTGCTGCTCGCACCGGTCGCGGGCGAGCTCGTGGCCGGGCGGCCCCTCGACACCGTCGCCGTCGCCGCGTGGGCCGCCTACGCCGTGAGCGTCGCCGCCGTCACGCCCTACGGGTCGCTCGCCGCCGTGCGCGGCGGCCAGGGGCGCGTGCTCGCCGTCCGCGTCGCGGACTCGTTCTTCTCGCTCGCCGCGGCCGTGGCCGTGCTCGGCGTCGGCGCCCCGCCGGCCGCGGTCCCGCTCGCGCTCTGCACGGGCAGCGTCCTCGGCGGCCTGCTCGTGCGGCGCGTCGTGCTCAGCCTCGGCGACGCCGTGCCGGCCCGCGACCGGCCGGGCTCGTCCGGCACCGGGTCGGCGTCGTCGCCCCGCGCCGACGACCTGGACGACGACCAGGACGACGACCGCCTCCTCGACGACCGGTCCTTCGCCCTGGCGAGCCGGCTCCGCCCCGAACACCCCTCATCCGAACACCCGACCCGAGAGACACGACCATGACCCCCACCCCTCGTCGAACGGCCCGCTCGGCCGTCGGCGTCCTCGCCCTCACGGCCCTCGTGGCCACGGGCCTCGCCTGGGCGCCCTCGGCCGCCTCGGCGGCGACGACGGCTGCCGTCCCCGGCATGACCGTCACCGGTGCCTACACCAGCAGCACCCCGGCCGGCAGCGCCGCCGCCGCGGGCACCGCCACCGTCAGCTCCGACGTCCTGCCGACCCCGCAGATCAACGGCGTGGTCTGGAGCACGGCCGTCGTCGGGAACACCGCCTACGCGGTGGGCGCCTTCACGTCCGCCCGCCCGTCGGGCAGCGCCCGGGGGCAGAACGAGGTCACGCGCAACAACGCGATGGCGTTCGACGTCCGGACCGGCGCGATCCTGCCCTGGAACCCGAACCTCAGCGCCCAGGCCCGGTCGGTCGAGGTGTCGCCGGACAAGGCGACGCTCTACGTGGGCGGCGACTTCTCGACCGTCGGCGGCGTCGCCAAGAGCAAGATCGCCGCGTTCACCGTCTCGACGGGCGCCCTGAAGACCTCGTTCTCGGGGTCCATCTCGGGGTCGGTCTGGGGCATCGCGCCCACCGCCACGACGGTCTACGTCGTCGGCTCGTTCGGCACCGCGAGCTCGAAGGCCCGCGCGAACGCCGCGGCCTTCACCGCCGCGTCGGGCGCCCTGACCGCCTGGAACCCGGGCACCGACAACATCACCCAGGCCGTCGTGGCCGCGCCCGACGACAGCCGCGTCGTCATCGGCGGCCGGTTCCAGACCCTCGGCGGACAGCCGATCGTCGGCATCGGCGCCGTCGACGGCTCGACCGGGGCGATCCAGCCCTTCGAGGCCAAGCCGATCACGCCCCAGCAGGGCACGAACCGCTCCTGGGTCACCGACATGACCCTCGTCGACGGCGTCGTCTACGCGACCGGGAACGGCGAGGGCGGCCACTGGTTCGACGGCCGCTTCGCGACCCGCTTCGACACCGGCGCCCTCGTCTGGCTCGACAACTGCTACGGCGCCAGCTACGGCACCGCGGTCATCGGCGAGGTCGCCTACGCGGTCTCCCACTCGCACGACTGCTCCTCGGTCGGGGCGTTCGCCGAGCAGTCGCCGAGCGTCTGGAAGCGCGCGACCGCCAACACGATCGCCGCGACCGGCACCGACCAGGCCGGGCCCAGCTCGGGCAGCATCTACTCGGGCCAGGCCACGCCGACCCAGCTGCCCTGGTACCCCAGCGTCAACTCCGGGTCGTACACGCGTCAGTTCCAGGGCGGCTGGTCGCTCGGCACGTCGTCGAGCACCGGGAAGTACCTCGTCATGGGCGGCGAGTTCACCCAGGTGAACGGCAAGGCCCAGGAGGGCCTCGCCACCTTCGCCACCCGCGACACGGCGCCGAACAAGGTGGCCCCGCAGTACGCGCCGATGAAGCCCACCGGGCTCTCGCTGGCCTCGGGCACCGTCCGCGTCTCCTTCCCCACCACCTGGGACTACGACGACGGCAGCCTGACCTACCAGCTGTTCCGCGACTCCGGCACGACGCCGATCGCGACGCAGGTGGCGGACTCCCGCTTCTGGCGCCTCCCGACCCTCGGCTTCGTCGACACGGGCGTCGCGCCCGGCAGCAGCCACACGTACCGCGTGTCGGTGACGGACACGGCCGGCAACACGTTCACGGGCTCGCGCTCCGACGCGGTCACCGTGTCGTCGTCGGCCGGCGACCCCTACGAGAAGGCCGTGGCCGCCGACGGCGCCACGAGCCTGTGGACCCTCGGCGAGGCCTCCGGCTCCGCCGTGTACGACCACGTCGGGTTCGCGGACGCCACGGCCACGGACGCCGTGACGCGGGGCCGGTCGGGCCCGGTCAGCACCACCGCGGCGTCGTTCGGCGGCCAGCAGGACTCGACGGTCGCCGCGAACGCGCCGGTCGAGGGTCCGCAGACCTTCACCGTCGAGTCGTGGTTCCGCACGACGAGCACGTCGGGCGGCAAGATCGTCGGCTTCGGCGACCGCCAGACCGGCAACTCGTCGAGCTACGACCGTCACGTCTACATGGACGGCGCGGGACGCGTGACCTTCGGGGTCTACCCCGGCTACACGGCCACCGTGTCGAGCGGCCCCGGCCTCAACGACGGGCAGTGGCACCTCGCCACGGCCAGCCTCGGCTCGGCCGGCATGAGCCTGTCGATCGACGGCGTCAAGGTCGCCGCCCGCGGCGACGTGACGAGCGGCCAGGCCTACTCCGGCTACTGGCGGGTCGGCGGCGACTCCAACGGCGGCTGGCCTAACTCGGGCAGCGACTGGTTCACCGGCGACGTCGCCGACGTCGCGGTCTACCCGACCGCGCTCACGCCCGGCCAGGTCGACGGGCACTGGGTCGCTTCGGGACGCACCTCGAGCGTCCCCGCTCCCCCGACGGACGCCTACGGCAAGGCCGTGACGACCGACCAGCCGTCGCTCTACTGGCGCCTCGACGAGACCGGCACGGGCTCGACCGCCGTCTCGACGACGCCCTCGCCGGACGCGGGCCTGATCACCGGCGGCGTCACCAAGGGCGTCCCCGGCGCCCTCGGCGGCACCGGCACGGCCTTCGGCCTCGACGGCCAGCAGGGCCAGGTCGTGCAGGTGCAGGAGGCCCCGGCCCCCAGCACGTACAGCACCGAGCTCTGGTTCTCGACGACCAGCACCTCCGGCGGCAAGCTGATCGGCTACGGCGACTCCGCCCAGGGGCTGTCGAGCAACTACGACCGCCACGTGTACCTGCAGGACGACGGCCGCATCGTGTTCGGCACCTGGACCGGCCAGGCCAACACGGTCACGACCGACCGCGCCTACAACGACGGCGCCTGGCACCAGGTCGTCGCCACGCAGTCGAGCGCGGGCATGGTGCTCTACGTCGACGGCGTCGCGGTCGGCACGAACCCGCAGGCGGGCGCCCAGGGCTACACGGGTCGCTGGCACGTCGGCGGAGACGTCACGTGGGGCTCGTCGAGCTCCTACGTGGCCGGCTCGATCGACGAGGTCTCGGTCTACCCGACGGCGCTCACCGCGGCCCAGGTCGCGGCGCACCACGACGCCGGCACCGGCGTCGTGACGCCGCCGCCCGCCCCGGCCAACGTCGCCCCGACGGCGTCCGGCTCGGCCACCTCGGCCGACCTGACCGCCAGCTTCGACGGCAGCGCGTCGTCCGACCCCGACGGGACCGTCGCCTCCTGGGCGTGGGACTTCGGGGACGGCTCGACGGGCACCGGCGCGACGGTGCAGCACGCCTACGCCGCGGCGGGCACCTACCAGGCCGTCCTCACCGTGACCGACGACGACGGCGCGACCGCCGGCACCACCGTGCCGGTGACCGTGACCGCCCCCGTGGTCGTGACGCCGCCGGTGGTCACGCCGCCGGCGACCACCGCCTACGCCGCCGACGCCTTCGAGCGCCAGACGACGGGCGGCTGGGGCACGGCGGACGCCGGAGGCGCGTGGACGACCCCGAACGCGGTCTCGTCGTTCTCGACCAGCCAGGGCGCCGGCCAGATCAAGATGGCCGCCGCGGGCTCCGGGCCGCAGATCTACCTCGGCGGCGTGCAGGCCACGGACGCGGTCACCCGCGTCACCGTGGCCCTCGACAAGGTGCCCACCGGCGCCGGCGTGTACGCGTCGGTGATCGGCCGAGGCGTGACGGGCCAGGGCGACTACCGGGCCAAGGTCACGTTCCGCGCCAACGGCGCCGTCGTGGTCGCGCTGTTCCGCCAGGCGGCCGACGGCACGCAGACGGTCCTCGGCACCGAGAGCGTCGTCTCCGGCCTGACGTACGCGCCGGGCCAGAAGATCGCCGTCCTGCTCGAGGTCACCGGCACGTCGCCGACGACCGTCCGGGCGAAGGTCTGGTCCGCGGCGGGCTCCGAGCCCGCCACGTGGACCAAGACCGCGACCGACTCCACGGCCGGGCTCCAGGCGGCAGGGCGGGTGGGCTTCCACTCGTACCTGTCCGGCTCGGCCACCAACTCACCCGTCGTCTCCTCGTGGGACGACCTGACCATCACGAAGGCAGGCGACTGACCCATGACCCTCGACACCACCAGACCGACCGACCGGGGCGCGGGGGCGCCCGGGGCGTCGCCCGCGACCGCGGACGCCGCACCCGGACCCCGGCAGGCCGAGCAGTGGCTGCTCGACGTGGCGGACCTCCCGGAGACGCCCCCGCGTCGCCCCGGGGCCCGTCGCAGCAGGGTGCTCGTCGTGCACTCGTCCGACGAGATGTACGGCTCCGACCGGATCGTCCTCGAGGTCGTCGGCGAGCTCGCCGCCCGCGACGACCTCGACGTGACCGTGTGGCTGCCCACCGACGTGGCCGTCGGCCCCCTCGGGCCGCAGCTCCGTGAGCTCGGCGCCCGCGTCGAGCGCACCGCGCTGCCGATCCTCCGCCGGTCGCACCTCGGCCCGGTCGGCCTCGCGCGGCTCGCCCGCGACGCCGCACGGACCGCGGCGCGGCTCGCGGGCCGGCACTTCGACCTCGTCTACTGCGCCACCAGCGCGTGCCTCGTGGTCGCGCCCCTCGCCCGTCTCGCCGGCGTCCAGCACGTCGTCGGGCACCTGCAGGAGCCGTGGGGCGACACCGACCGCAAGGGGCTCCGTCCCCTCGCCCGGGCCTGCACCGCGCTCGTCGCCGTGTCGCGCTCGGTGCTCGGCAGCTCGGGGCTCGACGGCGACGACCGTGCCGTCGTCGTCCACAACGGCGTCCCGCGCCGGTCGCGCGACCTCGTCGCCGCTCCCGAGCACCGCCTCCCCCACTACCTGATGGCCAGCCGCTGGAACTCGCACAAGGGCCACAGCACCCTGCTGACCGCCTGGAACGCCGCGGGCTGCCCCGGCCAGCTCGTCGTCCTCGGCGGTCCGCCCGCCGTGGGCGCCGGCGTGGACGTGCCCGCCCTCGTGGCGGCGATCGTGTCCCGGCCCGAGACGGTCACCGTCGTCGGCCAGGTCGCCGACGCCACCCCGTACGTGCGCGACGCCGACGCGATCGTGCTGCCCACCGACACGCTCGAGGGCTTCGGGCTCGTCGCGCTCGAGGCCTTCAGCGAGGGCCGTCCGGTCATCGCGAGCCGCAGCGGCGGACCGGAGGAGGTGGTGGCCGACGGCGAGACCGGCTGGCTGTTCGACCGCCAGGACGTCGACGCCCTCGCCGACATCTTCGCCGGCCTCGACGTCGACACGCTCGCGGCCGCGGGACGCCGCGCCCAGGCGACCTACCAGGAGCGCTACACGCCCGAGAAGATGCGGCGGCGCATCGGCGCCGTGGTGTCCCGCGAGCTGCACCGCGAGCACGGCCAGGACCTGGCGGTGGCCTCGTGACCCGGCTGGGGGCCAGGCCCACGCGTCCCGAGCCGGCGACCGCCTCCTCGGCCGCGCCCCGGACGCCCGTGCCGCACGAGTTCCGGGCGGCCCTCTCGGCCCTCGCCTCGGCGCAGAAGTCGTCGAGCGGGGCGCCCGCCTACTCGCGCTACGTGAACCGGCGGCTCGGCCGCTGGGCCGCCGCCGCCGCGCACGTGCTGCGCGCGACGCCGAACCAGGTGACCGCGGTCAGCGCCGCCGCGACGTTCGCGGGCATCGCCGTGCTCGGGACCGTGCCCTCCGGCTGGCTGCCCGCCGTGCTGGTGCCCCTGCTGCTCGTCGTCGGCTACGCGCTCGACTCGGCCGACGGCCAGCTGGCCCGCCTCCGCGGCGGCGGCAGCCCGGCCGGCGAGTGGCTCGACCACGTCATCGACGCCACGAAGATCGCCGTGCTGCACCTCGCGGTCTTCGCGTCGTGGATCCGCGAGCCCGAGGGCAGGGAGGCGGTCCTCGCGCTGCCCCTCGCCTACCAGGTCGTCGCCACGGTCGCCTTCTTCGCCATCGTGCTCACCGAGCAGCTGCGGCGCGCCGAGTCGGTGGCCCAGGGGTCGCCGGTGCTGGTGCGCCGCCAGACGGGCACCCTCTACTCGCTCGCGGTCGTCCCGACCGACTACGGCCTGATGTGCCTCGTCTTCGTGCTGCTCGCGTGGCCCGGGGCGTTCACGGTGGCCTACCTCCTGCTCTTCGCGGCCAACGCCGCGTACCTCCTCCTCGCCCTGCCCAAGTGGTTCCGCGAGCTCCGCACCGACCCGATGAGGACCTCATGACCAGCACCGCCCGCGCCGTCGTCGTCGACGACCGCCTCGACCTCGGGGACTACCTCCGCTTCGTCGCCCAGCACCTCGTGGTCGTCGTCGTGGCCGCCGTCCTCGGCCTCGCCGCCGGGGTGGGGCTGTCCCAGGTGGCCCCTGCCTCGTACACCGCCCAGGCCACCGTGTTCGTCCGGGCCGACGCGCCCGGGTCGAACCTCGACGAGCGCTCGTCGTTCGCGCTCCGCCAGGTCGCGTCGTACGCCCAGCTCGGCACGAGCGCCCAGGTGCTCGGGCCCGTGGCCCAGGCCGAGGGCGTCTCGCTCGCCGACCTGGGCGAGCGCGTCGCCGTCACGAACCCCGTCGACACCGTGGTGCTGCTGGTCTCCGCGACCGACTCCACCGCCACCGGCGCGGCCGACCTCGCCGACACCGTCGCGGGCCGCCTCTCCGACACGGTCGACCAGATCGAGTCGTCCGAGGGCGCCGACGGCCAGACCGTCGCGCTCGACCTGACGGCGCCCGCCCCGGTGCCCACGTCGTCCACCGGCCCGAGCACGGTCGTGCTGGGCCTCCTCGGCCTCCTCGTCGGCCTCGGGGCGGGCGTCGCCCTCGCGATCGTCCTCGCCCGCACCCGCCCGCGCGTCAGCACGGTCGACGACGTGCGCCGAGCGACGGGCCTGCCCGTGGTCGGCCAGCTGCCGACCGTCGTGCGCCGCTCGGACGACCCCGACGGCCGCGGCGCCTCGGCGTCGACCCGGACGGCGCTCCGCGAGACGGTGCAGAACGTCCGCGCCCTCCGCGGCGGCGAGCTCCCCCGCGTGCTGCTCCTGGCCCGCACCGACACGGTCGCCGAGGCGGCGGGAGTCGACGGCGGCCTCGCCCGGGCGGTCGTCGAGCTGGGCTCCACCTGCGCGCTGCTGCAGTCCGACTACGACACGCGCACCGTCTCGCGTCCGTCGACCGTGCCGGTCGACGCGCTGCCCGAGCTGACGGAGGCGGACCTCGCGGGCTACGACCGCGTGCCGGTCCCCGACGTGGTCGAGGCCTCGACCCGCTCGTTCGTGCGCTCCGGCGTCGAGCAGTTCTTCGCCCAGCTGCGCGGCACCTACGACGTGACCGTGGTGCAGTCGGCCTCGGACTCGCAGCCGCTCTCCCTGCGGACGGTCACCTCCGAGTCCGACGAGGTCGTGCTCGTGGTGCGGGCCGGGGCCACGCGCCTCGAGTCGCTCCGCAGCCTCGCCGCCGAGCTGATGAGCCTCGACGTCGAGCCGATCGGCGTCGTCCTGGCCGGCGTCCCCCGCTGGCGCCGCGTGCTGCTGCGCGCGACCTGGCGCGACGAGGACTTCCGCCACGTCGGCCGCACGGGCACCGCCCTCGCCGCCCCCGCCCGCACGACCGCCCCGACGAGCGACCGCGCGTCCGGCGAGCGTGCGACGGGCGAGCGCGTGACGGGCGACCGCCCGACGAGCATCGCCGATCTGGTGCAGGACCCGTTCACGACGACCGCCCCGGTCGTCCCCGCCGAGAAGGCGACGGAGGTGCGTGAGGCGTCCGAGACGGCGTCGCCCGCCGAGGCCCCGGCCGCCGCCCCTGCCCGCAAGCCGCGCGGCAAGGGCCGTGTCCCGCGGCCGAGCCGCCCGGCGCGTCCTGCCCGCGGCACGGACGACGGCGCGGACGACGGCGAGTGACCGTGCCCTCCCCCTCGCGGCTCGCCTCCGCCCCCGTCGTCCTGCCCGCGGCCTCGCCGCGCGCGGCGGCGTGGCGGGGCGCGACCGCGCTCCACGACGACCTGCCGTCCGCGCGACACCTGGTGCGCCCGGCGGTCGTCATGACCGTGCTGGTCGCCTCCGTCGTGCCGTGGCGCACCGGCGTGATCTACGACGGCGGCCTCGACCCCATCGTCGCGGCGAAGGCCGTGCTCGCGGCCGTCGCCCTCGTCCTGGCGCTCACGGGCTCGCCCGCGGGACGCGACGGCCGGCACCTCGCCAACCGGGTCGGACCCGTCGCCGTCGCGTTCCTGCTCGCCTACCTCGGGATCGCGTTCGTCGGCGGCGTCTCCGCCGGGCTGACCTCGTCGACCGCGGTGCTGGTCGTCCGGGTGCTCATGGTCGCGGCGACGATCGTCGCGGTCGTGCACCGCAGCGAGCCGCGCGTCGTGGTGCGGTCGCTGCTGCTCGCCCTGGGCATCGTCGGGGCCGTCTCGGCCCTGTCGGGGCTGCAGGTCTACCTGGCCGGGGGGCGCCTCGCCGGCACCCTGCCCGCCCTGAGCCCGAACGAGATCGCCCTGCTGCTCGGGCTGCCGCTCATCGGGGTCGTCCACCGCCTCCTCGTCGAGAAGGCGACCCCGGCGTCGCTGGCGCTCCTGGCCGTCCTCGTGGCGCTCTTCGTCACGACGGGGTCGCGCGCGGCGTTCCTCGCGGCGCTCGTCGCCGTCGCCGTGGCCGTCGTCGCGGCGCGGCGGGTCCGCCCGTCCGTGGCCGTCGTGGTCGCCCTCGGGGTGCCCGTCGTCGTCGCGGTCCTCGCGACCACCGACCTGCTGAACCGGGTCGTCGAGCGGGGCGGCGACAGCGCGAGCATCGCCACGCTCAACTCGCGCACCATCGCGTGGAACACCGTGCTGCAGGCCGACCCCGCCACCTGGGACCGCTGGATCGGCTCCGGGCTCACCGTCAAGCAGGTGCCCGTCGCCGGCCAGTACTGGGCCGAGCAGGTGCTCGACAGCAGCTGGATCTCCGCGCTCGCGCAGGCGGGCGTCGTCGGCGCCGCCCTGCTGGCCGTCTGGGTCGTGGTCGGCCTCGTGACGGCCGGCCGGGCCAGCCTCCGCGTCGTCGGGTTCGGCGCCGTCCTGCCCGCGTTCGTCTTCATCGTCATCAGGAGCGTCGTCGAGAGCGGGCTGGTCGACTCCAGCAGCGCCTTCGTCGCCTTCTTCACCCTGGTCGTGCTCGCCGAGTCGGCCCCTCGTCCCCGGAGCGTGACCCCGTGACCTCGTCCCCCGAACTCCTCGACCCCGCCACCTCCCGACCGGGAGGCGCGGGCCGCGTCGGCTACGCGGCCGGTGCCTTCGACCTGTTCCACATCGGCCACCTCAACCTGCTGCGGCACGCCCGGCAGCACTGCGACCACCTCATCGCGGGCGTCGTGTCCGACGAGATGCTCGCCCTGACGAAGGGCATCACGCCCGTGGTGCCCCTCGCCGAGCGGCTCGAGATCGTCGACCACATCGACGTCGTCGACACCGCGTACGCCGAGACCGTGCCCGACAAGCTCGACGTCTGGCGTGAGCTGCGCTTCGACGTCTTCTTCAAGGGCGACGACTGGCGCGGCACCGAGAAGGGGCTGCGCCTCGAGCGCGAGTTCGCCGAGGTCGGGGTCGAGGTCGTGTACTTCCCCTACACGATGAGCACGTCGAGCACGGTCCTGCGCAGGGCGCTGCGGGCGCTCTCGGGCGGGGCGCCGGCGCAGGAGGCGGCGACCGCGGACCGAGGTCGCTGACGGTCCGCTCCCCCTCCTCCCCAGCGGGCCCGCTGGTGCCTCCTCCCCGACCTGGTCGACCTGGCCGGGGAGGCGTGCGGCACTGTGGACGACGTCCCGCGGCCCGGCCCGCGGCGACACGATCGACGCATGAAGAACGCCCCTGCCGTCCCCGACGCCGCGCCCCACGACCCCCATGCCCGCCTCTGCTCGACCGACGACCTGCTCGCCCGGGTCAGGCTCCTCGTGCCCGTCGCGGTGCGACGGCAGCTCTGGACGCTGTTCCTCGACGCCGACGACGTGCAGCTGCCGATGGTGGTCCCCCTCGACGGCGTCCCCGAGGTCCCCGACGGGCCGGCGGTGGAACGGTGGGGCGACGCGCTCGACGAGGTCGCCGCCGAGTTCGGCGTCGCCTCGCTGGTCTTCGTGCTCGAGCGTCCCGGGCCCGTCGGCCCGGGCGGCCCCACGGCCTCCGACCGTGACTGGCTGTCGGCCCTGACGGGCCTGGCGGCACCGCGCCGCTACGAGGTGCGGGCCGTGCTCACGTGCGGCACCGACGGGGTGGAACTGCTCACCGGGTCAGGCCCCGCGGGGGTGGTCGACGCCGCGCCGACCTCGGCCTCGGCCTCGACCGCGACCTCGACCGCGACCGCGTCGGCCAGGGAGGACCGCCTCGGCGCGGTGCGCCGGGCTCAGTCCTCGCCGAGGCGCCTGCGCATCTCGGACGCGCTCTCGGTCCGGTGACCCCGTCCCTGGTCGAGGTGCCGCCACCAGGCGGTCTCGGCCAGCTCGGCCGAGGTGTAGACGCCGAGCGACTCCTGCTCGACCGCGTCGAGCGACCAGCGTCGCAGGCGCCAGCCGCTGCCGAACGCCTCGACGACGGCCTCGGCAGGCCCGTCCGGCCCGGAGCGGACGAAGAGTCGGTCGACGGAGGCGCGGTCCAGCATCGTCCGATGCTAGCCGGGCCGCGTGCTGCGCGGCCCGCCCGCCGCGGTCAGCCCCGAGCCCGGGCGCGGTCCAGGGCGAGCGGGAACACCGTCCGCGTGTCCTGGGCGAGCGCCGGGTCGGGCAGGTCCCGCCGAGCGACGACGCGTCCGTCCCACTGGACCCGCCGCAGCAGCACGGGTGCGCGGTCGTCGTCCTGGGCGGCCACGACGTCCCCGACGAGGCGCCCGGTCGAGAACGTGAGCTGGTCCGCGTCCGGGACGGCCACCTCCTGCCCCTCGGCGAGCTCCGAGAACGCGTCCCTCTGGGCGGTCCAGGCCGGGCCGGTCCGGCCCCGGGGCGAGGCCTCGGCGACGGTGACGACGCCGGCCCTCAGCCAGTCGTCGCCCGTCTCCGCGGATCGGGGCCGCACGACCCAGACCCGGTCGGCCGCCGCCAGGGCGTCGTCGTCGCTCGGCGCCTCCGTGCCGGGGTCGGCCCCCGGCCACGTGTAGTCGAGGTCGTCGGGCACGTCGGGGAACCTGCCGCGGTACCACTCCGGCTCCTTCTGCACGAGCTTCGACCGGTGGCTGCGGTGGACGTCGGCGTCGCCGAGCCACAGCGGCAGGTCGGCCTCGACGAGGGCGGCGGCCCGCGCGGCGGCCGCGCCGTCCGCACCGCCCAGGGCGTCGAGCGCCGGGGCGAACTCGAGCACCTGCGGCCGGACCGTGTCGGCGTGACCCTGCGCGATCCACTCGTCCGTGACGGCCAGGGCGTAGGCGGCGAGGGACGTCCGGTGCCCTCGCCACATGGCGATCGCGGGGTGGCTCTGCCACCCGTAGCCGGGCAGCGTCACCGCCCTCAGCACCTGCAGCGCCTCGACGCGCTGCTTGCCGAGGCGGGCCTGGTCGAGCACCTGGGCGCTCTCGGCGAAGTCCGGGTACGGGAGGAACGTCTGCACCCCTGCCAGGCTAGGCGCGTCGGCTAGCCGCGGTTGCCGATGCGCCCCCGGAGCACGTCGATCCGCTTCTGGATCTGGTCGGTGCTCGCCTGCGCCACCGACGGCCCCCCGCTCACCCGGCGGAGCTCGGCGTGGATGACCCCGTGCGGCTCGTTCGACACCCGGGACCAGATCGACACGAGGCGGCTCAGCTCTTGCCGCTGCTCTTTGATGGTCTGGTAGAGCGGCCGTGCCTCGGCCACCGGCGCGGCGACGGTCGGCATGCCGGTCTTGCGCGACCGCGTCGCCTGCTTGGCCTGCCGCTGGCGCAGCAGGTCCCGCACCTGGTCGGGCTCGAGCAGCCCCGGGATGCCGATGAAGTCGAGCTCTTCGAGGCTGCCGATCTCGCCGCCCGTGCCGAACTCGCCGCCGTCGTAGAGCACACGGTCGAACGAGGCCTGCGAGTCGAGCGCCTCGAAGGGCTGCTGCTCGAGCAGGCTGGAGGCCTTCTCCTCGCGGTTGGCCGCCGCCATCATGTCCTCCTCCGGCGCGAAGATGCCGTCGTCGGCGGTCTCCGGCCGGTCGAGGGCGTGGTCGCGCTCGAGCTCGAGCTGCCCCGCGAGGGCCATCAGGCTGGGGACGCTCGGGAGGAAGATCGACGCGGTCTCGCCGCGTCGGCGGGCCCGGACGAAGCGGCCGACCACCTGGGCGAAGAACAACGGCGTCGACGCCGAGGTCGCGTACACGCCCACGGCGAGCCGCGGCACGTCGACGCCCTCGGACACCATGCGGACGGCGACCATCCACCGGCTGTCGCCGTCGGAGAACGCCTGGATCCGGTCGGAGGCGGCCTTCTCGTCCGAGAGGACCACCGTCGGCCGCTCGCCGGTCAGCTTCTGCAGCACGGCCGCGTACTGCCGCGCCGCGGTGTGGTCGGTGGCGATGACGAGGCCGCCGGCGTCGGGGACGCCCCGTCGCACCTCGGTGAGGCGCTTGTCGGCCGCGGAGAGGACGGCGGGGATCCAGTCGCCCTGGGGCGACAGGGCCGTGCGCCAGGCCTGCGCCGTGATGTCCTTCGTGACGGCCTCGCCGAGGCTGGCGCTCATCTCGTCGCCCATGCGCGTGCGCCAGCGCATCTGCCCGGCGTACGCCATGAACAGCACGGGGCGCACCACGCCGTCGGCGAGGGCGCGCCCGTAGCCGTACGAGTAGTCGGCCCGGGACGTGCGGATGCCCTGCTCGTCGGGCTCGTAGGTGACGAACGGGATCGGCGCCGTGTCCGACCGGAACGGCGTCCCGGTCAGCGACAGCCGACGGGCGGCGCGACCGTAGGCCTCGCGGATGCCGTCGCCCCAGCTGAGGGCGTCGCCGCCGTGGTGGACCTCGTCGAGGATCACGAGGGTGCGCCCGGCGGCCGTGAGGTCGGCGTGCACCTGGGGGTTCATCCCGACCTGGGCGTAGGTGACCGCGACGCCGTGGTAGTGGCGGCCGAAGGTCACGTCGGCGTTCTTGAACATCGGGTCGAGCCGCAGGTTGACGCGGTCGGCGGCGTCGGCCCACTGGCGCTTGAGGTGCTCGGTGGGCGCCACGACGACGACGCGGTCGACCTCGCCCCGCGAGAGCAGCTCGGTCGCGAGCCGCAGGGCGAAGGTCGTCTTGCCGGCGCCCGGCGTGGCCGCGGCGAGGAAGTCCTGCGGCAGGGCCGCGAAGTACTGCTCGAGAGCCTCGGCCTGCCAGGCGCGGAGCTTGCTCGCGGTGCCCCAGGCGGCCCGCTCGGGGAACGCCGGGGAGAGGTGCTCGGCGGCCGAGTTGCCGGCCGTCGCGCCGACCTCTCCCAGGTCGAGCTGGTCGTCGGTGCCGGTGCCGTCACCCCCGGCCGGGTCGTGCTCGTTCGCTGTGCTCACTCGACCCGATCTTACTCGCCGGCGGCGGCCGGTCGGTCACGCCCTGGCCGGTCGCGGTCGTGTCGCGACCGACGCCGCTCGTCGGCGCCGCCGCCGCGCAGCAGCGAGGCGGGCGTCGGCGCCGCGGACCCGAAGCGGGCCCGCAGGGCGTCCATGGTCGACTCGGCCTCGCGCCACTCGGCGTCGTCGTCCCAGAGGCCGAGCGAGAGCCCGCCGTCGTCGCCCGCGCCGAGCTGCTCGACCCGGACGCCCACCAGGCGGATGCGCTCGTGCTGCTTGCCCGTCGCCTCGTAGACGGCGCGCACCTCGTCGTAGATGCGTCGGCCGAGGTCGGTGGGGTCGGCCAGGGTGCGCGACCGCGTGATGGTGACGAAGTCGCTCGTGCGGAGCTTGAGCACGACGGTGCGGCCGCTGAGGCCGGCGGCCCGCAGCCGGGCCCCCACCTTGTCGCTGAGCCGCAGCAGCTCGCGTCGGATGACGTCGGGGTCGACCACGTCGGTCGAGAAGGTCATCTCGTGGCCGACGCTCTTCTCCTCGGTCTCGGTGTGGACCCGTCGCGGGTCCCTGGCCCAGGCGAGGTCGTGCAGCTTGGCGCCGGCGGCCGGCCCGACCGCGCGCACGAGGGTGTCGAGCGACGCGGTGGCGACGTCGCCCACGGTGCGCAGGCCGAGCCGCGACAGCACCTCCTCCGTCTTGCCGCCGACGCCCCAGAGGGCGCTGATCGGGCGCGGGTGCAGGAACTCGATGGTCTGCTCGTGCGGCACGACGAGCAGCCCGTCGGGCTTCGAGACGCTCGAGGCGAGCTTGGCGACGAACTTGGTCGAGGCGGCCCCGATGCTGCAGCGCAGGCCGGTCTCGGCGTGCACCCGTCGGCGCAGCTCGGTCGCGATGTGCCACGGCGGACCCATCAGCCTGATCGCGCCCGACACGTCGAGGAACGCCTCGTCGATGCCGAGCCGCTCGACGAGGGGCGTGACGTCGTCGAACATCGACATGACCCTCGACGACCAGTGCCGGTACTTCTCGCCGTGCGGCTCGAGCACGACGGCCTGCGGGCAGCGCCGGAGCGCCAGTGCCATGGGCATCGCCGAGTTGACCCCGAACTTGCGCGCCTCGTAGGTGGCCGCCGTGACCACCGACCGGTCGGAACGGTGACCGATGACGACGGGCTTGCCCACGAGGTCGGGGCGGTCGAGCAGCTCGACCGACGCGAAGAAAGCGTCCATGTCGACGTGCAGGATGGGCGCCGACACGTCGTCGGTGGGGGTCGCGGTGACGAGGCGCCCGCTGCCGTCCTGTTTGCTCACCCGGTGATCCTCACACGGACCGCCGACATCCCCCGCGTCAGCGGTGCTCGTCGAGGGGCCCGAGCAGCCGTGCCGCGATCGTGGCGTGCGCCGAGTCCGTGCTCGACGGGTGGAACCGGGAGGCCAGGACGTCGCGCTGCAGCCGCCCCAGCTCCGACGACGCCCGGAACGAGCCGCCGCCGACGACGCCGACGGCCTGGTCGACGACCGCCCGGGCGGTCTCGGTCACCCGGGTCTTCAGGCCGACGAGCAGGGGCGGCCAGTCCGCCCCGTGGTCGACGAGCCCGTCGACGTCCCGCGCGACCGCGTCGACCTGGGGCTCGATCCCGTCGACCGCCATCCGCGCGTCCGCGACGCGCCAGCGGACCACCGGGTCCTGCGAGAGCAGCGCCCCGGTGCGGAGCGACGACCGTCCCGCCGCCGACTCGACGGCCAGCTCGACGGCCCGCCGTGCGACTCCGCGGTAGACGGCCGCGACCAGCGTCTCGAAGACGGCGAAGACCGCGAACACGAGCAGGTCGCCGCTCGGCCCGACCGGCAGCCGGCGCACGATGCGCGAGGCGGGCACCTCGACCCCGTCGAGGCGCGTGCTGTGGCTCTCCGTCGCCCGCATGCCGATCGTGTCCCAGTCGCCGAGCGTCGACCACCCGGGCTGCTCCCGGTGCACGAAGCCGTGCACCAGCTGCGGCGCCGCCGGGTCGGTGTCGTCCCGGCCGAAGACGCCGAGGCGGGTCCAGACGGGCGAGAGCGACGTCGCGGTCTTGGTGCCGGTGAACCGCCAGCCGCCGTCCCCCGTGGGCTCGGCGCGCGTCGTCGAGTCCTGCAGCACGAGGTCGTTGCCCGGCTCGCTCACGCCGAAGGCGAAGACCTCGCCCGCGGCCGCGTCCGCGAGCACGAGGTCGAGCGACCGGTCGCCGCGCGCCCGCAGCACCGCCGCGCACCCGGTCCAGACGAGGTGCATCCCCACGGCCAGCGCCGTGGCGGGGGCGGCCGTGGCCAGGCGGGACTGCAGGGCCGCGACCTGTTCGAGTCCCAGGCCCGCGCCTGCGTCGTCCTCGGGCACGAACAACGTCAGGTAGCCCCGCTCGCGGAGCTCGGCGAGGTCGTCGTGCGGGAACGAGCCCTCCCGGTCGTGCCCGGCGGCCCGGGCGCGGAACCGCTCGAGGAGGTCGTCCGGCAGCACCGCGTCGGCGCTCCACGAGGAGGCGGGGGCTGGGCGGGCGCCGTCGGTCATGCCCCGAGGGTAGCCACGTCGGTCCTCGGCGGTAACGTGGAGGCCATGACTCAGCTGCACCCCTGGTCGCGGTACGTCGCCATCGGAGACTCGTTCACCGAGGGCATCGGAGACCCCGAGGAGCGCTCGCCCGGCGGCCACCGCGGGTGGGCCGACCGGGTCGCCGAGGTCCTCGGCTCGTCGGCGGACGACTTCGCCTACGCCAACCTCGCGGTGCGCGGCCGCCTGCTCCGCCAGATCATCGACGAGCAGGCCGACGCGGCCCTCGCGCTGCGGCCCGACCTCATCTCGGTGTCGGCCGGCGGCAACGACATCATCCGCCCCGGCACCGACCCCGACGAGGTCGCGGCGGGCTTCGACGGCCTCGTCGAGAAGCTGCGCAGCGACGGGGCCACCGTGGTCGTCTTCACCGGCCCCGACATCGGGCTGACCCCCGTGCTCGGCAGGCTGCGCGGCAAGGTGGCCATCTACAACGAGCACGTGCACGCCATCGCGCTGAAGCACGACGCCGTGGTCGCCGACATGTGGGCGCTCCGCCAGCTCGGCGACTCGCGCATGTGGGCCCCCGACCGGCTGCACTTCAGCCCCCTCGGGCACCACACGATCGCCCGGGCCGTGCTCGGCGCCCTCGCCGTCGAGAACGACCTCGAGCCCTGGCGTCCCGAGCCCCTCGAGCGCCGCCCCTGGCGCCAGGCGCGCGCGGAGGACGTGGGCTGGGCCCGCGAGTACCTCGTGCCCTGGGTGGTGCGTCGCATCCGCCACCAGTCGTCGGGCGACGGCCTGCAGCCGAAGCGCCCCGACGCCGTCACCGTCCTCTACCGCGACGGGCAGTAGCCCGGCCGAGGCCGAGGAGGCGGCGGCCGGCTCGTGCAGGCCGCCCGGCCCCCGGGGTCAGTCGCCCCGGCCCAGGACCTCACGGGGGTGCGTGAGCCGCCACCACGCGCCGGGCTCGGGGATCGCCGCCTCGAGCACGAGCGGCACCTCGACCTCGTCGCCCTCGACGTCGAAGCGCACCGTGCCGACCTCGCTGCCGGCCTCGGCCGGCCCGACCTCGTCCGTCTCGACCGACGAGGTGACCGCCGCGTCGCCCCAGACGAGCACCTCGGCGTCCTCGGCCGCGACCGCCTGGGCCGAGGCGCCCCAGGGCAGGTCGTACCGGGCCCAGACGTCGTCCCGGGTCGCGAGCTGCACGGTGCGGAACTGGCCCGTCACGCTCTGCAGCAGGCGCTGCACGTCCGCGTCGAGGGCGTCGTGGTCGACGCCGCCGAGCACCACGCCGACCACCGTGACCGTCCGCCCGGCGACCGTCTGGTCCGCGGCGAAGAGCAGGCAGGCGCCGGCCTCGTCGAGGGTGCCGGTCTTGATGCCCTTGACGCCGTCGAGCCCGAGCAGCTCGTTCGAGTTGTCGATGACGCCGACGCCGGGCACGGTCGTCTCGTCGGTGCCGACGATCGCCGCGACGTCGGGATCGACGAGGGCCAGCGCGCCGAGCGCCACGAGGTCGGTGGCGGTGCTCGTGTTGCGGGGCGACAGGCCGGTCGGCTCGACGATGGTCGTCTGGCCGAGCCCGTGCCCGGCGAGCCAGGCGGAGGCCGCGGCCACGAAGGCCTCGTCCGAGCCGAACGCCCAGCGCGCGAGGGTCGTCGCGTAGTTGTTGGCGGACTCGATCAGGGTCACCTCGAGCAGCTCCCGCTCGGTGAGCACGGTGCCCGCCGACATCGGCACGACCTTGCCGTCGACGGCGCGGTACG